>OIXW01000084.1_pt1 | contig 25225 bp, 23 predicted proteins | sample 1587951 | NCBI WGS metagenome assembly OIXW01 (sample SAMN03283239) | human gut metagenome | biome: human-associated habitat; material: feces | host: Homo sapiens | place: Peru | collected 2012
AGAAGTTATAGATAAATCTGCAAGTACCTATTGTTTTACGAATCTTGACTTTCTGGTCCTCTGTCGGATTTATTTCCGTCTTGAAGCTCTTCAGCAATTTCCTCATCCCTTTCTATCAGTTTTTTATACTTATGAAGCCCTTTGCAGCATGCAGGAGAACACATGAAGTATTGAAACGATATCCTGCATGAGTTCTTCATCTGATTTCTAATCTAATTATAGTACAGATGAAATATCTATGCATTAAGTTCAGCTTCATGAACGCCGTTTAATAGGTGTTAATAAAATTTAATTTTCACCAACCTATGGTTTATGGGTATTCAAATAATTCTTTAAAATTACAAAATCTATTTTAAAAATGTAACTTGATTTAGTAAATACTGATTATAAGTATAATAATGCTTTAGTTTGGGTTCGGTTTGCCTTTAAAGTTCCTTCTCTATCTCAACGTTATAATATCTTAACGGATACGCCTAAAAGTCAATAAAATCCGTTAGTTTAAAATTTGTGATATTTAATGTATTCATTTTAACGCTCTTCTTTGAGGGGATTTGAATACATTTAATCATAATAGTCAATATATTTAGTTACTTACATTTTCCTCCTTTTCCTTAACCATTATATAGAATTAGGTTGATAAATACCATAAAAAATAAGGCATGAAAATGCCTTATTTTACTACACGTAAGTTTTCTGTTCCTTTTTCCATACATACTGGCGCATGGATTGTGAACTGATGATGTGTTTCATATAAAACAGCACGCTTTTCATCTTCTTTGATTTCAAAGCTTTCAAGTGTACCACCCTGTTTACATGCAACAAGTAAGAATTTATCTCTAAATAAGAGTAAGGATTTAGGTCCTTCATCTGTTTCCATACAATCCACTCTAGTAAGCTTACCTGTTTCATTATCTCTCGCAAAGGCAACAAGTGTATCATCACCTTTATTAATCACAAAGACAAAATGTCCATTTTCAGTAATAACCATATCCATAGGTGTATTCACACCATCATATTCATCTTTAGAATAAGTCATTACTTCATCTACTAGAGTAAACTTGTTATGCTTTACACTATAGCAGGTAATAGTACTAGAAATCTGATTTAAGATATAGGCAAATTTACGATTCTTAGAATAAACAAGCTTAAGTGGTCCACTTCCTGGTGTCAACTTAAATGATAATTCTTCATCCTTAGTTAATTCACCCTTTTCACCTTCATTAAAGAAGATGACTTCGTCGCCACCTAAATCAGTGACAACAAGTTTTGTATTATCTGGAGTGAAAGTCATGAATGTTGGATGTGATTCAGTCTGTTTAATTGGATCAATACTATGACCATCTAATTTGACTGTCTTTGAAACTTTAATGATCTTAGAAGTCTTAATAGGTACACTCACTACTTCACCATTATAATAATCGATTGCATAAGCATAGCTAGAATCTTTATTTAAGACAGTCTGAACATAAGTACGTCCTTCATTGCCTACTCTTGCTGCTAGACCTAACTGAGTTTCCATGCAGGCATACTGCCAGATACCACCATCCTGAACACGTCCTGTTCCATTACGATAAGTCAAGTACATGAAACGACCCTGTTTATTCAATGCGAGAGGGCTGGCAAGAGACTTAACGAAAGTTTTCTTAATAATTTCACCATTGTCTACATTAAAGTAGAATGCATAGATACCACGATCAAGATCAGTTCCTTCGCTACCCACAAAGAAAATATCTACTGTTTTTGTTTTACTAAAAAGTCCCATAATTATCTCCTTACTAAAACTAGGTAACGGTTGTTACCTAGTTCTTATCACATTCAGAACAATCTGTGACGCAGTTCCCATCCTCGCATACGCAGCCATCACATTTATCATCTGTTTCTTCTTCATCATGCATATTGAAGTCTTCTAGAACTTCTTCTAGACGCTCCCATTCAGTTGGATCTTCGATATCATATAGGTGATTTTCATCATCATAACGTGATGCAAAGATCTGTTCTTCATCATCTTCACTATAATACATGACATATTTATTTCCATTCTCTTCATCTTCATAAGTGAAAAGAATTTCAAATACGTTTTCTACCCCATTATTATCGGTAATCACAATTTTATTTTCGTCCATTGCTTATCTCCTTATCTTATCAAGATAGCCCTGAAGAATCTCAACTGCTGCCATCTTATCAACAACCTGTTTACGTTTCTTTCTAGAAACATCTCCAAAAATCAGATTATTTGTCGCAATCACAGTAGTCAATCTTTCATCTTCAAGAATAACTTCAACATCCATCATCTTCTCTAAGCGTTCTTTAAAATCAATAGAAATCTGTGCACGTTCACCAAGATCACCATTCATATGCTTAGGTAATCCTAAGACAATTGTATGAATATTATTCTCTTCTACGATATTCTTGATATGATAAGCACATTTCTTATATGCGTTTTCGCTGAAATGATAAGTTTCTACACCATGTGCAAGCATTCCTAATGTATCACTTATCGCAATACCGCAAGTACGTGATCCTAAATCAAGTCCTAATATCTTTTCCACTATTTAGACTCCAAATAGAACTTTACAAGTTCTTCAATAATTTCATCACGGTCAGCCTGCTGAATAATAGATCTTGCACTCTTATGACTTGAAATATAAGCAGGATCATTAGAGATCAGATAACCTGCAATCTGATGAACTGCATTATATCCTCTTTCTTCTAAAGCCTCAGCAACTGTCATTAAGTTGTTTCTAATTACTTCTCGCTTGAGATCTTCTGAGTTAAATACTCTTGTCTGTGTATAATCTTGTGCCATAATGAACCCCCCTATACAAGTTATATTTTAGTATAAACGAAGATAAAATTCAATTTTTTTACAATTTAGATTTTACTGAAGTAATTGCTTCATCAATCTTATCTAATGTAGGTGCACCACCCTGAGCGAAATCTGGTTTACCTCCGCCACGGCCATCAAGTACTTCATTCATAGCTTTAACTAAGACACCTGCTTTATATGTATTTGTAAGATCCTTAGTGATACCTACAAAGTAAGAATTCTTACCTTCAAATGTACTAGTCACTACGACAATACCACTACCTAACTGGTCTCTGAAATCAAATGCCATCTGTTTAGCAGCTGCATTATCCTTTTCTACATGAGTATAAAGGAACTTCACACCATTGACTTCTTCAACCTGAGATGCCTGGTTCTTTGCTTCTAAAGCATTTAATTTACTTGTTAGTGTTTCGATTTCTTTCTTCATCGCATTAAGTGAAGTCATTGTGCTTTCAGCTTTTTCTACAATCTTATTAAGATCATTTGCCTTAAGTACAGTACCTACTTCTTCTAGAGTTTCTTCAGATTTTCTTAATGCTTTATAAGCCGCTACATTAGTGACTGCTTCAATTCTTCTTACACCAGAACCAACTGAAGTTTCCATTTCAATCTTAAATAAACCAATCTTTGCAGTATTAGAAACATGTGTACCACCACATAATTCTACTGAGAAGTCACCTACACGTACAACTCTTACAACATCACCATATTTTTCATCAAATAGAGCTGTTGCACCTGCACCGATTGCTTCTTCCTTAGGCATTTCTTTCACTTCTACATCTACACCCTTGAAGATATATTCGTTAACCATATCTTCTACAGCTGTTAATTCTTCTTTAGTCATCTTTGATGGATGAGTGAAGTCGAAACGTAATCTGTTTTCATCTAAGTATGAACCAGCCTGACCAACATGTGCACCTAAAACATTCTTTAATGCTGCATCTAATAAGTGAGTGGCTGTATGGTTATTTTCAATTAAAGCACGACGTGCTGTATCTACTGTAAGTTCTACAGTATCACCAACATGTACACTGCCGCTAGTTAATTTAATATAATGTAAATGCTGACCATTAGGTGCCTTTAATACATTAGTCACTTCAGCTTCAAACTTGTCAGAATGAGCACATCCTGTATCTGCACACTGACCACCCATTTCAGCATAGAAGTTAGTTGTTTCAACGATGATTTCACCTTCATTAGTCAATTCTTCAACCTTTTCTCCATCCTTGAATAATCCAATGACAGTAGTCTTTAAAGGTGCTGTATCATAAACGAAAGTAGAAGGAGTAGTGAAGTCCATTAAATCAATCTTCTGAGAAGCCATTGATTCTCTTTCACCACGTGCTGCACGTGCACGATCCTGCTGTGCTTTCATTTCTACCTGGAATCCTTCGCTATCTACGCTGAATCCAGATTCTTCTGCGATTTCAATTGTAAGTTCTAGTGGGAAACCATATGTATCATATAACATGAAGGCAGTAGAACCATCAATCATCTTATTATCAGAGTGTGCAATAACATCTTTGATCTTCTTTTCACCCTGAGATAATGTCTTATGGAATGCCACTTCTTCCTTCTTAACAGCTTCCTTAACGAATTCTGCCTTTTCTGGAAGATAATCATAGAATTCCTTCATGTTGTCTACAACAACATCTACTAAAGTATATAAGAAAGGCTTATCGATACCGATGTTCTTACCATAACGAACAGCTCTTCTTAAAATTCTTCTTAATACATAACCACGTCCTGCACGGTCAAACATCGCACCATCACTTAATGCGAAAGTTACAGTACGGATATGATCGGCAATAACTCTATAAGCCATCTTATCTTCTGCATACTTTACATCAGCTAATTCTTCTGTTGCATGAATGATTGGTAAGAATAAGTCTGTATCAAAGTTTGTTTCACCTTCCTGGATGATTGAAGTAATTCTTTCAAGTCCCATACCAGTATCAATATTCTTATGTGGTAATTCTTTATAATCTTTACGATCAATTGTAGGATCACAGTCAAACTGAGAGAATACAATGTTCCAGATTTCTACATAACGGTCGTTTTCCATTTCTTCAAAGAATAGTCTTTCACCGATATGATCTGGATCGTATTTTTCTCCACGGTCATAGAAGATTTCACTATCTGGTCCACCAGGTCCTGCACCGATTTCCCAGAAGTTATCTGCAGTCTTTAAGATATGTGATGGATCTACACCACATTCTTTAGTCCATACGTTGTATGCATCTTCATCATCTGTATAAACAGTGATATATAGTTTTTCTTTATCAAAAGCAAGCCATTCTTCACCTGTTAAGAATTCCCATGCAAAATGGATTGCTTCTGTTTTAAAATAATCACCAATAGAGAAGTTACCTAACATTTCAAAGAATGTATGGTGACGTGCTGTCTTCCCTACGTTTTCAATATCGTTTGTACGAATAGATTTCTGTGCATTTGTGATACGATTACATGCTGGCTTTTCTGAACCATCAAAGTATTTCTTTAATGCGGCTACACCAGCATTGATCCATAATAATGTTGGGTCATCATGTGGAATTAATGAAGCACTTGGTTCAACCATATGTCCCTGTTTCTTGAAATATTCAAGGAATAATGCACGAGTCTGATTACCTGTTAACTTTTTCATAATATCCTCCTAAAATAAAAAAGCCGTTCCTTAAAAGGAACGACTTAAATCGCGGTACCATCCTTATTCATAGATACTATCTATGCCCTTTATGACTTTAACGCAGTCATACGTTGATGTTTACATCACTCTCGAAAGGAGCCTTCCTTCATACACCCAAGAACTTGCACCACCCGTTCTCTCTCTTAAGACCTCTATGAAGTACTTGTCTTTCTCAACGATTATGCACCTATTATACATAAAAAAAAGATAAGGCGCAAGCCTTATCTCTATTCTTCGATTAAAGAACCTTCTGCAAGCATTTCTCCCTTGATTGGTAATAACTTGTAGATAATTTTCATAAATACTGCATCAAATGGCAGCATAATGATTGTAGTCGCAATATTGAATACTGTATGGAAGTTTGCTACCTGATGGGCTGGAGATCCAGAGAATGCTGCAATCATTGATAATAATGGTGTAGTAGAACAAATAATCAAGAAGAAGATTGTACCTACTAAGTTGAATAATACATGGAATGTCGCAATACGCTTAGAATTTCTACATCCAGTCACTGATGCAAGAATGGCAGTAATACAAGTACCGATATTTAATCCACATACCATATAAGCAGCTGTACTAAATGGCACTAAGCCCTTAGTTGCAAGTGCTGATAGGATACCTACTGCAGCACCAGAAGACTGGATCAAAGCAGTAAAGGCAGCTGCAAATAATACAGCAAGGATTGGGTTAGAAAGAGTTGTCATTAATTTAATGAAGATTGGTTCTTTCTGAAGTGGCACAACGGCCCCGCTCATCATATTCAGACCCATGAAAAGAATACCAAATCCCGTCATGACTGATCCGATACCTCTTACTTTACGACTCTTAAAGAACAAGCACATGAAGACACCGACAACTGCGAAGACTGGTGCAACAACACCTACATTAATCGCAATCATCTGTGCTGTAATAGTTGTACCAATATTAGAACCCATTACAACCCAGATACATCTGTTTAATGTCATCAAGCTGGCATTCATGAAACCAATCAACATAACAGTGACTGCAGAAGAACTCTGTACAGCAGCTGTTACACCGATTCCGACAAGAACACCTTTAAATTTCGTATTTGTTAGTTTTTCTAAGATAGTTTTTAAGCGGTCACCTGCAGCATCTTCTAAGGAATCACTCAAAACCTGCATTCCATATAAAAAGAGTGCCAGCCCGCCTAATAAATCAAGCCAGTTAGTTATTTTCATAATCTCGTTTTCCTTCTTTTACCACTCCATTATAACGTGTCTCTACGTAAATGTCGTTAACTAAATGTTAAAATAATCTTAAGTTTATGTAAAGTACTTTACAAAAATAACTTAAATTTAATGTTTTTAACAAACTATTTACTTGATTATTCGAAGTCAGATATCGAAAAAGTAGAATTATTCTGTCTTTCCTGAAAGCGTTTGAGTAATGTTGTGCGTCTTTGTTCATCTTGATTGTTATGAAGACCACGGACAAAGACACTATGATCTCCTAAGATGAATAAAGACTGCTTAGCTCTTGTGATACCTGTATATAATAAATTCTTCTTCATCATAATATAGTATTCTGGTAAGACAGCCATGATGACAATCTTAAATTCATTACCCTGAGATTTATGAACAGACATACAATAAGCATGTCTTAACATATTGAATTCATTGGTACGATAGTTCACAAACTGCCCATCGAAGTCCACTGTCAAGCTATCATAAGGTAGTCCTGTATCTTCTTTATTTTCAATTTCTACTAAGATTCCTACATCTCCGTTATACACATCATCATCGGGACGATTTCTTAATTGAAGAAGCTTATCTCCTTCTCTAAAGATCTTACCACCCACTTTGATTTCAGCTTTATCACTCGTTGGCGGGTTAAAGATAGCCTGTAAAGATTCATTTAAAGCATCTATACCTGCTATACCTCTGTACATAGGCGCCAATACCTGTACATCGGATGCATCATATCCCTCTTCTACCGCTTTTTTTACAATAACCTGCACACATTGTGCAACATCCTTATTAGGACATACTGTAAAATGAATATCTCGATAATCTTCAAAAACATGAGAATCATAATGATCGTTTCTAATATCATGAGATAATGCGACAATACCACTGCCTTCTTCTTGACGATAGATTGTCTGTAAGCAGATATGTGGAATACCACTCAATAACATATCCTTTAAGACATTACCTGGTGATACTGATGGAAGCTGCTGGTCATCACCAATAAGTAATATTTTATGTACATGACCACAAGCATCTAATAGTTTAGAGAAAAGAAGTGAATCTACCATAGAGAACTCATCAATGACAAGTAAGTCTATATCTAAAGGATGATCTGCATTCATAGAAAATGTATTGGTAGAAATATCCCATTTTAATAATCTATGAATAGTAGATGCTTCGAGTTTAGTCAGTTCTGATAATCGTTTTGCTGCACGCCCTGTAGGAGCTACGAGTCCTATCTTTTCATCAGGATATAATGAACGATAAACCTTTAATATAGCCTGTACAATCGTTGTTTTACCAGTACCAGGACCACCTGTTAAAATAAGTGCTGATTCTTCTAAAAACTTCTTAATCGCATTCTTCTGTATTTCATCATAAGTAATACCCTGTAATTCTTCTGTTCTTTTAATCTTTTCATCAATGACGGAATCTTCAATAGACTGCGTTGATTGTTTAAGATAACGTTCAAACTTTTTCGCAATCATTGTCTCACTTTCATATAAATCTCTTGGATAATAACGATCTTCTTCCTGAATAATCTTTTCAGCTATGATTTGGTCTAGATTCTTCGCAAATAAATCATCAGGACATTCAGGTAACATACGTCTAAAGTGATGATAAAAGGATTCATAATCACTATAGGTGCTTCCTGTCTGGAAACATAAATCCATCAAAGAAGCTAGTATACCTGCCTGGATACGTTTATCATCTAATGGCTCTATACCTGTTTTCATTGCGAGTTCATCAACACTTTTAAAACCAATACCTTCTATATCATCAATGAGGCGATATGGATCATTTTGTAATACATCAAGTGTCTTCTCTTTATAGAAGTTTTGAATGAGTGGTAAATTACGTGTAGAAATACCATTTCCCATAAAGAAAGATAAGACTTGTTGATCATAATCCTGACTTGTTAATACACCTACAATATTCTTCTTAATTGTTTCTGTAACATGGGGAATATTATTTAAACAATCAGGGTTCTCCTTAATAAGAGTTAAGGCCTTTTCTCCTAATGCATCCACAATTCTTTCAGCCGTCTTCTTACCTACACCCTTAAAGAGTGTTGAAGAAAGATAGCGGATAATCTCACTACGATCATCCGCTAGAATTATTTCATAAGAAGACACTTTGAATTGTTTACCATAACGGGGATGTATGACATAGCTTCCTTCAATACGATAACGATCATCATTATTCGCATAGGACATATTTCCTATAATAGTGAATTTTTCATCATCTGTCTCAAAAGCTGCTACTATATATTTATTTTCTGGATTATAGAAAATAACTTTACTAATAATGCCTTCATATTCTTCCATTATAAATAGTCAATCTCCTTGCCGTCTTTATAGACTTTATCAATTGTGCCTCCACCAAGACATACATCGCCATCATAGAAAACAGCAGCCTGACCTGGAGTGACAGCCTTGATTGGTTTCTTAAATGTGACATAAAGTGTTGTGTCATCAATAAAGTGTAAAGATACATCATTATCTTTCTGGCGATATCTAAACTTAGCAGTACAGTCATATTCACCTTCTGGTTTTGTTTCAGATACCCAGTTCACATCAGTGATTAATGCGCCATGAGACAATAACCATTTATTACTATCACCCTGTGCAATATAAAGAATATTCTTATCGTAGTCTTTTCCTACAACAAACCAAGGTTCACCATTACCACCAATACCTAAGCCTTTTCTCTGTCCGATTGTATAATACATAATACCCTGATGTTCACCAATAACCTTCTTAGAGACAATATCTACCATCTTGCCTGATTTAGCCGGAATATAGTTCTTTAAAAATTCTCTAAAATCTCTTTCACCGATGAAACAGATTCCTGTAGAATCCTTTTTATGTGCGACAGGAAGATCAAGTTCTTCCGCAATTTGTCTTACTTCTGGTTTAGTCAGTTCACCAATTGGGAATAATGAACTATTTAACTGCTTCTGATTCAACTGACATAAGAAATAAGTCTGATCCTTATTATTATCTACACCACGAAGCATCACTGATTCTTCACCTTCATTATGAACAACACGGGCATAATGTCCTGTCGCAATATAATCTGCATCAATAGACTTAGCATAATCTAAGAAAGCTTTAAATTTAATATGTTTATTACATAGGATATCAGGATTAGGTGTACGTCCTTTCGCATATTCTTCTAAGAAATATGTAAAGACCTGATCCCAGTATTCTTTAATAAAGTCCACTCTACGGATTTCTAGTCCAAGATGAGTCGCAACAGCCTGCGCATCCTGATAATCTTTTTCCTGTGGACATACGTCATCATCATTTGTAGGGTTACCTAGAATATCATTATTTAATGAACTATCCCAGTTTCTCATAAATACACAGATTACTTCGTAACCTTGTTTCTTTAATAAATACGCTGCAACGGCACTGTCTACACCGCCGCTTAATCCAAGTACAACTCTTTTCATGTTCTACCTCCCATTGTCAGTATTCTACCACATAAAAAAGGCTCTTGAAAGAGCCCTCGTATTATTCTGCGTTCATTCTTGTCATTGGAAGCATTGCAGCACCGATAGCACCACAGTCTTCTAATTCTGTTTCAAGTAGTGGAATATGATTTCTCATACCTACATGAATCTTCTGATTGAATTCTTTTGTTAACTGATCTAGGAAATACTTCTTAGACTTCATAACACCGCCACCTACTACAAAGCAATGTGGATCAACTGTATGTGCAATATTTGCGAATAATGTAGCAAGTTCACTTACACATTCATCAGCAATACCCTGTGCAGTTTCATTACCTTCTGCAGCTAGTCTGAATACATCACCTGCATGATGTACTAAATCTTTGCCAAGAGCTTCCTGACCTTTTCTAGTGATTGCAGTACCAGAACATTCTCCTTCTGCAGCACCTGGGTTTAAAGCACCCTGCTTATAGCCATTATTCTTAACGATGATATTACCGATTTCACCAGCATGTCCTCTACCACCAGAGATTAACTGTTTGTTTACTGTGAAAGCTCCACCAATACCAGTAGAAACTGTTACATAGTAACAAGTTGGATAATCTTTACCAGCACCAAGTACTGCTTCAGCAAGACCTGCAACGTTTGCATCATTATCTAAGAATACAGGTTTATTGAATTTTGTAGATAACTTTTCTGCGATTGGATAGTTTTCAAAACCAGGAAGGTTGCTTGCCATAATCATAACACCCTTCACAACATCAACTGGTCCTGGTACACCAATACCAATACCTTCTACATTTTCAATACCACCACAAATAGAATAATCTAGTGCTTCAATCTGACGACAGATTTTTGCAGTAACAGCATCTGGTCCTTTTTCTCTTTCAGTAGCATCCTTCACTTCACTATATGACTTACCATTTTCATCAACTAGTAAAGTTCTTACGTTTGTACCACCTAAATCAATTCCAATAAAATACTTCATGTTCGATATACCTCCTTGAAATATTATATTACAGATTACACTTTCACGCTACGAAAAAAGTTCTTTTTGTATCTTTTCTAACTGTTTTGGTAATTGTGATGTAACCGTTTGACCCTTTAAGTAGCTCATAGAGCCTATCGGATCCACAAAAGTTAATTGATAAGCATGGAGGAACTGATGATTGAGATGGAATTTCTTTTTTACTTCCTTATTCCATTCAAAATCTCCATATTTACTATCACCCATAACTGGATGTCCTGTCGCACTTAAATGAATACGAATCTGATGTGTACGGCCAGTAATAAGCTGTACTTCTACCAAAGAACATGTAGAACATCTTTTGAGTACATGCACTATTGTTTTCATAGATAAAGCCCCTGGTGTATCTTTCTTTACTAAATACATCTTGCCTTCATCTTCATTCTTTTTAACATATCCTGATAATGTGGCATCCTTCATCTGTCCCATCGCAATAGTGAGATACTTCTTTTCAATGCCTTGTCTTGTCTTCATCATGGTATTTAGATCCTGTAGTGCACGCATATCCTTTCCAAAGATGACAAGTCCACTTGTATTACGGTCTAAGCGATGCACCGGACCTGGTGTAAAGCTAATATTCTTTTTTGGATCATATTCACCCTTCTGATATAAATAAGTGAGTACCTGGTTAGATAATGTATTCACTGATTCATTGATATCTTCATGAACAAGCAATCCTGCAGGCTTATCTACAATAAGAATATGTGCATCTTCATAAACAACTTTAAAAGTAATAGGTAACTCATAAATTGTTAAAGGCTTTGTATATTCCTTGAATTTATCTTCATATAAGAAGAGTTCTACCTCATCTCCAGAATGAAGAATATAGTTTTCTTTCACTCTTTTACCATTTACCTTTACATCTTTTTTTCTTAACATCTTATATATAAGTGAAGAAGGTGCCTGAACAAGCACTTTCTTGAGATATTTATCTATTCTTTGATGATCATCATATTGATCGATTACTAGTTTTTTCATAATGTCTCCTTTAACTACCACATTATAGCATACACAACTCGTGTTATGGTATAATAAAAATCGAGGTGACAATCATGGAAAAACAAATAGATTCAACAACAATTTATGATGGAGCCATCATGAAGGTAACTAAAGAACATGTATTATTGCAGGATGGAAATACTGCCGTACGTGAGTGTGTCTATCATCATGGAGGTGTATGTATTCTTGCGATAGAGGATGATGAAATCATCTTAGTCAAGCAGTTCCGTTATCCTAATAGATGCGATACATTAGAAATACCTGCAGGTAAGCTAGAGTTAGGAGAAGATCCTGATAAGGCTTGTTATCGTGAATTTGAGGAAGAAACAAATAGACGTGCCAAGAATATGCGTCCTATCTTAAAAATGCTTCCTACACCAGGTTATTCTAGTGAAATACTTAGAATTTATGAAGCAGAAGACTTTAAGGAAGTAGAAGATTCTTTACAGTGTGATGCAGATGAATTCTTAAATATCATTAAGATGCCTATAGATGAAGCGTATCAAGCTATCTTTGATGGACGTATTATTGATGGTAAGACTGTTATTGCGATTATGTATGCCTACAACAGAAAGCACTGTAAATAGTAAAAGAGCTCGATTAAGAGCCCTTTTTCTTTAGTGTGAAGTATTTAATTGTTTCAATGAGTGTTACAACAACGACATTCAATACATAACAATGTACCATCTTTAAAGCAGAGAGTGTCATAACTGTATTGTCATTCATATAAGTATAATAGTCAGGTACTGCATTTGTGATAGAATGAAGACCATCAATGATGACTCTAAAGATTGTTTCTGCAATCTCTACATAGCCTAAACTAATAGAATGTAACACCTGTACAACAGGATGATCCATCATATTACCTAAAGCGATATGTACCACTAAACCAAGTAAGAGAATCATCAGTGAAAGTAATAATACATAGCTGATATTAATAAAAGTATTAATAATATGATGATCCGGTTTCTTCTTTGGTTCTTCAACAACTGGTTCTTCTTTTTCTTCCTCTTCTTCTTTTGGAGGATTCTTTTCTGCTTCCATCACCTTCGCAATCACATCATTTAATGCAGCCGTATCATGTGCATTAAGTGAAAGTGCTGTTGGTTCTTCTTTTTCTTCCTCTACAACAGGTTCACTCTCTTCCTTCTCTAATTCAGCTAAATCTTCATCATTGAAGGTAAAGCGTCTAGGACGCTCTCTAGTGAGTTCTGATAGTTTTGATATATATGTTGATTTAATAATCTTTAATAAGTCTGGATCATCCTTATAGACTTCCTGTAAATTCGCAAATAAAGCCTTTAATTTAGCCACAGACATCTCTTTGTCCATACCAAGAAGTGGTTCAAATATCTTATAGTCTTCATAGCGGCCAAAAAGAATATCATTCAATGCTTCATACATTGAATTAGCTACCTGGTAAGAACAGCTGATTTCATCATCTCCTGCTTCTACCAAGTCATTCAAATAAATAGTATTCATACCAATTTTGTTGGCTGAATGAAGAATACCATTCATAGAAGTAATCACTAATGTATCCTTAGGTGTGACCTGGAATCTCTTGTCAATATAAGCAAGTAATTCTTCTGAAGGAAGTGGTGTGATATCTGTATCACATCCAATAACATAATCTACCTTGCGATATAAAGATCCAAGTTCTAGATAATTAATAGCTGTTTTAGTCTTATGTGTAGAAACAACTGCAATTGGAATATTATTCTGACGAAAGTATTCAAATAGTTCAATAACACCATCTTTTGGTGATAAACCCTTCATGCTTAAATAATTATATAAATCTTTTTCTACAGTTGTATTAAGTTTCTGACTATTTAATGTAGTTGCAAGAGGAAGCGTTTCATACATCGAATACATATTACCTAACGCATGATAGAATTCATCTGCTGTAACAGTAATATTTCTCTTTTTACATATATTTTTATAGAAATTATAACGAAGTCTGTTTAGGGGGAATATACATCCATCCAGTTCTATGATTGCTAGTTTTAATTCTGTATCCTCTCTCATAAAATAATACCCCTTTCCCTAATCTAAAAACCATTATAGCAAATTCACAAATGTAATGCCATCCTATAAATAAAAAAGCAGAACCGAAGTTCTGCCTTGTTTTCAAATGGTCTCCCCGCACGGGCTCGAACCGTGGACCCTCTGATTAAGAGTCAGATGCTCTACCAACTGAGCTACGGAGAGATAGTTCTTGATATTTCTATCAAGAGTATCAGGTTTATCCTGTTAAATTTTAAATGGTCTCCCCGCACGGGCTCGAACCGTGGACCCTCTGATTAAGAGTCAGATGCTCTACCAACTGAGCTACGGAGAGAGGTGTGTCCTCAACCGACGAGTTATATATTACACGATTGAGAACACTTCGTCAACTACTTTATAAACTTTTTTTAGATTTTTTTACATTTTCTTAAAAAAGATCTTCATCGTTCTTATATTTAGAATTGATGATGATTGTTTCAGTGTTATCAATACACTTCTGTACTTCTGCTTCAAAGTCCCATTCATCTTCAAAACCTTTTGCTTTATAAGCTTTAGGTTTAGTTGCTGGGTTATGTGGAGTAAAGATAGTACAGCAGTCTTCATATGGTCTAATAGAGATATCATATGTACCGATCTTTTCTGCAATCTTGATGATTTCTAATTTATCCATACATGCGACAGGACGGATGACAGGTGTAGTAATAACCTGATTGATTGTATTCATTGATTCAAGTGTCTGAGAAGCCACCTGACCAATACTTTCACCATTCACAATAGCTAAGCAGTCATTCTTCTTTGCCACACCTTCCGCAATTCTATACATCATACGACGCATAACTGTCATTGCATAAGATTCATCACAATGATCATAGACAGATAACTGTAGATCAGTAAACGGTACGATATGTACCTTAATATAGCCATGTGTATAGTCCTTTAATACATTCACAAGGTCTAATACCTTTTCTCTTGCCATTTCATTTGTATAAGGTGGAGATGCATAATGAATGCATTCTAAGTCCACACCACGCTTCATTGTCAAATAACCTGCCACTGGTGAATCAATACCACCTGAAAGCATTAATAACGCTTTACCACCAATACCTACAGGATAGCCTCCTGCACCTGGAATCATATTATCCATAATATAGATCGCATCTTTTCTATATTCTACACGTACTAGAATATCTGGGTTATGTACATCTACAGATAAATCTTTTGTTGTATGATGGAATACATAGCCAGCAATCTCTTTATTCATTTCAATAGAGTTCTTAGGATATGATTTGTCATGTCTTTTTGTATCAATCTTGAAAGTATTACCTTCATCATGATCAATAATATAAGTGACAACTTCTTTCGCCTTCTCTAAGTCATGTTCCACCTTATAACATAAAGAGAAGTTATGAATTCCAAAGATCGTCTTGATCTTATCTGTGACTTCCTGTGCATCTTCTTCATTTAAATAAATATAAAGACGGTCATATGTTAATTCATATTCTAATGTGGGATAGTCATGTAATATTTCTTTTGTATTCTTTAATAGTTTTCTAATGAATAGTTTACGGTTCTTTCCTTTTGTAGTTAATTCTCCAAAACGGACAAGGATATGATCTGGTTTCATCTAATTACCTCTGTTTCTTAATTCTATTTAATGTATCTTTTAAAGCACTCAAGAATGTATCTAATTCCTGCTTTGTAGTGAGATGTGAGAATGAAAGTCTTAATGCACTTGAACTGATAAGAGAATCTAAATGCATCGCTGCAAGAGTATGAGATATTTCTACCTTCTTACTTGAACAGGCACTCTTTGTAGAGATATAGATTCCTTTTGTTTCTAGGTCATGTACTATGACTTCTGGTTTATAGTGTGGACATGAAATATTCAAGATAAATGGACTGGCATCCTCTGGTGAGTTGATAACAATATTGTCCATTGTACTCAACTGTTCACGTAAATAGTCATTAAGTGACTTAACATAATCATAATGACTCTTTTGTGATTCAATGGCTTTACGCATTGTTTTGGCTAATACAATATCTACACAGGCATTGCTTGTTCCACCTCTTAAGCCATTTTCCTGCTGACCACCGTTAATAAGAGGCACAATACTTGCAGTACGTTTCTTATAGAGTAAACCACTGCCCTTTAACCCAAATACCTTATGTGCTGAGAAAGTGGCTAAATCAATATCATCTAATATAATAGGAAGCTTACCTAAAGCCTGTACCATATCTACATGATATTTAGTTTTAGGGTTCTTCTTATGTACAATAGAAGCTATTTCATGAATAGGATTGATTGTTCCTACTTCATTATTTACATACATCGTAGAGACAAGAATAGTATCTTCTCTAATAAGAGATTCTAGTTCCTTTAAATCAAGGTGTCCTTTTGAATCAATAGAGACATAATCTACTTCAAAGCCAAATACTTCTTCTAGCTGTTTAAATGTATTGGCTACACTTGAATGTTCAAAGGCTGTAGTAATAATATGCTTTCCTCTATTCATATATTGGAAGGCTGTTCCTTTGATAGCTGTATTATTAGATTCAGATGCACATGATGTAAAGATTAATTCTTCAGGACTGACATGAAGTAATTTCGCAATATGAGAACGTGACTGTTCAATCAAGCGACTCACTTCATAACCAGGTGCATAGGCAGAATCAGAATTCGCAAAATAAGTTGTTAATAGTTTTGTATATGTAGAGCGTATTTCCTCATCAAGAGGTGTTGTAGCTACATAATCTAGATAAATCATCTAATCACCCCGCCTTAAATAATAACGACATAAAAGAAAAAAGTCCACCCTAAGCGGACTTAATTTCTTTTCTTTTAATAAGCTCTTCGTATTTTCCTGGTTCAAGTCTTTCTAGAATATCTACTGCAACCTGTAATGCATTGCGATATTCACCATTTCTAAATAAAACTTCAGCCTTAGTAAGTTCTGTATTGACTTCTAGGAACATTGAACGATAACGGTTTGCATAAACAATGGCATCTTCTACCATACCAGCTGTCACAATCATATTATGTACATTATCATAAAGCTTATAGATCACATCTCTTGCCCCTTCTACCTTGGCGCATAGTTCATTGAGTACAACTGGCTTATGGGCTTTAAAACGTTTAATTTCTTCCACCTTATTATAAGAATCAGTAATATAGTTACGATAAGAATCATTCACAAGAGGAAGATGTTCATTCTTGATTTCAGACTTGATTTCTAGTAATACAATATTGATATTTTCTAGAAGTTCTTCTGTTTCCTTGTTCTTATTTTCAATATCTTCTTTCTGTTTTTCAAACTCTTCAAGATAAGCATCGTGCTTCATCATTCTATCATATAAATCTACTACATGATCAAGCATATCTGCATAAGCAAAATGACCGAGTTCCATCTGTTCAATCAACTGATTGGCATCATTTTGAATCTGTCTGAATTCCTCATACTTCTTACTGATTACAACTTCTTCTTCATCAATCACAAATTCAGTAGTCAAGCGACGATATTCCTTCATGACCTGCTGATAGATTTCTGTTAATCTTTGGAGTTCATTATAGCTTTCTCTCCATTTTTCCTTGAACTGCTTATATGAATCTAATTCTTTACTTAGATCAATCACTAATTCTTCAATCAATCCAGTTAAAGGTTCAAGCACCTGTGCAGCTGCTTTAATATCTACATTCTTCACCTGAACAATGGATTCTTCCATCTGTTCATCTACTTCGTGACGGCGAGTCGCAATCTTCATTTCTTCAAGAGCATACTCATCACCCTCTAAAGAAGAAATCAATTCATCTACCTTATCAATCTTACTTGGTAATAAATCAGAGACAACATAAACATAAGAAGGAAGATCCTTTAAATTGGTATGAAGACTATCAATACGATTTTCAATCTCTTCAGTGAATTTCTTTGCATCCGCAAACATCTGATTATTCATCAATGTTTCTAGTTTTACAAAATCATCATCTAATTCCTTAAACATCTCTAATACATGTGGTACAAACTCTTCTACCTTAATACGAATCTTTTCATATTCATTAGCTGTATCACGGTACTTTCCTTTTACTCTAATGATTTCTACACGCTGGATGTTTTCTATTTCTGTCACCTTCTCAATACGTGCAAGAAGGTTCTTGGCATCATGATCATAACGCTGTGTCATTTCTCGAATCAATGCAAGATTCTTTTTAACACCACGCGTTTTTCTATAAAATAAAGCCGCATCCACCTCATCTACAAGGACACCTAATTCATTCTTCTGGAATTCAGTGATCTTTTCAAAATCCTCTGTAAACTGTTCATATTGTTCAACAACTTCTGGCATATTTTTCGCAATAGACTGTACACGCCCTAATCTATATTGTAATGGCAGTGTTTTAATTCCATTGATCTGGTTTTGTAGATCTAATAATTCCTGTCGATACATATTCAATTTAACTTGATGATAGATAATCATAAAAATAATCAAAGCAATAAGTATAGACGCAAATATGATTAGGTTTCTTACTCCTACATATTGTACAAAATTCTTCATATATTCCATAAAACATCCCTCTCTTACATATCGATATAATTTTATCATATTTTCCAAGTCATTTCATTATGGAATCGTGAAACCATCCAAAAAATACAGATTTCTTATTATGAAAATTATTACTCTATTTATAAAATAGGTCTATGATTGTATTGCTTAGGAGGGAATATGAAATGAATGAGAGCACAGATTTAATTCACGGAAAGATATGGAAGGCAATATTATGGTTTTCTATTCCTATGTTAGTGGGGAATTTATTTCAACAGCTTTATAATACTGTAGACTCATATGTTGTAGGTAACTTTGTTAGTTCAGGGGCTCTTGCAGCAGTTGGACAGTCTACTCCAATCATCAATACTCTTGTTGGGTTCTTTACAGGACTCGCAACAGGGGCTGGAGTTGTCATTGCACAATACTTTGGAGGAAATCATCTCAATAAGATGAAAAAAGCGATACATACATCTATCGCCTTAACACTTATATTATGTGTATTATTCACTATTTTAGGTATTGGGTTATCTCATCAGATATTAGTTCTGATTGGTTCACCAGATTCTGTCATGGCACCTGCCGCCTTATATCTTCGCATCTATTTTGGTGGTATTTCTTTTGTATGTATTTATAATATGGGTTCAGGTATATTACGTGCTGTCGGAGATTCTAAGACACCACTCTATTATTTAATCGTTGCCTCTATTATCAATATTATCTTAGACTTTGTGTTTGTTTTATATTTTCATATGGGTGTTGCAGGAGCTGGATGGGCAACCTTTATCGCCCAGGGAATCAGTGCATTGCTTGTTATAATAAAGTTAGTGTTTTCTAAAGAAATCTATAAAGTAGAGATCAAAGAGATTTCCATCGATAAACCTATCTTAAAGAAAATCATTGAAATAGGTATCCCTACTGCATTGCAGCAGTCCATTGTATCTTTCAGCAATGTCATTGTGCAATCTTATATCAATACTTTTGGCGCCAATGCAGTGGCCGGTTATACTTCTTATATAAAGATTGATGGATTCCTACAGTTACCTATTCAAAGCTTTGCGATGGCCATCACAACATTTACTGGACAGAACATTGGGGCACATGCCATTGACCGAGTAAAGAAAGGACTTCGTACAACTATGGCGATGACTTTCGGTGTCACTCTAATAGGTGTGACTCTTGTTTATTTATTTGGTGAACAATTAGTTGGTATCTTCTCGAGTGATCCTGAAGTCATTAAATATGGCTATTTGATGGCACGCATATTTGCGGTAGGTTATCTCACATTACCTGTTATCCATATTATTTCTGGTGCACTTAGAGGTGTAGGTTTATCTAATATTCCTATGTATTTCATGGTAGGTACATTTGTCTTCTTAAGACAGATTTATCTTGCGATTGCAGTACCATCAACTCATAACATTGGAATTGTATTTGCCGGATGGCCTGTAACCTGGATTGTTTGTATGATAGGATTACTGTTCTACTACTTCCGTGTACATTGGTTAGATCATGTATAAGAATATCGGATTTTCTCCGTTATTCTTTTTTTCTTTTTTTCCGAAATTCTTATTTTCCAGCAGTATAATTTATATAGGAGGTAATAATTATGGAAAGAATAATTAAATTTTTGAAAGAAGCAGATACTTATTATCTAGCAACAGTTGAAGGTGATCAGCCAAGAGTGAGACCTTTTGGGACAGCACATATGTTTGAAGGAAAACTTTATATTCAAACAGGGAAGGTAAAGGATGTATCTAAACAGATTCATACAAATCGTAAAGTAGAAATTTGTGCATTCAAGGATGGTGAATGGCTGCGTATTGCAGGAGAACTTGTGGAAGATGATCGAAGAGAAGCGAAACAATCCATGCTTGATGCTTATCCATCTTTACAGAAAATGTATTCAGCAGATGATGGAAATACAGAAGTGTTCTATTTTAAGAATGCAACTGCCACTTTCTATTCATTTACACATGAAAAAGAAGTAGTCAACTTCTAGGGAGGAAAATTATGAATAGTAGAAGATTATATAGAAGACTTAATGATATATTCTCAAAAATATCAGAAGAGGATTATCCAGAAATCTATAATATTATAGAAAATGAACTGGATTTTTCAGATGAGGAAGTCTATGAGGAAGCTTATAATATTGCAGGAGAATTACATGAAGCAGATGGCACAAAGATTCTACCTGCATGTGTGGCTAATTTTATTATGGAAGTCTACAAAGAAGAACTAAAGCTTGGAAATGTAAATGCAGCATGTGATATTGGTTCACTCTATTATACTGGACGTGCAGGTGAGCAGAACTATAAGAAAGCTGTTGAGTATTATACTATTGCCGCCAATGGTGGATGTCGTCAGGCTCAGGAAAATCTTGGTTACTGTTATTATTACGGTAGAGATATACCTGTGGATTATGAGAAAGCCTTTCATTATTTTGCATTAGGCGCATTTGATGGACATTTGCGTTCACTTTATAAGATTGGTGATATGTATCGTAACGGGTATTATGTTGATAAGAACGAAGCAGAAGCATTCTACATCTATATGCATTGTGTAGATGGACTGAATGAAGATAATATCAGTATTGTAGGTGGAGATATCATGATGAGAGTTGGAGATTGTTTCTTCAATGGTGTTGGGACAGAAGTAGACAATAATCAGGCCTTAAAGTATTATCAGTTAGCTGAACAGATGTTCTATGATAGACTTGAATCAGGTGATTTCCTCATCAAAAACTGTTATAAACATGTTTTAGAAAATGAGGAAAAGGCAAGACAGAGATTAATTGATGCATTGCCTGGATATGAGTGGACAAAATAAAGATGGGTAAGAAGACAAAGAAACATATCAGAGTCGACGGACAGCTTCTTCAAATGAATAAAGGATTTCGTGATTTGAAGGCAAAACAAAGAGAAAAGATTATAGGCTGGATCTATGAAGAATACAAAAAGTATGTGACTGAAAATGAGAAGATACCAGATGTATATGGAGATATAGAGATTGTAGATGCTGTCCTAGATAAAATTAAAGCCGCAAACATCTGGATACCAGATTATGAAATCAATGATTATTATATGAGAAAGAAATCCAATCTTCAAAAACGTTTAGATAATGAGAAACAAGTGAAGTTCAAATCATATGTTAGTTTCTATAAGAGTATTGTGGATCAGGATAGATCATCTATTGTGATATGTAATCTTGAGCATGAAATCATCTATATGAATCCAGCAGCAATAAATAATTATGCAAAACGTGGTGGAGAGAAGTTAATAGGAAGAAGTCTATTGGAATGTCACAGTCCTGAATCAAGAGATAAGATATATCACATATTAGAATGGTTCAAAAGAAATGAAAGTCATAATATTGTCTATACTTATCATAATGAAAAACAGAACAAAGATGTCTATATGGTCGCTTTAAGAGATCAAGAGCAGCTTATTGGCTATTATGAAAAGCATGAATATAGAAATAAGGAGTTGATGAAACCATATGATTTTCACGATTAAAACAATTCTAGGCGATATCACAAAAGTAACAGACGTAGAAGCTATTGTGAATGCAGCAAATAATCTTCTTTTAGGTGGTGGAGGTGTAGATGGCGCCATCCATCGCGCAGCAGGGCCTGAGCTTCTTAAAGAATGCAGAACACTTCATGGCTGTGAAACTGGTGAAGCAAAGATTACAAAAGCTTATAATCTCCCTTGTGATTATGTGATTCATACTGTAGGGCCTATCTGGTATGGTGGAAACTATAATGAAGAAGAATTACTTGCAAACTGTTACTATAATTCTATGAAACTGGCTATGGATCATGGAATAAGAACTATCGCCTTCCCTTCTATTTCCACTGGTGTATATCATTTTCCTGTTGAAAAAGCAGCTAAGATTGCAGTCAAGACAGTCTATCAATTCTTAGAAAATAACCCTGATAACTTTGATTTGGTGGAATGGGTACTCTTTGATTCTCATACCAAATCAGTGTATGAAGCAGAAGCAAATAAATTTATCTAGTTTTCATCAACTTTTATTTGACTTTCACTACTTTATTCAGTATAATCAAACTCGCAATAAAATGAATAGCGGTACATAACAGTCGTGCAGCTACGTTCTTGACTTAGGGATGCAAAGTATCTTACCGCAAGAGAAATGCTTAATAAGAACATACGCAGGGTGAGTTATGAATTGTTATTGTTTTATGCAAATAAAACAATAAGGAGGTAACGTCAATGGCACGTTATACAGGCCCAATCTGGAAAAAGTCTAGAAGACTTGGTTTCTCAGTATTGGAAAACGGAAAAGAATTAAACAAGAGACCTTATGCTCCAGGTCAGCATGGTCAGAAGAGACACAAGAGCACTGAATATGGTCTTCAGTTAGCAGAAAAGCAGAAAGTAAGACATATGTATGGTGTTAACGAAAAGCAGTTCCACAACACTTTCAACCGCGCTTCTAAGATGGAAGGTGTAACTGGTGCAAACTTCTTATTCTTACTTGAATCAAGATTAGACAACGTAGTTTATAGAATGGGATTCGCAACTACTCGTAGAGCAGCTAGACAGTTAGTAAACCATGGTCATATTTTATTAAACGGTATCAAGACTGATATCCCTTCATGTAGAGTAAATCCTGGTGATGTTATTACTGTTAAGGAAAAATCTCAGCAGTTAGATGTTATCAAGACAGCTTTAGAAGCTCAGACTCATACTCCTGGCTTCGTTGAAGTAGATGCTGAAAAGAGAACTGGTAAGTTCACTAGACTTCCTGAAAGATCTGAATTAAATCAGGAAATCAACGAACAGCTAATCGTCGAATACTATAACAGACTTGGTTAATTCTATTAGCAGCCTTAGGGCTGCTTTTTTATTGGAGTATCTTTATGAATGCAACATTTAATTTAATCATGGATATTGTTGGCACGATTGCTTTCGCAATTTCTGGTGTCATGGTGGCTAGTAAGAAGAAGATGGATTTATTTGGAATCAATATCCTAGCACTATGTACTGCAGTAGGCGGAGGGATGGTCAGAGATGTATTGATTGGTGTGACTCCCCCTGTTATGTTTAAGAATCCAATCTTCGTCATTATTGCATTAGTAACTGCCAATTTAACTATTTTAATATTATATTTTCACAAAAAAACAACAAGAAAAAGTATAGAGTCCTTAACGACTCAATTATTATTTATCTTTGATACTTTAGGTCTTGCTGCATTCACAATGGATGGTGTGAATGCAGGTATGGCAGTTCATCCAGGAATATTCCTTCCTGCCTTCCTTGGTGTTATGACAGGTGTAGGCGGAGGGATTATTCGTGATGTTCTCGCAAATGAGTTACCTCAGGTATGTGTGAAACAGATCTACGCATCTGCTTCAATCATTGGTGCCATCATTACATGTTTATTCATGAAATATGGGGAAACCAATACTGCAGTTCTATTAGGCTTTATTATTGTTGTACTCATTAGAGTACTTGCAGCCCATTATCGATGGGATTTACCAACAATCGATTATTATGAAGACACAAAGAAAAGATAGGTTCGCTGAACCTATCTTTTTTCGTCTTCGTCAATACCTGATTGAATATTTGTACATTCCATTAATGAATTAATCAGCTGTGTACGGTTTCGCTTTGTCATTGGGACCTTTTCACCTGTAGTAAGTTCTACATAGTCAGGACCAAATAAACGAATATACTCTCTATTAATAGTATAACTTCTATGAATCTTAAAGAACTGTGTACCTAATAAATCTTCCATCTTATTAAAAGAAACAGTACATGTAATTTCACCTTTACTTGTATAAATCACTGTATTGTGCTGGAATGCCATTACATAATGAATATCCTTTAAAGGAATCAAACATGCATGCTTACTCTTATCATTCACTAGAATAGTTTTATCAGGTTCCATCAGTTTCTTTACCATTTCCTTATAATATTTATAAGTACTAGAACCCATCTTATGAGGGAATACTTCCCCTTCTTCTAGCTTACCAATATAGTCTGGTATATTGATATAGACAATACGACCTTCTCTTTCTTTATCGATAGACCATATAAATGTACATCTTTGTTTTTCATGAACCATTTCTAATGAATTCATATCAGTCATAAGAAAAAAGCGTCCGACAATAATACATGTGTTCTGCTGATTAAAAACACATTGAAAATCAATATGTGTCAATTCACTTTCTGAGCAACCATTCATAACCGTATACAAATAATTCACGAGTTCATTCTTGCTTGAATAATATTGACTTGGATCAGCACCACAATAAAAAACATCATCGTCTAGATAATGACTTAAAAGATTCATATCTTTATGCCAGAATCCTTGTAAAATTTTTGTGCTTGTTTCAATTAAATCATTTACCACTTTTTTCCTCATATATATCACCACTATTAATTTACCAAAAATAATATTATAAGTCTCATAGTTATGTATAAAAAGTTTTTTTAATGCACGAAAAGTAGTA
>OIXW01000089.1_pt1 | contig 24166 bp, 24 predicted proteins | sample 1587951 | NCBI WGS metagenome assembly OIXW01 (sample SAMN03283239) | human gut metagenome | biome: human-associated habitat; material: feces | host: Homo sapiens | place: Peru | collected 2012
GCTCTAAACATAGTAAATAAGCGAATAATCACCACCCATTTGCAAAAGAGGAGCTATATTTAATTATCTAAATCAATATATTATAATGAAGGAGTAAATATTATGAGAAGTCGTTTTGATAGAGAACTAGATACGCTTAATGTAGATCTTCAGAAGATGAGCGGTCTTGTAGAGAATGCATTAGAGAATACTATTTCCGCATTTAAAAACAAGAACACTAAGCTTGCGAAAGAAGTTATGGAAAATGATCGTATGATCAATGATATGGAACGTTCTATTGAATCTATTTGTTTTAAGTTAATGTTAAGACAGCAGCCAGTGGCAAGAGATTTACGTATTGTGACTACTGCATTAAAGATTGTGACTGATCTAGAAAGAATTGGTGATCAGTGTTCTGATATTTGTGAGATTATCTTAGATTTATCTGGTGATCATATTTATAGAACAGTAGAACATATTCCAGATATGTTGAAGACTGCAAAAGAAATGGTGCATAAGTCTATTGAAGCCTTTGTAGAAGGTGATGTAGATAAAGCCCATAACATTTCTAGAATGGATGATGATATTGATGCATTATTCTTAGATATTAAGAATGAAATCATCCAGATCATGAAGGAAAATAGTGAAAATGCAGATGACTGTTTAGATTATTTCATGATTGCGAAATATCTAGAGAGAATTGGTGATCATGCATCTAATATCTGTGAATGGTTAGACTTCATGGAAACAGGATCTATCAACCAGCAGCGTATTATATAAGGGGGATATAATCAATGAGCGAACGTATATATGTAATAGAAGATGATGAAAATATTCAGGAAATTATCAAGTTATCTCTTGAGTCAAGTGGGTATTCAATTACCCTATTTAATAATGCGATAGATGCGATAGTCGCAATTCATGAAGATACACCTGATCTTGCAATATTTGATGTCATGTTACCAGAATTAGATGGTATTTCAGCTATTAAGCAGATTAGAAAGACTAATACAACTTTACCTATCTTAATTCTATCTGCAAAGGATCGTGAAATAGATAAGGTAAGAGGATTAGATTCAGGCTGTGATGATTATATGACGAAACCATTTGGAGTGCTGGAACTTGCTGCACGTGTTCGCTCATTACTTAGAAGAAGCCAGCATCATTCAAAGGTTATTAAAACTACATCTTTAGAAATTGATAAATCTAAACATATTATTTTAAAACAAGGTGAAAAACTTGAATTAACTCATAAAGAGTATCAGTTATTACTCTATTTAGTAGAAAATAAAGAACGTGTTGTAGAAAGAGAAGAACTCTTGAATAATATCTGGGGTTATGATTTTGTAGGCGAATCGAGAGCTTTAGATGTGCATATTCGTTCTTTACGTGCAAAACTTGGTGATGATGGACATCATTATATTAAGACAATCAGAAGTGTAGGTTATCGTTTTATTGAGGATGGTCAATAATGAGACAATCTATATTGAGATATTTCATCTCATTATTATTGGTATCTCTATGTATCTGTAGTGCAACGAGTATATTTATTATTTCTGGTTCAATGAAAGAGGATTCTGAAAGAGAAATGATGTATTCTGTAAAACTTATAGAATATAATCTAGACTACTCTAAGGATCTCAATACACAGATAGAAACACTCAATCCACTTGCTTTCTCTGATGATACAAGAATATCTGTCATTGATGAAAAAGGTCAAGTTCTTGCAGATACATATAAGAATGACATCTCTTCTAATCATTTGAAAAGAGAAGAAGTACAACAGGCACTTCATTCTTCAAATCATGAAGGTTATGCAATGAGACGTTCTGAGACAACCAATCAGCCACTTCTCTATGCTGCATATTATAAAGATAACCACATTATAAGATTGTCCATCCCTTATTCAGGTGTATGGGGTTATTTTCCAGAACTTGCTCCTGCATTTGCGATTTCTATACTGATCAGTATTTTATTTTCATACATAGTTGCCCGTAAACTCTCTAAGAGAGTCACTCAACCACTTACAGAAATCAGTGAGTCTCTTAATAACATGACTGAAGACTATCGTTTTGAACTCCCAACAACAGATTATGAAGAATTCACACCTATTATTGATACAATAGAAAATCTTTCTCATCGATTAAGAAAATCTATGAGAGAAACAAGATTTGAACAAGATAAGATCAATGCGATATTAAGAAAGATGGAGGAAGGCTTTATCTTACTTGATGAGAATGGCATGATCTTAAGTGTCAATGATAGTGCAATAAAGATTCTAGGACCTTTAAAAGAGAAAGATAACTTAGTAGATCATATCTCTTATCCAGAGCTTATTAATGCATTGAATAGTGCACCTAAGAAACAGCGTTTAGAACTAAAGATTCATGATTTTGATTACCAATGTGCAATCTCCCGCCTTCCATTTGGTACAGCACTCTTCTTTGTGGACATTACCGCAATGAAGAACTCACAGAAGATGAGAGAAGAATTCTTCTCTAGTGTATCTCATGAATTAAAAACACCTATTACAGCTATTAGAGGTTACAGTGAATTATTATCGCAGGGATTCATCAATGATGAAAATCAGAAGAAGATGATGCTTTCTAAGATTCAAACAGAAGTAACGAATATGTCTTCTTTAATTAATGATATCTTGATGTTATCTAGACTAGATAGTGATGATTTGATTGTAGAAAAGGTTCCTGTAAAGATGCAGGCATTAATGAAGGATATCTCACAAGATTATGAAGGTTTATTATTGAAATATAATGTAGAACTTCATACAGATGTTGAGCCTATTACTTATATTGGAAATGGGTCTCAGATAGAGACATTGATTTCTAATCTCGTAAGTAATGCGATTAAGTACAATAAAGAAGATGGTTATGTTTATGTTCATATTTATAGTAAAGAAGATAATATGGTCATTGAAGTCAAGGATACAGGTATTGGAATCCCTCTTGCAGACCAAGGACGTGTCTTTGAAAGATTCTACCGTGTTGATAAGGGACGTAGTAGAATCAAAGGTGGAACTGGTTTAGGTCTAGCCATCGTTAAGCATATTGTTTCTTATAATAAAGGAACAGTAAAATTACATAGTCAATTAGGAGAAGGTACTTGTATCACAATTACTCTTCCTAATAAATCATAAGCTGTCATCGTACAGCTTTTTTAATTATTTTTTCTAGACACCTATTAATAGGCGTTCTCCAGCACTTACTCAACACATCTTTTGATGGATAGTACTACAATATAGTTATCAAAGGAAGGGGATGTTGATATGATTTTATTTTTATTATTTGTGGTTTTACTTGTATTAGGTATTGTCTATTTCGTTAAGTCAAAGAAAAACAATGAACCAAATGATAAGGCGAAAAAGACATTACTGGCTTCACTTGTTTTCTTTGTATTGTTTGCGATTCGATGTGTATCAGTGGATGCATTCGCAATGTTGGGTTCTATTGTTTTTTTAGTGGGTATTGTTTATCTTGTGTATAGTTTGTTTAAGAAACAGCCTAAGAAAAAAGCTTTATGTATGATTCTTGCAGGTTTCTTCATCGTTGGATATGCAGGCTGTATCAGTGATTCCAAGCCTACTGAATCTTCACCTAAAGTATCTACTGTAGAGAAAGTAAAGAAGGTAGAAAAAGTAGAAGTAGCTGATTTAAGTGGTACAGATGCACAGGCTTGGTGTGATCAAAATGGATTCAAATTAAGTAAAGAAGAAGACTTTTCAGACAGCGTAGCACAGGGTGGATTCATCAGTCAGTCTCCTCAGGCAGGTACACAATTAGAAAAAGGAAGTACTGTCACTGTTCATTATTCAAAGGGTAAAGAACCTACTATGGAAGATAAGAATGCGCTCGCAAAAGCAGAATCTTATTCTTCTATAATGCATATGTCTAAGGCAGCTATCTATGATCAGTTGACTTCATCTTATGGCGAAGGTTTTCCAGCAGAATCTGCTCAGTATGCAGTCGATCATTTGGTGGCTGATTATAAGAAGAATGCACTAGAAAAAGCTAAGGATTATCAGACAAATATGCATATGTCTCGTTCAGCTATCTATGATCAGTTGACTTCAAGCTACGGAGAAAAGTTCACTGCAGAAGAAGCACAATATGCGGTAGATAACCTACCTCAGTAAGCACAAAGTTGTATTTTTTAAAGAGTTGAAAAGAAGCATAAATAAATGCTTCTTTTTTTGAAAATACACAGTTATTCCATAAGAAATATGTATAATGCTTACAGGTGATAAAGCATGAAGATACTTTGGTTAATCGCACTTTTGTTGACAAGTGGATGCTCAACGCGTGCCAATTCAAATTATATAGCACAAGAAGTACGTACATTCTATTCAGGATTATTAAATGGTGAAGATATTTCTATTACATGTATGAGTAGAGATCATAAAGAGACTTTCTTTAAAGAGATGAATAAGAACCTTCATAAGAAGGAATATAAGGATATTGATTCTTATGTAGTAAAGAAGAATCTAGATGTTGCTTATACGATTAAGAAAGATGATAAACTTATGCGCTGTTATCATGGAAATACTAAGATAGAAGAGAATCAGTTGATGAATTATTTCTTCACTATGTCAGTTCCAGTAAATAGTATGGATAATCCTCGTGTAGAAACATCTTCTTTTAGTTTTTCAGATAAACGTAAAGTATCTTTAAGTATAGAAGTAGGTAAGGATAATGAGTTCTATTGTGCGAGAATAATGGATAGAAAGAAAACAAGAACCTATAAAGAATTTAAATATAGTTTTGATAATGAAGTCTAGAGTAATATCTAGGCTTTTTGTGTATAATATATATAAGAGCGAAAGGAGATTAGAATGAATAGCGCTAAATTTTATAAAGTATCTTATGAACAGTTTCAAATGGGAATGGAAAAGGAAGATGTAAAGGACATCTATGATGCCATTAAGCTTCCACGCCGTGCAACTAAAGGGTCTGCAGGATATGATTTTTATACACCTATTGATATACATCTAGAACCTGGAGAAACAGTAAAGATTCCTACAGGAATCCGCTGTGAAATGAATGAAAGATGGGTATTAATGATTTATCCAAGAAGTGGGTTAGGATTCAAATATCGTCTACAGTTAAATAATACTGTAGGTGTGATTGATAGTGATTATTTCTATTCAGATAATGAAGGTCATATCTTTATTAAGATGACAAATGATTCAAATGAAGGAAAAGTCGTTGATGTTCAGGCAGGACAGGGTATTGCCCAGGGAATCTTCATGACATATGGTATTACTGAAGATGATGATGCGACTGAAACACGTAATGGTGGATTTGGATCAACGACTAAATAATCTATGAAATATCAACTTCTTCTTGCATTTATGTTACTTCTTTCAGGATGTAGTACACCTCCTAAAGAAGTAGTGAAGGAAGAAACACCAAGTGTTTCTTTTCTTGCAGTAGGAGATAATCTCTATCATCAATGTATGCTTGATGAAGCCAGAACATCTAGTGGTTATGACTTTACAGGCTATTATAAGAATATTAAGAAGTATATCCAGGCAGATTATTGTTTTGTGAATCAGGAGACGATATTAGGAGGAGGTACACCTTCTGGTTACCCACTTTTTAATGCACCTGATAGTGTTGCAGATGATTTAGAAAAGGTAGGATTTAATATAGTGAATGGAGCCACAAATCATGCATATGATCAAGGTGCTGCAGGTATATTACATTCTATCCAGGTATTTAGTAAGTATCCTGATATGACTTATTTAGGACTCTATAAGAATGAAGAAGAGAAACAGGATATAAAGATAGTAGAGAAGAATGGGATTAAGATTGCATTACTCTCTTTTAATCAATATGTGAATGGTGTGACTTATCAGAAACAATTACCTTATATGATTAACTTTCATGAATCCACTATGATGGAGAATATGAAGAAGGCAAGAGAGAATGCAGATATTGTGATAGTATCCTGTCATTGGGGTATTGAGTATGATCAAAATCCTAATACGTTCCAGAAGAATATGGCTAAACAGCTTGCAGATGCAGGTGCTGATGTGATTATAGGAACACATACACATACATTACAGGATGTAGAATATATTCAAAGAGCGGATGGTAAGCGTACATTAGTTGCTTATAGTTTAGGTAATTTTGTGAGTGGCATGTTGGAAGAATCTTGTCAATTAGAAGGTATGCTTTCTTTTGATATAGAAAAAAAGAAGATTAAGAATGTGGTCTTTACACCACTTGTGAATCACTATACTTTAACGGGTAAAAAAGAAAGACATGATTTTTCTGTTTATCGTTTAAAGGATTATACAAATAATTTAGTAGAGAAACATGGTTTTCCTAATCTGACTATTCCGAGTATGAAAGAAGAAGTAAAACAGAAAGTAAAGAATATCAAAATTGATATGTAGGGCAGTCTTTGACTGCCTTTTGAGGTATATGATGAAGGATTATAGACGTTATCATTATGATGAGAATAAACTCATACAATATGGATTTAAAAAACAAGAATACAATTATATATATAAGACAGATATACTAGATGGTGATTTCAGAATAGAAGTCATAATAAAGGATACATTAGAGGCTAAGGTTTATGATTCTGATACGGATGAAGAATATACAAATATTCATTTAGTAGGTAAGCAGGGAAAGTTTGTACAACAAGTTAAGCATGCTTATGAAGAGTGTATAGAGGATATTTTAAATCATTGTTTTGTATATGATTATTTTATTTTTCCTCAATCTAAACGTTTGATGCATCTTATTGAAGAAAAATATCATGTTCTTCCGGATCATCCTTTCAGTGATGGTGATTCATTTGTATTTAGAAATAATGATAGGTGGTTTGGACTTATTATGCATACAGATTATTCTAAGTTTTGTGATAAACAGGGAGAAGTAGAATGTCTGAATATTAAGGTTCCTATAGATACAGTGAATCATCCTTCTATCTATCCAGCATTTCATATGAATAAGAATCATTGGATCAGTATATTATTAGATGAAACATTGAGTGATGAAGATATCATGACTTTGATTGATCAAAGCTACCAGACAACAGTGATATGTGAGGATTGGGTGATACCTGCTTCACCTAAACGTTTTGACTTGATTCAGGCATTTCATCAAAGTGACTATATACAATGGCATCAAAAAGGGAATATTCATCAAGGAGCGAATGTATATATCTATTATGGTGCACCTTATTCAGCCATTATGTATAAGTGTCAGGTGTTAGAAAGTAATGAAACAAGTATGATTTTAAAACGTTTAAAGACATATGATCCAACTCTCTATCCATTAGATGTACTCAAGAAGTATCAATTAAAGGCAATAAGAAGTGCTCGTCATATTCCTAAAGAATTAAAGGAGTATATAGGAAATACCGATAAATAAGTGAATTGTCTATTAAATGTGATATAATAGGCAAAGGCAAAGGAGGATTTGGGAATGAAGGTAGAATACTATAAGGAATATAGTCCATGTCTTGAAAGAGAGATGGAATATAAGGTGTATGGACATGCAGGAACACCTATACTTGTATTTCCATCACAGAATGGTAGATTTTTTGATTTTGAAAACAATGGTATGATCGCAACAGTAGAAGACCTCATTGATAATGGGAATATACAGTTATTCTGCTGTGATAGTATTGATTTAGAAACATGGAGTGAAGAAGGTGGACATGATGTAGCCTCTCGTTCATACATGCTTGAACAGTATTATCATTATATTGTAGATGAATTAGTACCTAGAATTATTGATATTAATGCGATGTGCGGTACACATGCGAATGGTATTTATACAACAGGATGTTCATTAGGTGCATCACATGCAGCAAATTTCTTATTTAGAAGACCAGATATCTTTAGTGGATGTATCGCATTAAGTGGTTACTATGATAGTGATCTATTCTTCCATGATTATGTGGATGATAATGTTTATCGTAATAGTCCTATCAAGTATATTGAAGGTATGAGCTATGATCATCCATATGTAGAAATGTATAGAAAACGTCGTATTGTATTATGTTGTGGTCAGGGTGCTTGGGAAGATGAAATGGTTCGTTCTACAGGTAGAATGAAGGAACTATTAGAATATAAAGATATTCCAGCATGGATTGATTTCTGGGGATATGATGTAAACCATGATTGGGATTGGTGGAGAGTTCAGTTCCCATATTTTGTAAAGAGAGTGATCTAGGAGGAGAAGAATAGATGAATGTAGTATTTATATCACCACATTTTCCAGAATATTATCATAATTTCTGTTCACGTTTAAAAGACCGTGGTGTGAATGTATTAGGTGTTGGGGACTGCCCATATGAAATGATCAGTGATGAAACAAAGAATTCATTGACTGAATATTACTATGTAGGTTCATTAGAAAACTATGATGAAGTTTATCGTGCATGTGCTTATTTCTCTAGTCATTATGGAAAGATTGACTGGATTGAATCAGAAAATGAATATTGGCTAGAACTAGAAGCAACATTAAGAAGAGACTTTAATGTGACTACTGGTCCACAGATTCAGGATATGCGCTGGATGAAGTTTAAATCAGCTATGAAGGAAGTATATAAGAGTGCTGGTTTAAAGGTAGCAGATTATATTAAGTTAGATACACTTGATGAAGCTTTAGAGTTTACTAAAAAGAATGGTTATCCAGTTATTGTGAAACCTGATAATGGTGTAGGGGCTACTCATACTTATAAGTTAAAGAATGATGAAGAATTAAAAGATTTCTATAATCATAAACAGGATTATATTGAATATATTCTAGAAGACTTTGTGCCTGGTGATGTTGTAACATTCGAAGGTGTGACTGATAAAGATAAGAATATCTTATTCTCTACAAGTCATTTTATGGATACTTCTATTATGGATACAGTCAATGATGCATCTGATATCTATTTCCATTCTGAACCAGTAGAAGGTAAACCTATTTATGAAATTGGTGAAAAGGTTGTTAAAGCATTTGATACAAGAAGCCGTTTCTTCCATTTTGAATTCATTAAGTTATCTGAAGATAAACCAGGATTAGGTAGAAAAGGTGATTTAGTTCCTCTAGAAGTGAATATGAGAGCACCTGGTGCTTTTATTCCTGATATGATGAACTATGCTTATGATGTAGATACATATACTATTTGGGCAGATATGATGATCTATAATACTTGTTTCTATGAAATTGAAAGAAAGTATTATGTAGGTTATGTAGGAAGACGTCTTGGTATTGATTATGAATTATCTGATGCAGAAGTAGCAGATAAGTATAGAGAATATATTAAGATTGAAGCAGATATTCCCCAGGTTCTTGCACAGGCTGAAGGTAACCATATCTTTATCTTCCGTGCTAAGACTAAAGCTAAGTTAAATGAGATTACTAAGGCAATTATTGCACATAAGAAGAAAAAAGCTGCACCTAAGAAAACAGTAAAGAAGACAGTGAAAGCTGCAGCTAAAAAGGTTGCAGAAGTTAAAGAACCAGTTAAGGCTGTTGTAGAAGAAACAGTGAAGACTGTAGAAAAGAAAAAAGAACCAGTTAAGAAGACTGTAAAAGCGGTAGCTAAGAAGGTAGAAGAAGTTAAAGAACCTGTCAAAGCAGTTGTAGAAGCTAAGAAAGAAGAAGTAAAAGCAGCTGTAGAAGAAACAGTTAAAGTGGTAGAAGAGAAAAAAGAAGAATTAAAGAAATCTCCTCGTGCTAGAAAAGCTGTTAAGAAACCTAGACATAAAGCTAAAAAGCGTTAATTAAGAAACTGATTAGAAATGATTTCATTTCTAATCAGTTTTTTCTGTATATACAATGTGTTGACTGTTAATAGAGTGATGTTTATAATAGTTGAGAAGGAGTTTATGAACTATGAAAAAAACAACACTAACAGTGGCTACAGCACCAAAAACAAGCACTTTTCAGATGCGTATTAATCCAGAAATCAAAGCACAGGTAGAAGGAATCTATGCACAGTGTGGTATGACACTTACTGATGCAATTAATGCATTTATCCAGCAGTCTATTAATGTAGAAGGTATGCCTTTCTTAGTAACATCAAATAGTAAACAGGCATTAAGAGAACAGGCAATCTCTCAGTTAATGATTGAATTAGATAAAGGTGAAAAAGCACCTGCAGATGATAGTATTTCTGAAGAAGATATCTTAAAAGAATTTGGAATTGAACTATGAACCTAAGATATACAAGACAAGCTCGTGCTGATTTAAGAAACCCTATGCGTTTGAACCCAAAGATAGTGAAACTATGTGCTGTATTAAAAACACACCCTGAAATAGGTGGTCAGCTATCTAATAGAACAGGATGGACTACAGATCTTTATTATGTTATTGCAGGAAAATATAGTATTTTCTACAAGTATGATCATGATACTGTGACAATCATCCGTATTCTAACGAATGAAGAAAAATATATGAATGTCATCTTTGGCAATAAGTAAAAAAGGATTGAACGAGGCTCAATCCTTTTTTAATGCTTGTTCCATTGTTTCTTCACCAAGAAGATTATCAGATACCTTGATCTTATAAACAGAACTTAAGATACATTTATTATATATATCTGGTAGTTCTGAATCTAAATGATTTGTCTTTAGTACATGTTCAAATACATCACAATACATATTATAGAATACAGATAGTTCTTTCTGACTCTGCTGTAATTGAATAAGCTTAGAAATCTCATCTAAAGAGAAAACAGACTTTAATAAACAGATTAATGTGAAGTAGGCAATCTGTTCTCTTTCATATTTCTTCTTTATAGGTGCTTTTACTAGCTTATGTTTAACATAGTTATTGATCATTGTTTTTGTGATAATAGCGTCATTATCATTTTTTAAGAAAGACAAGCTCTTTTCTATAATAGATACAACCTGATCTATATAGAGTGGAAAATCTGGTATTTCTTCCCATCTAGAAATATGTACATTATCATAATTCATTTTCATCACCTACTTAAAAACTATCATTTATTGTATTCATTGTCAAATCATCTAGACAACATAACAAACTGTATATATTTTTCCTTATCTGCTATAATTTGGTGGGTGATGAAAATGAAAAACAAGTTTAATTTAAGATCAATTATAGTCATTATTGTGTTAGTTATTGTTGTATTTATGGGTGGTATGTACTTTGGAGGACGTAGTACACCAAGTGATGAAGAAATTACTTCAACAGCTTTAACACAGAAAATAAGAGATATTAATGAATTAGCTGTTTCTGAATATGATTATACAAAAGTAGGGAAGTTTTCTAATTCATTAAAGTTTAATGGCTGGACTGTTCCTTTAACACAGAAGTCTTTCTTAATTACTTATGAAGGTAAGATGAAAGCAGGTGTTGATCTTTCTGATGTACAGGTAGAGAAAACAGATAATAAGATTATTGTGAAAACATCTGCAGTAAAGATCTTATCTAATGAAATCGATGAGAATTCTATTAAGGTATATGATGAAACAAAGAATATCTTTAATCAGATTTCTATTACAGACTATAAGACTTTCGCTAAGGAACAGAAGAAGAAAGTAGAAAAAGAAGCCATTAAGAATCAATTCTTAGAAAAGACTGAAACAAAAGTGAAGAAAAACATTAAAGACCTTATTTATATGACTGTAGATCAAGATAAGTATGAAGTAGAGGTAGAAGTAAGTGAATAAGTTAGAAGTATGCTGTGGCAGCTATGAGGATGCAATGAATGCATATCATGGTGGTGCCAAAAGAATTGAATTAAATAGTGCATTGGCTTTAGGTGGATTAACACCTACAACAGCTACATTAGATCTTATTAAGAATAATACAGACTTAGAAGTGATATGTATGGTGAGACCAAGAGGTGCAGGGTTCATTTATAATGAGTTACAGTCTGAACAGATGATTATGGAGGCAGAAGAACTATTAGAACATGGTGCTGATGGTATTGCGTTTGGATTCTTAGATCCTGATGGTAAGATCAATAGTGCACGTACAAGTGAAATGGTGTCTATTATTCATAGCTATGGTAAGACTGCAGTATTCCATAGAGCGTTTGATGTATGTAATGATCCTGATGCAACAATTCATAGATTAATTGAATTAGGTGTGGATAGAGTACTAACAAGTGGTATGAAGTCTACTGTAAGTGAAGGTATACAGCTTATTAAGGAACTGCAGGAGAAGTATGGTAATCAGATAGAAATATTGGCTGGTTCTGGTATTAATGAAACAAATGTCGTAGATATTATTCATTATACAGGTATTCATCAGGTTCATTCTTCTTGTAAGAACTGGAGAGCAGATCCTACAACAGCTAATGATCATGTATCATTTAGCTATAATGGGATTAATTATGATTATGTAGATAAAGAGAAAGTGAAGAGAATGGTTTCACTTGTAGAGGAGGCTTAATATGCAGCAGTATTGTGAAATAGCGACACCTAAAGGTGTTATGAGAGGATTCTTTCATGTGCCTCATAGAAAAGAATTTCCTGTATTATTAATATTCCATGGTTTTACAGGACAATGTACAGGAACGAAGTTCTCTTATGTTTCTTTATCACGTTTATTAGAAGCACAGGGTGTAGGTACTTTAAGAATGGATTTTCTAGGCAGCGGTGAATCAGATCTTACTTTTAAAGAAATGACATTTGATGATGAACTATCATGTGCACGTATTCTATTAGAAGAATTAAAGAAGATGCCTCAAGTCACTGATATCTATGTCTTAGGACATTCTATGGGTGGGGCTATTGCGAGTGAACTCGCAAAACTTTATCCTGAAGATATTAAGAAACTCGTCTTATGGGCGCCTGCTTTTAGTTTGCCAGATTCTCTAGACTATCTTACAGGAACAGTAGAAGAAGCACCAATCTATGATCATAGTGGATTTGAAATCAGTGATGCATTTGTGAAAGATATGCTTCAAAGAGATTTCTATAAGAACTTAGATACATATAAGAATGATTTATTAGTTATTCATGGAACTGAAGATAAAACAGTTCCTTATGAGATCAGTGAAAGATATACAAAGCTATTTGGTAATCAGATGATCTTTCATCCAGTTACTGGGGCAACTCATAATTATGATAATGCAGATCATATTCATGAAGTTCTTTCTACAACTTACAAATTCTTAACAGAACAGGCTATGTAAGCCTGTTCTTTTTTGAAAAAGAGTTGAGTTAATCACTATTTTATAAATTTTCTCATTATGAAAACTATTCTTTATTGAAATGAAGACGAACTATGATATAATCTAAAAATTGAAAGAGGTGCGATTATGAATATTAGAAATATAGCGATTATTGCTCACGTTGACCATGGTAAAACAACATTGGTTGACCAGCTTATTAAGAAATCTGGAACACTTGAAGCACACGAAGAACTAGCTGAACGTGCTATGGATAGTAATGCTTTAGAAAGAGAACGTGGTATTACTATTTTAGCAAAGAACACAGCTATTCATTATAAAGACTATAAGATCAACATCATGGATACACCAGGCCATGCTGACTTTGGTGGAGAAGTAGAACGTATCATGCACATGGTAGATGGTGTTTTACTTGTTGTTGATGCTTATGAAGGTACAATGCCTCAGACTCGTTTCGTATTAAAGAAGGCATTAGCTGCTCATGTTAAACCTATCGTTGTTATCAACAAGGTTGACCGTCCAGTTGTAAGAATTCAGGAAGTTATGGATGAAGTTCTTGAATTATTTATGGAATTAGGTGCTGATGATAATCAGCTTGATTTCCCAACTGTTTTCGTTTCAGCATTAAATGGTACAAGCTCATTAGATCCTGATATTAGTACTCAGGTTCCTAATATGGATTGTTTATTTGATATGATTATCAATGAAATCCCTGAACCATCAGTAGATGTTGAAGGTGGTTTACAGTTACAGCCAGCTTTATTAGACTACAATGATTATGTAGGAAGAATTGGTATCGGTAGAATTCAGAGAGGTTCTATTAAGGTAAATGAAAATGTTGTATGTTTAAGAGCTGATGGTTCTAAGACACAGTTCCGTGTACAGAAGTTATTCAGTTATTTAGGTATGCATAGATTTGAAGTAGAAGAAGCAAGTGCTGGTGATATCGTAGCCGTTGCAGGTCTAGCTGACATTGGTGTTGGTGAAACTATCTGTGAAACAGGCTGTGAAGAAGCATTACCATTACTTCATGTAGATGAACCAACTATCCAGATGATCTTTGGTACAAACACTTCACCATTTGCAGGTCAGGATGGTAAGTTTGTAACAGCATCTAAGATTGAAGAACGTTTATTCAAAGAAACAAACAAGGATGTATCTTTAAAAGTAGAACGTATCCAGAATAAAGAAGAATGGATGGTAAGTGGTCGTGGTGAATTACACTTATCTATCTTAATTGAAACAATGAGAAGAGAAGGATATGAATTACAGGTATCTAGACCTCATGTTATCTTAAAGGAAATTGATGGTGTTACTTGTGAACCATATGAAGATGTAGAAATCGAAGCACCAGATGATTGTATTGGTTCAGTTATTGAATCATTAGGTTTAAGAAGAGGTATCATGGAAAACATGGACTCTATGGATGGTATGACTAAGGTTCATTACATTGTACCTTCTAGAGGTTTAATTGGTTTCATGACTAACTTCTTAACTATGACTAAGGGTTATGGTATTATCAACCACTCATTCTTAGAATATCGCCCATTAGAAGGTGAAGCAGTAGGTGAAAGACAGTTAGGTGTTCTTATTTCTATTGAAACTGGACAGACAACTGCTTATGCACTTGGTGGTGTAGAAAGCCGTGGTGTGATGTTTGTTGGTCCTGGTGTAGAAGTATATGAAGGTATGATTGTTGGGGAACATGCTAAAGATAACGACTTAGTAGTAAACGTTACTAAGGGTAAACAGCAGACAAATACACGTTCATCTACAAAAGATACAACTGTTGTATTAAAGAGACCTAGACACTTCAACCTAGAAGCTTGTCTTGACTATATTAATGAAGATGAATTAGTAGAAGTCACTCCAAACAACATCCGTTTAAGAAAGAAATATCTTTCTGAACTTGATCGTAAGAGAGCTTATAGAGCTAAAAATTCAGCTACAGAATAAGGGGAGTAATGAGAATTACTCTCTCTTTTTTTAAAGGAGTATGTTATGAAAATAAAAGAACTCACAACTATTGGTTTTAAACCAACCCCTAAAAAAGATTATTATTACTATATTCAGGATCATTTCTATCTCTTATTACAGGTATTACCTCATCATAAAATCGCTTTATTACTCACTACAGAAGATAATCAGCATCAAAGAGATGTATTAGAACAGCTCTTTATTAAAAGAGATGACGTAGAGCGTATATATTCTAATGAAGAAGGTGCTGGACTAGTAATATCAAGACGTATTAAGAAAGAGGAATTACTAGAAATCATCTTAAAACTTAAGGAAGAAATTAATCAGTCACCACAATGTCATCACTGTCATCAAAGTAAGTCATTAAATGTCTATTTATTAGATGATGAAATAGATATATTATGTCCTGAATGCTTTGAAAAGCATGAACGTATTACTAAACATACAGCATCACCACTTGGTATTCTTGGTGCGATTATTGGTGCTCTTATTGGTGGAATCATTTGGGCAGTTGGCTATAACCTTGGTTATATCATTTGTTTAGATGCGATATTACTTTCACTTCTTAGCTTTATTGGTTATAAGAAGCTAGGGCACTACATAGATCAAAAGGCAAAGATTCTTATCCCTTTGATAGATATACTTGTTTTATTATTTGCACAATATGCTTCATGTGCCTTCTCTATTCAGGCTGCTTTTAAACGTATTGGTGCTTCTAGTGTCTCTTTTATTCAGGCATTAGTTGTTGTGCCAGGTATGATGTTTGATTCAAGTCTGGTGGGATTATTACTTGTTTATTTATTCTATGGTCTAATTTTAATGATCATTACTTTAGTTATTTTGTTTATATATGATAAGAGAAAAAACAGTTATTATTTTAAGTATAAATGTATAAATGGTGAAAATAGTTGATATTTTCAAGAAAAAATGGTTGATTGTAAAAGGAAACGTGATATATTAAAGGTGGTTTTTATCATACTAGGAAATGGAGGATACAAACATGAAGACAAAAATTGAAGTACAGTTCATGAATAAAGATGTTAATGTGTCTGATATCGAAAAGCTAGTTAAAGAAGATATCAAGACTAAGGGAATCAAACTTAACACTCTTGAAACTTTAGAAGTTTATTATAAACCTGAAGATAGCGCAGTATACTATGTAGCGACTACTAAAGATAAAAAGGTTTATGGTGTTGACAACGATCCATTACATATTTAATGCGAATGAGGCCTTTATAAGGCCTTTTTTGTTTGTTTGGTATATAATAAAAAAAAGAGAGGAGATTCGCTTATGAATTATAGTGACTTATATTTCATAATTTCCATCGCTTTACAGCTTCTTATATTCTTTGAGATAAGAAGACGATCAAAGAGTAATGTCATGTTACTTATGAGTTTCTTGATCACAGTATTGTGTGTCTTATTCTTCTACAATGTTTTCTTATTAGAAAAACAGAAAACATTATTCTCTTTTATCATGTTAGTGATTGTATTTTTGATGTTCCTATGGAATGTGAATTATCGTTTCAGAAAGATTCTAAAATGAGAGATTATCTCTCATTTTTTTTACGTAAAGAATTATGTTATAATGATTTTGTATAAAAGGAGGAAGACTATGAAGAAGGTAATAGGAATCCTGGCTGCTGCATTAGTGTTAAGCGGCTGTGGATCATCATCCGATAATCATGATGTAAAAAAGACTTCTTTCATGAAAGAAGGAAAGAATAGTTTATATGCTCTTTATAATACAAAAGGGCAGCGTTATACCAAAGATATGTATAAGACATATCAGGCTTTTGAAGGCGGTTATTTAGTGACTGATGCAAATGATCAGACTGGTTATATTTCTAATACAGGTAAGACAATTGTAAAACCAGGACGTTATACAAGCTTAAAGACACAAGGTAATATGCTTGTAGGTGAATCTCAGCCACAGACTGAACTTTATTTAAGTGCATCTTCTTTAGATATGACAGAAAATACTTTAACACAGGTATTTGCGAATGATGCAGTTGTATGGTCTACAAATGATAATGATGTCATTGATATTAATCAGGAAGGCTTTGTTTATGCAAAGCATGCAGGAACTGCAGTACTTACTGCAACAAAGGATAATGCATCTGCGACTTGTGTGATTAAAGTAGAAGCATTACATCCATATCTTGATCAAGAATCACTAGACGTCTATACATCAGAACCAGCCACTCTTACAGTGAATGATTTTGGGGCTCGTACAATTGAATGGAAGTCTAAAGATCCTAAGATTGCGACAGTAGAGAATGGTGTGATTCAGGGATTAAAGCCTGGTAAGACAACTATTATCGCAAAGGTAGGAGATGATACTTTAAAGTGTAAGGTAAAAGTAAAACGTAAGACTTTAAAGATTTCTCAGAATGAAGCAACACTTTATACAGGTGAAGAAGGACAGTATGGTATTGAGAATGCTTATCCTGATATTAAGTGGGAAACAAGTAATGCGAATGTAGTTACTGTTGCAGATGGACATATCTGGGCAATTAATCCAGGTAAAGCAACAATCAAGGCTACAAGTAATGGACAGACAGTTAAATCTAAGGTGACTGTTAAAAAGAGAACACAGAGATTGGATCAGACTAAGGTGACTCTTTTAACTGAACAGAGAGTTGTATTAAATATCTTAGATAAGAAAAATCCAGAAGAAGTGGTACAGTGGAGCTCTAATAAAAAGAAGATTGCTTCAGTGAATGAATTTGGTGAAGTGACAGGCTTGAAGAAAGGTAAAGCTGTTATTACTGCAAAGGTCGGCAAGAAGAAATATAAAGCCACTATTACAGTAAAGAAGAGACAGATTAAGGTGAATCCTGCAAAGACTACTATTGAAAAGGATCAGCATATTTTCTTACAGGTATTAAATAAGAAGGATGAAGATCAGGCAGTATGGTCTACAAGTAATGATCAGGTTGTGATTGTAGCACCAGATACAGGTGAAATTGCAGGTGTAAAACCAGGTAAGGCAACTATTACTGTTCAAGCAGGTAATCAGAAGGCTAAGGCAGAAATTACTGTTAAGGCTAAACCTCTTTCTTTAAGTGAAACAAAGATTGAGATGGATGAAGGTTCAGACTATGGTCTTTCTATTAATAACTATGAAGGTCAGAAAGTTAAATGGACAAGCTCTGATGATAAAATTGCGACTGTAGACAATGGAACTATTCATGCGAATAAAGATGGAAAAGTGACTATTACTGCAACAATTGATAAGAAAGATTATACATGTGATGTAACTGTTCATAAGCTTATTAAAGTGATTGATCAGAAAGAAATGACTGTGATTAAAGGTGAACAGGGACAGCTTTCAATTACTAATGTGAATCCAGAAGAAGTTAAATGGGAGTCTAGTGATTTAAGTATCGCAACAGTTGAAAATGGTACTGTTTATGGTATTGCGACTGGTAAAGCAACTATTACAGTGACTGTAGGTAAGAAGACTCATACATGTACAGTAACAGTTATAAGAAATCCTGATACAGAAACAAAAACAAGAACTGCAGATATTTCTCTTGGTGGTATTGAAGTATTAAATACAAAGGGTAAGGTTCTTTATAAGTCATCTACAAAGAGTGGTTTATTAAAGACTAATCTTCCTGTTGTAGTGAAGAATAAGACTTATAAAGTCATCAATAACGGTAAAACTCTTTATGAAGGTAAGAAGAAGGTTTATTATGCTTCAAACTATAATGATGCATCTATTGTAGGATTTAAGGATTCTATTAATGTTTATTTAAAGAATGGTAAGACATCTTCTATTAAGGAAGTAGGTAACTATTCTGTTCTTGCATCACGTAAGAATCAGGCTGTTTTATATGATGCAGATAACCAAAATACTTTAACAGTACTAGGTAGTAAGATTTATTCAAATGATTATGCATTAACAGGTGCAGATATCACAAACAAAAACAATATTGTATTAAATGCAGGAGATGTAGTGAGTCTTTTCAAGAATGGAAAGATCATTCCTACTAACTCTAACTTTAAAGACAATACACATTTCATCTCTAGAAATAAGAAGATTGCGTATGGACCTCATACAGTCTATAACGGTAAGAAGACAAGTGAATTAAAGAATGTACAGGTTTATCCTTATGCATATGAATTAACAGTGTCTCGTTATCCAGGATTTGTGAAAGGTAAAGGCTATGCTTATTATGATTTCAATGGTAAGAAGGTGAGCCCTTATTATCAGGAAGCCAATCAGTATGATGAAAATAAGTGTGCCATTGTACAGCTTAAGAATGGCAAGTATGAATTAATTAATGCGGAAGGTGAAAATATCTTAAAATCTTCATATCCACGTTTAGAATTCATCGGCAATTCATATTATGCAGCCTATAATAAGAACGGCCAATTCAAGGTCTATGACTGTAATGGAAAAGAAGCACTTTCAGATGTTTATACAAAGATTCCTGAAAAGGCAGCAATCGTCTTTGATGGACATCCATATCTTGCATTAGAAAAGAACGGACGTTCTTATATCTATGATGTAGATAATGGTATGAAGGAAATTTATTCTATTGAAAAAGAAATCGTTCTTCATGATGAAGGCTATTTCACAATTGGAGATAAATACTATACTCTTACAGGTCAGAAGATCAAATAAGGGGGAATTCTATGGCAATATTACTTGCAACTTTACTTGTGTTTGTTGGACTCATGTTGACGTTCCAGCTGATCTATTTTGAAATCAGCCGTAAGCGTGCATTAAGAGTGAATAACTTAATATGGTTTGAACAGTTCAATCGTCCTTTTAACTATACAGGTACAGCAAGCATGGTTGGATTATGTATTTTCTGTTTTATGATTGGTGGCACAGATGCAACGTTTATGTCAGCACAGTGGTTCTTAGAACTCATTATCTTTGTGGCATGTGGTGTTATTGCGGATGCCATCGTACAGTTTATTATCATTAAATATGGTAAGTTCAGATGTCGTCAGCAGATTAATTCTGCGACATCTTTAATGAAAGAAATTGAAGAATTAAAGCGTGGAGATGAAGAAGACTTTGGTTATGAAGTCTCTGCACCGCTTTATGATGAAGTGGCTCTTACTAAGAGCTATGTACATCCAGAAGATCATTTAGCTTTTATGACAGTGGATAAAGGACAGTTTGTAAAGGATTATAAGGACTATCCAGCTGCTACATTTGATATTGAACCTTATAGTGAAACAAGTGAAGTAGAAGCAACTTTAGAAGGTTTGCCTGTTAAGGCAACTAAGCTAACAGAGTCTAATCTTCTTCCATTCAAGGATGAACGTATTGATGTTTTAATGGATCAGTTCTCTAACTATGATAAGAATGAAGTGCTACGTGTACTTAAACCGAATGGTACTTTCATTGTGAATCAGAATGGGAGTGATAACCTCAAGGAATTCTTATCTATGTATATGCCTTTTAAGATGAAAGGTGTATGGGATATGAATAGCTGTGCAATGACTCTTCAAGACGCTGGTTTTGAAGTTGTAGAAACTAAAGAAGACAGAGGATACATTCGTTTCCATAATCTTCGTCAGGTACAGACATATTTCCGTAAAGTAGCTCCTGAAGTGGCTGAAAATGTCGCACAATATAAGAGCTTCTATATGAATGCATTAGATCAGATTAAACAAAATACATATTTCCAGCTGACAACATATCGTTTCTTAGTTGTCGCAAAGAAGAATTTCTAATAGGCTTTCTTAATTGAAAGCCTTTTTCAATAGGAGGTTTTTATGAATACAGTTGAGAGTAAAAGTGCAGTAAAAAATAGTGTATTACGTGTCATGACTGCTGCTGTTCTGATTATTATTCAGGTCTTCTTGATTGTGAATCTTGCGATTCATCTATCAGAATATTATGCAGCTTTTGATACAATCATGAGCTTAATAGCTTTCTTATGTGTCTTACGTATTTATGGTAGACCGGATAATAGTGCCTTTAAGTTATCCTGGATTGTTTTGATTCTTATCTTTCCTGTATTTGGTTTAGCTATTTATCTTCTATTTGGTAGACCTTCATTGTTGAAGACAGTACAGAAGAAGTTCAATCGAGTGAATGATTATTTAAATAGCTATAAGATAGAAACAGAAGGATATGAATTATTACAAAAGGAAGATCCTCTTCATGCGACAGAAGCATATTATCTACAATCTTTAGGTTTTCCTACTTTTAATCATACAAAGATGAAATTCTATAGTTCGACTAATGATGCATTAGAGGCACAACTTAATGATCTTAATAATGCGAAAGAATTCATATTCATGGAATATCATGCGATAGAGGACTCTAAAGCATGGAGACAGATAGAAGATATCCTTGTAGAAAAAGTAAAACAAGGAGTAGATGTACGTGTCTTTTATGATGATATGGGAAGTGTAGGTTTTATTAATAATAAGTTTAGAGCACGTCTTCATGAAGAAGGTATACAGTGTTGTGTATTTAATCCTATCTTCCCTGTTTTAAATACTTTTATGAATAACAGAGATCATCGTAAAATAACTGTCATAGATGGTCTAGTTGGCTATACAGGTGGCTATAATCTTGCCGATGAATATTTCAATTATACACATCCTTATGGACTATGGAAGGACTCTGGAGTAAGATTAGAGGGTGATGCAGTAGACTCTCTCACAAAGATATTCTTTGAGATGTGGCAGACATCTAGTAAAGAGGATAATGAAGATCTCACACCGTATTTAAAAAGGAATAAAGTAGAAGGAGAAGGTTATATCACTCCTTACTCTGATACACCTTTAGATGATGAAGAAACAGGTGAGAATGTCTATTTAAATATGATCAAGCATGCTGTTCATCATATTTATATCACAACACCTTACTTGATATTGAGTGATGAAATGCAGAGAGAATTGATTCTAGCCTCTAAAAGAGGTGTCGATGTAAGAATCATTACACCAGGTATTCCAGATAAAGCGGTTGTCTTTGCGATGACAAGAAGCTATTATTCAAATCTAGTAAAAGCAGGTATTCATATTTATGAATATACACCAGGCTTTATTCATTCTAAACAATGTTTAGTAGATGATCAGGTAGGTGCTGTAGGAACTATTAACTTTGATTTTAGAAGTCTTTATCTACACTTTGAAAATGGCTGCTGGTTTACTCATAATCATGCAGTCAAGGAATTAAGAGAAGACTTTGATGAACTATTTGAAATAAGTCAGGATGTATCAGAACAGTATAAGAATACAAGTGTTGTATTAAGAGGATGGAGATGTATATTACGTTTCTTTAGTCCTCTCATGTAAGGAGGTATTATGTTTCATTTTAAACCGAACAGAAAATATACGCAGATAGCCATTTATGTCGTATTGACTGTCATTGCGATTTATCTTGTCATTGCGGCTGGAAGCAACATGTCAGATATCTTGAAGTGGATTCAAAAGGGATGTGGTTTTCTAAGTCAGGTCTTTACACCATTACTTATTGGCTTTGTGATTGCGTATTTATTAAAGCCTTTAGTAGAAAAGGTCAAATCATTTCTTCTTAACATATCTTATTTAAAAGAAAAGAAGAAACTTTGTCATCAGTTATCTGTAGCTATTACTTCTCTTATTGTATTATTGATCTTTGTCGTATTATCTACCTTTGTGATTAAAAGCATAGGAAGAGAACTTGCAGTGACACAGTTCAAGGATATGAGTGATTTCCTACGTATTGTTGCTAAGAATGTGAATACATTCTATGAAGAACTTATTGTACAGCTTAAGTCCATGAGTATCTCTACAGTACAATTACAGCAGTTCTTAAAGACTTTTGCGAATGGTTTAACAAGTAATATTCTAGGGGCTATTACTAAAGTCTCTGACTTCTTTACAAACCTTCTATTCTCTATTATCTTTGCGATTTACTTTATGCTTGATGGAGAAAAACTATGGAGTTATTGGAGTAAGAGTATTAAAGCTTTCACGAGTAAGAAAGTAGATACAGTCATTCACCAGTTATTGATTGATATTGAAGGTGTATTCTCTGGCTATGTACGTGGACAGGTGATTGATGCTTTTCTTATGTTCCTCATGGTCAGCATCGCCTTTGGTTTCTTACATGTTAAATTCTGGATTGTGATTGCGTTACTTGTGGGTATAGGTAATCTCGTTCCTTATGTAGGACCATTCCTTGGATATGGCTCTATTGCAATCATAGGGCTTGTGACAGGTGATTTACATATGGCTTTAAGAGCACTTATTGCGCTACTTATTATTCAGGGTGTAGATGGTAATATCATCAATCCAAGATTACTTAGTGCAAGTATTGATATTCATCCAGTACTTGTCATCGTATCTCTTATTATCGGTAGTATGATAGGTGGATTCTTAGGTATGTTAATTTCTGTACCAGTAGGAGCTTTATGTAAGCTATGGTTTGAAAGATTAGTAGAATATCGTACAGAAACTAAAAATGAATTAATAGAGGAGAAAGAAAATGGAATTTAGATTTAATCCATGGATGTTAGATGTAGATGTACTTGCAACACAGCATGACTACACTATCAATGACTATTCAAAAGAAAAACAATTAAACGAAGAACTAAAGAAAACAATGTCTTTCCAGCAGTCTCGTATCTTTGAAACATTAGGTGTTGATCCTGATAAGATTCTTGTAGAAAAGATCCCTTTAGAAGGAACACAGAATGTCTATAAATTCTCATTCTTAGTAAAAGGTAAACTTCTGACAATCACAAATATGCAGGCAGCAGTTTATAGTGATGAAAAAGTGTTTGGTCCTGAAATATTGGATCATGTAGAAGTGGTAGATATCCCAGAAGGTGGCGTAATGGTCTATGAAATGGGTAATCTTGCATTAGCCTTTAAACATCCAGGACATACAAAAGAATGGGATTGCGGTTCTGTTTTAGGTGTCGGATTTATCCAAATTTAAAATTTATTGTCGAAAAAAATAGTGTATATATCAATACTTTTGTAAGCGTTAGTAAAAAATAACATAAAGGTATAGAAAAAATTAGGATTTGTGATATAATAACACTATATTCCCGTTTTTGACAGTTGGGTATATAAAAAAGGGAGAAAAGTGCCTGTTTAAGGG
>OIXW01000096.1_pt1 | contig 23417 bp, 23 predicted proteins | sample 1587951 | NCBI WGS metagenome assembly OIXW01 (sample SAMN03283239) | human gut metagenome | biome: human-associated habitat; material: feces | host: Homo sapiens | place: Peru | collected 2012
ATTACGCCAAACTTCAAGGAGCTGAATGCCGTACAGCCAAGGCCTATTCGCAATAGAGATGAATACATTGAGCAGGCCGCTCAGTATGTTATGGACGAGTATTTTATTCGTAATGTATTGGCTACCCGTTCCGAGCATGGTGTGTCCTTGATACAGCCAGAGGAAGGAATTGTTCATATTCCTACCAAGGCTCAGGAGGTATTTGATGTTTCTGGTGCAGGTGATACAGTGATTTCTGTTTTTGCCCTGGGCATTGCTGGAGGATTGAAGCCTGTTGATGCCGCATATTTAGCCAACCTGGCCGCCAGCGTGGTAGTAGCCAAGCTGGGAACCTATGCTGTTAGCAATGCAGAATTGCAGAATGTTTTGACGAAAAAGGAGCATGAGGACAAATGATTATTGTAACTGGTGGTGCCGGCTTTATCGGCAGTAATATTGTTAAGGAATTGAATCGTCAGGGCCGTAAGGATATTTTGATTGTTGATGATTTGAATAACCGCAAAAAGGAAAATCAGAGCTATCGCAATCTTCGTGGTTTGCAGTTCCTGGATTATATGTACAAGGATGATTTCCTTGAGGCTATTTTGCATGAGGATATTGACGGTGGTGATGTAGAGGTTGTTTTCCATGAGGGAGCTTGCTCCGATACTATGGAATACGATGTAAACTACATGATGCAGGCTAACTATGAGTATTCCAAGGCTGTATTGCATTTCTGCATGGATCATAGGATTCCTTTCCTCTATGCTTCCTCTGCTTCCACCTATGGCGGTGGTGAAAATGGTTTCCGTGAGGGGGATGAGTGTGAGGATGCTTTGAATCCATATGCTTTCTCCAAGCTGCTTTTTGATCGCTATGTGCGCCAGCAGATGCCTTATGCTCAGAGCCAGATTGTAGGCTTGAAGTATTTTAATGTTTATGGGCCACAGGAACATCACAAGGGCAATATGGCTTCTATTTTCTACCAGCTATATCATCAGGTAAAGAAAGAGGGCGTTTGCCGTCTGTTCAAGGGCTATGGTGAATATGGTGATGGCGAGCATCGTCGTGACTTTATCTATGTCAAGGATGTTGTCAAGGTAAATCTCTGGTTCTGGCAGCAGCAGGGCCCAAGCGGTATCTATAACTGCGGTACCGGTCATGCCCATTCTTATAATGAGGTAGCAGAGGCTGTTATTGAGGCTATGGGACAGGGACATATTGAATATAGAGAGTTCCCAGAGGTGCTGAAGGGCAAATATCAGTGCTTTACGGAGGCAGATAAGACTAAGCTGTTGGAAGCAGGTTATGATCAGGGCTTCTACGATATGAAGGACGCTGTTAAGGAATATTGCGATTTCTTGGACAATGGCGGATATTTTAAATATGGCAAATAAAGCGGTATTTTTTGATAGGGATGGCACATTGAATGTGGATGTGCATTATCTCTATCGGCCAGAGGATTTTCAGTGGACACCGGAGGCGGTGGAAGCCATAGAATATTGTCATCAGCAGGGGTATCTGGTGGTGGTCATTACCAATCAAAGCGGAGTGGCCAGAGGGTACTATACCGAGGCTGAGGTTCAGAGGCTTCATCAGTGGATGAATGAGGAGTTGGCAAGGCAGGGGGAAAAGCCTATTGATGCTTTCTATTACTGTCCTCATCATCCCCAGGGCAAGGTGGCAGCATACGCCAAGGAGTGCAGCTGTCGCAAGCCTCAGCCTGGGATGCTGCTGCAGGCTTGTCAGGAAATGAATATAGAGCCAGCCCAGTCCTATATGGTAGGCGACAGCCCAAGAGATATAGAAGCCGGGGAAAAAGCTGGGATTCAAGGAGTGCTGTATACAGGCGGCAGCCTGCTGGCATGTGTAAGGGAAAATATAAGCAAATTATTTTAGGGGCGGTGGATTATGGCAACATTAGCAGTTGTAATACTAACCAAGAATGAGGAAAAAAACATAAAGGATTGTATTGCCAGCGCCTCTTTTGCAGACGACATTTTGGTGGTGGATTCTGGCAGTCAGGATAATACAGAAAGACTGGTCAAGGAGGCTGGGGCTAGATTTATTTATCATCCTATGGGGGATGATGGCTTTGCTGGTCAGCGTAATTTTGCCTTGGAGCAGATACATACCGAATGGGTTTTTTATTTGGATGCAGATGAGCGGATTACGGATGCAGCTGCTGAAGGGATTCAAAATGTAGTGAAGCAAAATATTCCTGCTGCCTATAATATTAAGCGGTATCAGATTGTTTTTGGCCAGATGATGAAATATGGTGGACATGGGCCAGATTATTCCTTGCGTTTGTATCCGACAAAAAATGTACATTGGCAAGGGGTGGTACATGAGCATGCAGATATTGGTGATTTGCAGGTGCATTTGTTGCCAGGCATATTGGAGCACTATACCTATACAGAATGGAATGCCTATTATATAAAATTTAATTTGTATACCACTATGATGGCAGAAAAAATGCATCAGGACGGGAAAAGGGCATCTTTTAAGGATATTATTCTTCATCCTGCTTTTGCCTTTATACGTTTTTATTTTTTACAGCAGGGATTTCGGGAAGGAAAACTAGGCTTTATTTTTGCCGTAAATCACGTATTTTACACAATGGTGAAGTATTTAAAGCTAATGTACATGGATAAGGAAGAGTAATTATGCGATTTGCAATAATGGAAACTGTGGTCACTCCTGGTGGACATGAAATAGATTTCGATAGGCTGTTGGTGGAGGAATTAACTGCTCTTGGACATACGGTAGAGTTTTACGTGCCTGAGGGGCATGAATTCAAATGGAACTATGGGGTGCCAGTACATCGTTTACCCGGAAAGGGAATTTCCTATCAGGGGGCCAAAGGTATAAAAAAGCTGTTACTCTCTTTTCAGCGTGAGAGAAATCGGCAGAAATGGTATAAGGGTATGTATGTAAATGCCTGTCAGCATAATTTTGATGCCATCATTGTGCCTTCCGCCACTTATCGGTATTTGAGAGGCCTAAAGAGAAGTCCACTGCAGCATTCACCAGTGCCTGTGTTGTTCTTGATTCATGGAGCAACGCCAGAGGAAGCATTGAAGCTGAATCAAATGGCTATATATTTTAAGCACGAAAAAAATATAAGGATAGGTGTGCAAACTTTTGCGCCTAAAAAGTTGCGCTTAACTTCGCCAAATATTAAGGTTTATGGTCCTCCCAATTATATTCCTAGAGATATAGACGCCGAAGCAGAGCGGCAGAAATATGATATGGATGTCTTGCGGTTAGGATTTTTTGGTCAGTACCGCAAGGAAAAGAAGATAGAGGCTTTTTTGGCGGCTTTTCTGTCCTGTAAATTTACTCGCCCTGTAAAGTTGATTTGTCAGGGAGCAACTCAGACCCAGGAGGATGCCGATGATTTTGCCCGCATCATTGAAAAATATAAGGGGCATGACAATATTGAATTTTGGAATAAGCCATTGATTGGTGATGAATGGCAGAGAGGTCTGGCTAGTGTGGATACCTTGGTATTGCCTTATGGAAATGATAGGTATCTTTACCATACGGCAGCTCTGATTTCCAATGCTATGGGGTATAAAAAATCCATTATTGCAGCCCATAATGTAAATCCAGAAATACTAGCCCATTATTTTATGGGGATGGGCTTTTTGAATGGGAATATGCAAGCCTTGAAGCAGTGCATAGAGCTATTTGTTAATACCTATGACGAAAACAAGGAAAAATATGAACAGGCTCTAGCCAAGGCTTATGATGATTTTTCCCCACGGAGATTAGCAGAGAATATTGTAGCATTGGCTGAAGGAGATTTCGGCAAGCCAAAAAGATAATTAATGGATGATAATAGGCAGCAGGTGGGATTGTGCAGAAATATATAAAATTAGGCAAACAAATCTATAATATGGAAAATACCCGTGAGCAGCGCCGCATGGTGGTGTTTGTGTTGCGCTCTATGTGGCATGATGGAGATATGAAAAAGCTGATAGCTTTTTTTGATGCTAATGAGGTATTGCGCAAATTTCAGGAAAGACATCAATTTCATATAGAGCAGGTTACAAGATGTTTCTTTTACAATGGTGCTACCTTTAAAGAGCGTATGGCTCTGGTTTGCGAGCATTATAGATATTTAAGTGAGATTATGCAGCCAGAAGCGTTTATGCAGGTAAATTGTCACGATTCCAATCCACGTTATAGATTGTGGGAAGGGGAATTTGAGGGGAAAACCATATGGGCAGAGATTATGATGGAGGCAGGCCAGAGAAAAGAAGGCTGTTTGTCTGTGGTTTTGATGTACGAAAATAAACCATTTTATCAGATTATCTTTTGGATAAACAAGGATAAGGATGGAAATGAAGCCATGTATATTGGGGCAATGCAGGGGCCCAATACAGAGGAGTCTCGGGATGTTATAAAACGTATGACCAAATGGGCACATGGCTATAGAACGAAAAATTTGATTTTGTATATGACACAGGCTGTAGCAAGAGCATTGGGCTTGAAGAAAATATATGCTGTTTCCAATTATGGCTACTATGCTAATAACCATGTAAGAGCAGATAGAAAGCTAAAAACAAATTTTGGCGATTTCTGGCTAGAGGCTGGAGGCAAGGAAACTGAGGATGAAAGATTCTATGAGCTGCCTTTGGTGGAACATCGCAAAACTATGGAAGAAGTACCTACCAGAAAGAGAGCTGTATATAGACGCAGATTTGCATTTCTGGATGAAGTAGATGCAGATATTGAGCAGGCTGTGAAGAAAATATTGAAGTAGGTTTGCTACGTAGCATAGGTGCTGTGAATAAACAGGAGATTAAGGATAGATACATATATTAGTAGCTAGTTTTGCAAATAACATATGTATTTGGCATTATGGAAAAGATAGAAAAATTGACACGTAGCTACATATTAAGAAGGTAAAGAAAAATGGGATTTAGACATTGGTTAAACGCGAGAAGGCAGATATTAAAATTCTATAAGGATATTTATCAACATTATTGTAAAAATAGATATTTTCGTAAACAACAGGAACAATTTGATAGTAGTGGGGATATTCCCAAAGTAATTCACTATGCTTGGTTTGGTAAAGGTGAGATGCCGGATGTTGTGAAGAAATGTTTGGCAACATGGCCAAAATTTTTAACTGGATACGAAGTAAAATTGTGGGATGAAAGTAATTTCCCCATTGATGAGTATCCTTTTGCTAAACAGGCATATGAGCAAAAGAAATATGCTTTTGTGGCAGATGTAGCAAGATTGCACGCCATTTATTATTATGGTGGCATTTATATGGACACGGATTGTGAAGTGTTGAAGAATTTTGATGATTTGTTACACCATAATGTATTCGCCTGCTATGAGAGTCCTAATCTGCTATCTATAGGAACTGTAGGAGCTAAGAAGCATCACCCTTGGATCTATGATATGTTGACCTGGTATCAGGATGTAGACTTTTGTGATGATTATGCAGAGATTGCTAGTACAAGAATATACTCTAAGATGGCAAGGGTAAAGTATGGTATCAAGCTGCAAGGCCAGCCACAGGATTTACCGAATGGTGTTCATATATATACAAGAGACTATTTTTGTCCGGAGAAATTAGATAATGCATGGGGTGTAACAGAAAATACATATGTGGTGCATCATTTTACTGGATTGTGGTGATAAGGTATAGTATTTTTGTTAATAAACTTTTATTGTTGAGGCGGTAAATAAAAAAATGGTATTTTCTTCTGTTTTGTTTTTATGCTTGTTTCTACCTTTGGTATTAGTATTATATTATAATCCTTTGATGTCGAAAAGCAGGATGCTGCGTAATGTAATTTTACTTTTAATGAGCTTGCTTTTTTATGGCTGGGGAGAACCAAAATTCATTGTAATAATGGTTGCAGTGACTGTGGTTACTTGGTGTATAGGACTGCTAATGGAATATTTTTCTACGTATAAGAAATTTATTCTATGGGCAGGTATAGCATTGCATGTTACATGTTTGTTTATATTTAAGTATCTGACATTTACTATGAATATTTGGAATAGTATATGGGGAATCAATACTGAAATATTAAATATTGCTTTGCCTATAGGAATATCGTTTTTTTCCTTTCAGCTAATGTCATATCTGTTTGATATATATTATGGAAATGCAAAAGCACAGAAAAATGTGTTAAATGTACTATTGTATATATCATTATTTCCACAATTAATTGCTGGACCGATTGTACGATATCAGCAGATTGCTAGTGAATTAGAGCATCGTTCAGACAATTATGAAAATGTATGTAAAGGATTATACAGATTTATTATAGGACTGTCTAAAAAAGTATTGCTAGCAAACTATATGGCTATAATTGCAGATAATATGTTTCAACAAAATATGCAGCTTTCGGTTGCATCCGCATGGTTAGGGGCTATTGCGTATACCTTGCAAATATATTTCGATTTTTCAGGGTATTCTGATATGGCTATTGGATTAGGTAAAATGTTTGGTTTTAATTTTCCAGAAAACTTTAATTTTCCATATGTAGCTAAAAGTGTAACAGATTTTTGGCGTAGATGGCATATGTCATTGACGCATTGGTTTAGAGATTATGTATATATTCCTCTAGGTGGCAATCGTGTTTCAAAAGCTAGGTGGATACGTAATTTGTTATTTGTATGGCTTTTGACTGGGATTTGGCATGGTGCAAATTGGACTTTTATAGTTTGGGGATTACTGTATTTCTGTGTTCTTTTGATGGAAAAATTGACTGATTTTACAAAATATCTAGGATGTATAGGAGCACATATTTATACAATGTTAATCGTAATTTGTGCATGGGTCATCTTTAGATCGCCAGATCTATCATTTGCAGTGCAATACTTATCGATAATGTTTGGGTACAGCAGTATTGGAGTTATAGATGGAGTATTTCTTTATTATATTCAGTCAAGTGTTTATATGTTAGTGTTAGGGATTATTTGTGTAACACCTATCGCAAATTACTCTTGTAATAAGGTAGGTTTGGTAAAATCTGTGCTTGTGGTGATTTTATTCGGTTTATCTCTTGTACAGGTAGTATCATCTACTTATAATCCATTTATATATTTTAATTTTTAGGTGGAGATTATGGATCAACAAGAAAAATGTCTAAAAATTTCGATGACAATAGTTTTACTTGTCTTGTTAGCAATATTTTTCGTAGGTATAACTAGAGAAGTGGTTGTGCGAGTGGGACTATTTGAAAATAATAAAGAAAATATGGTTTTATTGGCATTGTTTGGGGATGATATGGATAATTTTGTGAGTAATAAATCCGATCTGAAGGAACACAGAATTGACTGGTCAAAGGAATATCCTTATACAATTAAAGATTTGTCTTTAGAGCATAATGAGTCAACTGATGCGAAAGCTTTGGGTAATAATTTAGTTTTACAATATATGCATAAAAATTATTCTAGCGATGTGGTTAAGGGAAATACGCAACGACGAAGCAAAAGAGAAAAGCTGTTAACAAAATATATTGCTGGAAATATGAAAATGATAGAGTTGGCTAAGAAATATGATAACTTTATTGGCTGGCAATTAACGGCACCAGATGAATATAATGGAGTTAGGGATATTGGTGATGGGTATTTTGCAAGATTTTCTCGTCCAATAGATACGGCTACAACTGCTAGGGCACTTATAGAGTTGTCAAGTTGGTGTGAACAAAATGGCATACAATTTTTATATGTGCAGGCTCCAGGGATTATAAATGAGAGCAATGATGTAAATATATCAGGTGTATTGGATTTTTCAAATCAAAATGCGAATGAATTATTGGCTAAGCTTACAGATAATAATGTAAATGTATTGGATTTGCGGACAGAGTTAGCATTGCAGGCAAAAAAAGATAATAAGTCATGGCATGAATATTTTTATAGGACAGATCATCATTGGAAGGTTGATACAGGGTTGTGGGCATCAAGTAGAATTGCTCAACGAGTCAGCCAAAATTGCGGCTTTGATATTGATTTGTCAGTATATGATAAGAATAAATATCATGTGGATCTTTTTGAGAAATGGTTCCTAGGGACTGCTGGAAAAAAAGTTACATTGATGCGTACAGAACCTGATGATTTTGAGCTTTGGTATCCAGATTTTGCCACTAATTTTGAGATAGAGATTCCTACGTTAAAATTACATGAAAAAGGTGATTTCAAGGTGTTTATAGATATGTCATCAATATATCCTAAAAATTATTACAACGCCAACCCTTATGCTGCCTATAGTTATGGGGATACTCCTGTTATTATTGGCAAAAATCTTGATATTAATAAAGGAAAAATATTGCTGATTAGAGATTCATTTTCTGAAGTAATTATACCATTTTTGAATTTGTCTTATTCGGAAGTAAGAGCATTAGATTTGCGTAAATTTAACGGAAGTGTTAAAAAGTATATAGAAAACTATAAGCCAGATATTGTCGTAGTGGAATATTATGTAAACTCAATAAAAGAGGTAGAATATAAATCTCATAGCAATGAATTTGATTTTAGGTAGTGATATAGTGTGATGATTTATAAATAAATAGGGAAGTTATATATAGTATTGAGGAAATAAAAATATTCTTTTTTATATTACATGTGGTATAATGAAAATAGTGTATTGTGGTGATGAATGATGTACTATATTAAAATCACCTTCGTGGTATTTGGCAAATAAAATATTAAGGGAGGCTATATACCAGATGAAGAATGTTGTTTTATGGGGATTTGATTTTATTGATACGCGAATTGTTTTGGGTGCGTTAAATGGAGATTTAATAAATATAACAAAGTGGATTGTAAATGAGGATAAAAGCAGAGATAGTTTTTTTGATAATTATGAGGTAGAGTTTGCATCTGGATGGCATAACAAAGGATATTTTGCTGCGGGAGAATGTGCGGAAAAATATGTAACAGACTATATTTATGATAATATGGCAATGCTTTTGCAAAATTTTGCTAGAGATGAATTTGCATATAGGTTGCAACATTATGAATATATAAATATCATAAGTATGCTAGTGAACCATTATTATGCGATGTTACGGCAAGGTGTGGATATGGTTGTATTTGAAGATATACCACATGGTGGTTCAGGTTTGACTATGTATTTAGTTGCTAAAGCTATGGGAATACAAACACTAATGCTTATTCCAGCGTATGAAGCAAATCATTTCATATACTGTTATTCAATTGAAGACTATGGTGTTTTTGAAGGCGCATTGGATTATTGTGATGTGTTAAATGATGTTGTTATAAAAAATGAATATAAAAAAAAATTAAGCTATATGGCGCCTGAGATTATTGCAAAGCAATTGGGTAAACACAATATATCATATTATTTTCAACCTATATTAGCACCTAAGACATATTATGAAAAAAAGAAAATTTTATGGCGAGAGCAAAAAGCAAAATACTTAGATATATATGATTTCATAGAAAAAAAATTAATAAAATCGTTAGGTAAGTACTTTCAGGTTAGGAGGTATAATCAGTACATTAAGCAGACTGTAAAATCCGTGGATTTTACAAAAAAGTATGTTTATTTTCCCTTGCATCTACAGCCGGAAATGACTACTGATATATTGGGAAAGAAATATGTGGATCAATTGCTAGCGATAGAAAAGTTGCGGAGGATACTTCCAGAAGATTGGTATATATATGTAAAGGAAAACCCAAAGCAAAAATCGTATATGAGAGGACGATATTTCTTTGAAAGGCTTAGCTTAATTTCCAATGTTGTTTTTGTAGACAGAAGTGTGGATACATATAAATTGATGGAGTCAGCTCAATTTGTTTCTACTATTACAGGTACGGCAGCATGGGAAGCCATTACTGGAGGAAAAAATGCCCTAATTTTTGGTAATAATTGGTTTGATCATTTTCCTGGTATATTTAGGTTTGAGGAATTGCATTCGCTACAAGAAATATTGCACTATAAGGTGTCTCATGATGATATTCAAGTAGCGATTAATAAAATCAGGAAAAAATTTGTAAAAGGATACTATAATGAAGGAATGTTTTTGCGAGGAAACATTCCTTCTAAAGAAGACAATAACATAGCATTATTGAAATTTTTTAAATATATTTTTACAAAGTAAGGAGACAATATATGTTTAACAACAAAACTATTTTAGTAACCGGTGGTACTGGTTCTTTTGGTAAGAAGTTTATCAAGATTCTTTTGAGTAAGTATCAGCCTAAAAAGGTTATTGTGTATTCTCGTGATGAGTTGAAGCAGTTTGAAATGGGACAGGTATTCAACGATAAGTGCATGAGATATTTTATCGGCGATGTGCGGGATAAGGAAAGATTGATGTTGGCCATGAAGGGCGTGGATTATGTAGTTCATGCTGCAGCTTTGAAGCAGGTTCCAGCAGCAGAATATAATCCTATGGAGTGCATTAAGACGAATATCAATGGTGCTCAGAATGTTATAGATGCAGCTATTGTTAACAATGTAAAAAAGGTAATTGCTCTTTCCACAGACAAGGCGGCAAATCCAATTAATCTTTATGGTGCTACAAAACTGGCTTCAGATAAACTGTTTACTGCTGCTAATAATATTGTTGGCGAAGGTGAAACTAGATTTGCAGTAGTTCGTTATGGTAATGTGGTAGGTTCCCGCGGTTCGGTTGTTCCATTCTTCAAGGGCTTGATTGAACGAGGAGCTACAGAGCTGCCAATAACTGATGAACGTATGACACGCTTCTGGCTAAAGCTGGAGGATGGTGTAGAGTTTGTTTTGAAGAATTTCCAGCGTATGCAGGGTGGGGAAATCTTTATACCAAAGATCCCATCTATGAGAATACTGGATTTGGCCAAGGCAATTGCTCCAAATGCCAAAATAAAGGTCATAGGCATTAGGCCAGGCGAAAAACTTCATGAGGTTATGTGTCCAAGTGATTTGTACTATGAAACTGTAGAATTCCAAGATCATTTTGTTATTAAGCCAAGCATAGAGTTTGCAACAAAAATAGATTATACGACCAATGCTTTAGGGGAACATGGACATATGGTAGCAGATGGCTTTGATTACAATTCTGGTAACAATCCTCATTTCCTTACGGTAGAGGAATTGAGAGAAATGAATTCTTAATATATTAATTTAATGTGTATATTGCTGTGGAGGCACTGGTATGGAACTTTGTTTGGGAACTGTGCAATTTGGTATGGATTATGGCATATCTGGACAAAAGCAACCTACAGTTGAGCAGGCTGTAAATATGTTGGATTTTGCTACGCAGAATGGTATCAATACCATTGATACCGCTAATGCTTATGGCACAGCTGAGGATGTGGTAGGATGTTTTTTACAAAAAAAGACTATTGCTAGAGATAAATTATGGATTATATCCAAATTTAGACCAAATCTTTTGGATGATGCTTCTGAGGATAAATACTATGGAATTATGAAGCAGAATCTGGAGAAAAGTCTGACAAGATTACATCTGGATTATTTGGATACATATCTTCTTCATAGTGCTAGATATGTGTATAACGATGCCATTATTGAGACTCTAAATAGTTTAAAAAAAGAAGGCTATGCCCGCAAGGTAGGTGTTTCGGTTTACGAGCCAGAGGAAGCAAAAAAGTGTATAGAACGCACTAATGTGGACTTCATGCAGCTGCCATACAGCATTTTCGATCAGCGAATGAAGAATAGTGGAGTATTTGATTTAGCTGACGCTAATGGAAACACAACGCAGATTCATTCTAGAAGCGCCTTTATTCAGGGCTTGATTCTTATGCAGGAAAATCAAGTTCCGGATTTTCTGATTAAAGCTAAACCGATTGTTAGACTGATTGATATGCTTTGTAAAAAGTATAATATTTCCAGAATTGCATTAGCTATGAATTATGTAAAACAGGAAAAGTCTATCAGTCATTTGGTGTTTGGCGTGGATAATATAGAGCAGCTGAAAGAGGATATAGACATTTTTCAGACAGATATATCCAAGGAAATTGTTGATGTTATATCCAGAGAATTTAAGAATATTGAAGCTGACATAGTAATGCCAAGCCTGTGGAAGAGGTAGATTATGGATTTACAAACACTTTTTGATTTACATAATAAAACAGTTGTAATTACAGGTGGAGCTGGACATTTAGGTAGTGCCATGAGTGAAGTGTTAGTAGCTTATGGTGCTAACCTGTATATTATGGGTAAGGATCATCATAAAAATAAAGAGTTGTCTGATAAGTTAAAAGAGAAGTATTCTTCCGCAAAATGTGAAAGTATAATTTTTGATATAGATAATAAAGACAGTGTAGAAATGGCGATAAATAGTATTATTAAGGAAGAAAAAGGGATAGATGTATTAATAAATAATGCAGCATATTATTGCGCTAGAATCTTTCATGAATACACAGATGATGAGTGGTTACAGGGAATGAATGGTACTATAAATGGTGTATACAGAGTAACAAAATTTGTTTTGCCGTATATGATGGAAGCTAAAAAAGGAAATATAATCAATATAGCCTCTATGTATGGTATGGTTGCTCCAGATATGAGAATTTATGGCAATAGTGGGCAAAATAACCCAGCAAATTATGGCGCTGGAAAAGCTGCAATAATCCAGCTAACCAAGTATATAGCCTCAGTGTATGCACGATATGGAATACGAGCAAACTCTATATCTCCAGGACCGTTTCCCAATGAAAATGTTCAAAAGAATAAAGATTTTATAAATAATTTGTGTAGTAAAAACCCAATGAATAGAATAGGAGTTCCAGAAGATCTGCAAGGAATAATATTATATTTAGCATCAGATGCTAGTTCTTATACAAATGGTCAGAATATAGCAGTAGATGGAGGATGGACGGCATGGTAAAAAAATTAGGAATAATAGTACAAGCTCATATAGGCTCTTCACGATTACATGAAAAAATGATGCTAAATTTATACGGTAAAAGTGTCTTAGGTCATGTACTTAGCAGAATAAAAAAAGTCAGGAATGCAGATGCTATAATTGTTGCTACTAGTGATAATGTAGGCGATGACATTATAGTTGATGAATGTAAAAAGTATCATGTAAATTTTTTTCGAGGTAGTAACGATGATGTTTTATCCCGTTTTTATCACGCAGCAAAAGAGTTTCAGTTGACGGATATTGCAAGAGTATGTGCTGATAATACATTAATTGATTGGTCTTTAATAGAAAAGGAAATTGAAGATTATAATACTAATAAGCATAATCTGGTTAGTTACGAAACTAATATACCATTAGGATTAGGATGTGAGATATTCTCCTTTAAGATGTTGGAAGATGCATTTTTCAATGGTAAACAACATTATCATAGAGAACATGTCACACCTTATATTTATGAAAAATATGGTGAACCATATAGAACCAATCTGTACAAAGAGGATTATAGTAAATATCGTTTTACACTAGATACTAAAGAAGATTGGGAACTAGTACAGAAAATATATGGGTACTTATATAAGGGAAATGATGACATTAGCTTAGAGCAGGTTTTTGCTTTAATGAAAAAGTATCCGGAATTATATGATATTAACAAAAATATAAAACAAAAGAAAGTTAAGGAGTAAAGCGGATATTTTTGCTAATTTTATAAAATTGAGATAATTTGTCCTTTTAGGCGTGTATTATTTCTGCTTGCACCGATAGTACACAATAGATATTAATGAACATAAATGAGAAAGGAATTTATGCTATTTTTTTAATTTTAGTATAAGTAAAAAGATATGGGCTTGGTATTAGTAATAGGTTCACAGGGAATGTTAGGGCAGTCATTGGTCAAGATTCTGTCGAGAGATTTATCTGTATCGGTTGTAACAGCTGCACGGTATGGCGGGGATTATAATTTTGATTTCATGGATGATAAGAAATTGTGTGAATGTATAGAATCTGTGAATCCAGATGTGGTAATTAATACTGCTGCCATTGTCAGCTTACAGCAATGTGAAAATGAGCCTAGCATGGCATATGCTGTAAATACCAAATTGGCAGGCAGGCTAGCAGAGTTATGCCATGGATTAGGTTGCTATTTTATTCACATTTCTACTGATCACTATTATTGTCATGATCGTGATAAGAAGCATTTGGAGACTGACAAGATTACTATTAGGAATGAGTATGCACGAACTAAATATCTAGGGGAACAATTAGTAGCGTTACATGCTCGAAATCTGATTGTTAGAACTAATATAGTAGGGTACAGAAATAATTCGCTAAAACCTACTTTTTTGGAATGGTGTATTCAGGCTTTTAATAGAGATGAGGAAATGACATTGTTTGATGATTTTTATACTTCATCTATATATACTGATCAGTTGTGTAATGTATTGAGGGATTTATTACAGATAAGGCCCGAAGGCATTGTCAACATTGCCTCATCAACCGTTTCAAACAAGGAGGATTTTATTCTAGCATTGGCCAAGAAACTTAAAGGCAAAGAACCTAAATACAAAATTGGTAAGGTTAATCAGCTATTAGGTGTTCCTAGAGCGGATTCTTTAGGATTGGATGTAAATAAAATCGAAAATATCATTGGGTATAAAATGCCGGATTTAGAAAAAGTTATTTATGATATTGATTTAGACTATAAAAGGATGGGGTACTGATGAAATACAATACAGAATTTGCTATAGGGTCTAAAGTAGTGTCAATTAATGATCCTGTATATTTTATTGCGGATATAGCATCAAATCATGATGGTGATTTGAATCAGGCTAAGGAACTGATTTGGCAGGCAAAGAAAGCTGGAGCAGATGCTGTAAAATTTCAGCATTTTTTAGCAGATAAGATTGTTAGTGATTATGGCTTTAAGCATCTTGGCAAGCAGGCAGGTCATCAGGCTGCTTGGAAGAAAAGTGTATTTGATGTTTATAGAGAATGTGAGTGTAAGAGAAGTTGGAGTCAGGAGCTGGCTGATACGGCGCATCAGGCTCAGATAGATTTTATGACTACACCCTATGATGTTGAGGCTGTAAACGAGTTAGATAAGTATATTCCAGCATACAAGATAGGTTCTGGCGATATAACATGGATAGATTTTATACAGATGATTGCTGAAAAAAACAAGCCTGTGTTGTTGGCCACAGGGGCTTCTGATATGTGTGATGTTACTAGAGCGGTAGAGGCAATTATTAATATAAATAGAAATATTGTCTTGATGCAGTGTAATACAAATTATACTGGCAGCTTGGAGAACTTCAAGTATATCAATTTAAATGTGCTGAAAACATTTTCTACATACTATCCGAATATGATTTTAGGTTTATCAGACCATACCCCGGGACATGCAACTGTTTTAGGAGCTATTGCTTTGGGAGCTAGAGTTATAGAGAAGCATTTTACAATTGATAATAACCTTGTAGGGCCTGACCATGCATTTTCTATGAATCCTCACACTTGGCGAGAGATGGTTGATAGAAGTCGTGAACTGGAATTGGCTATGGGACATGGTCAAAAAGTAATTGAAGAAAATGAATCTGAAACCGTTATTTTGCAAAGAAGATGTATGCGGTTTAAGCATGATATGGCTAAAGGGCAGATTGTTTCCATAGATGATGTTGAAGCATTACGCCCAGCACCAGAAGGTGCGGTTTTACCATATATGATGTCAGATGTAGTAGGAGCTAAATTGAAAGAAGATGCAAAGTCTGGTGCTGCATTAATGCTTGCCAATTTGGATATGGGAGATAAGCAATGCTAAAAGGGAAATATGTAGGCCTGAGAGCCATTGAAGAAAGTGATTTATCGCAGCTTTTGCTGTGGAGAAACCAGCCTAACTATAGAAGATTTTTTCGTGAGTATAGAGAACTAAGTCAAACCAATCAGAGAAATTGGTTTGACAGCAAGGTGTTAAATGACAAAAGCACAGAGATGTTTTCTATAGTGGATATAAATACAGGAGAATTACTGGGAGCATGTGGACTTTGTTATATAGATTGGATAAATAGGAATGCAGATTTTTCCATTTATATTGGCAAGGATGATTTGTATATTGATGAAAAATATGCTATAGAAGCAGCCCAGATAATGATGAAATATGGATTTGAAGAACTGAATCTTCATAGGTTGTGGTCAGAGATTTATAGCTTTGACGAAGCAAAAAAAGTGATGTTCGATAGATTAGGTTTTAAGTTAGAAGGAGTGCATAAGGAAACACATTGGACTGAGGGCAAGTGGTGTGATTCCTTATTTTATGGGTATGTATTGAACAATAATCAGTAAATATATATTTGTTTTGAATAACTTATAAAAGGAAGGCTCTCTAAAAAATAGTTTCCTCTTATAAATATAGTAGTAGCGCTTGGCAAGGCTATGATTATATTAAATTGTATGGCAAGTCTCAGTGAATTAGACGATTTAGTTCGCAGTGCTAAGGAAAATGGTTGTAAAGATTTGACTTTATTGAAATGCATAAGTAGCTATCCAGCTACACCAGAGGGAGCGAATTTATTGACAATTCCTCATATGAAAGAGTTGTTTAAATGCAATGTGGGCTTATCTGACCACACTCTTGGTATAGGAGCTGCAGTAGCCAGCGTAGCATTAGGAGCAACTGTTATTGAAAAGCATTTTACATTATCCAGAGCAGATGGCGGGGTGGACGCAGCATTTTCCATGGAACCAGCAGAAATGGCTCAGCTTGTAAGAGAATGTAATACCGCCTGTGAGGCATTGGGCGAAGTCAGTTACGAAATACAAGAACAGGAAAAGAAATCTGTAATATTCAGAAGAAGTCTGTATATTGTAGAAGATATGAAAGCTGGAGATGTAATAACGGAAGAAAATATGAGGAGTATCAGGCCTGGGTTAGGTTTGTCACCTAAGTATTATAAAGAGTTATTGGGGCGAAAGGTTCGCAGGGATATTGCTAAAGGCACAGCATTGAATTGGGATTTGGTGGATGTGTAATAAATTGCTTATTGATAATGAATGGATGGGTGTATAATTTTGATGAAAAAATTTTTTACCAAAATACTAAAGCTATTTTATAAATATGATAGTAGATATACGATAGTAAAAGATAATAAATTTAAGTATGATAAGACCATTGTTTGGTCAGTAGATCATTCTTGGAATTCTGTAGAGTGGTGTTTGCCAGGGGTATATTATTTGAAAAAACATTATAATTTTAATTTAGTATTTTTTGCTGCCGACCCAGAGATATGGCAAAGGGCGCATGAAGAAAACACTATATATGCTATTTTAAAAGAAACTTGTGATGTTATTATAATTAATACAGTAGATACTTTTAAATGTAGTTGGCTACAGAAAAAAGCATATAGATTAAGAAAATCTCTATTAGAAGAAGAATCTTTAAAATATTTTTTTGGAAATATTAAGGTGGATATTCTTTTAGAATTAATGAATCCAAGAGCTGTTGATAAATATTTTCAACAATATCACCCTAATACAATTAGAGTAGGATATGAACATGCTCCATGTGATAAATTAACTGCAGCTATGTCTAAAATTGTTTTGCCGAATGTGGACTTTTATTTTTGTGCTGATAGTGAAATATATGATTTAAGTGATGAAAAGGATAAAAATAGAGTTATTGTATCAGGAGCACCTCAGTTAGATATTTGGTGGAGAGATTTGATAAGCAATAAATCAATATTAGACTTGCAACAAAGATTGGATTCTAAAAAGAAAACAATTTTAGTTTTGTTACCTGCAATTTTGAATAATGCAAGATGGTATGATGATGATAAAGAAGCATTAATTAGAGTATTAGAATTTTTTTATGGAAAAGAGAATATTTTGTTGAAATTTCACCCTAGAGAGAAGAAAGAAACAGTGGATAGATTTGAAAAAAATATTTGTGGTGGCGATAAAATTTATACTACGACATTAACTACGGAATGTGTTGCAAAAATTGCTGATTGTGTTGTTGTTGCGGGTGTAACTACTGCTGCGGGACCGGCAATTATTAATGATGTTCCGGTAATAGAATTTCACAGTAATAGAGAAATGGAGTCTCTTTATTGTGATAAAGGGCAATACGGGACATTACTTAAAATAAAAAATGTTGTGATATCTGCAGAGAATTATAAAATGCTAAAGGATGCAATCAGTCGAGTTCTATATGGCAACATATGGGAAGAATATCGTAACAAGTATAAAAAATATATTTATACTGATAATCAAGCTAGTAAGAGGTTTGCAGAAGCAATGGCAACTTTTGGAGGAGAAAATGAATAAATAGTCGACAATGTGCTTAAATCATAATTGTAGTTATGTATATGTTTGAAATATTTTGACATAGGAACACTTAGTATAGTATTTTTATAGTAGCGGGGGTGGTATATTGTCGATAAGTGAAGGCCAAAATATATATAACTTGGCAAATAAAATTTTTCCTTATTGTCGCAGTATTACTGGTGAAGGCGTACGCAAAACACTAGAAGATATTAATAGGTATATTGTAAAAAAATCTGGTTTACAAATGGATATCCATAGCGTAAAATCTGGAACCAATGTATATGATTGGACTATACCTAACGAATGGCAAATAACAGAAGCCTATATTGAGGATGAGGCAGGTAATAGAATAATAGATATGCAGGCAAACAATCTTCACATTTTAGGATATTCAATATCTGTAGACAAATGGGTAAGTTTAAAAGAACTACAAGATTGTATTTATACACTGCCTGATCAGCCGGATTGTATCCCATATGTTACATCCTATTACAAGAAGCGGTTTGGATTCTGTATGAGCCAAAAGCAATTCAACAGTTTATCTAAAGAAAAATATCATATATACATAGACAGCAGGCATTTTGATGGTGTGTTGAATTATTCTGAGCTACTTATACCTGGAAAATGTCAACAAGAAATATTCTTTTCTACGTATATATGTCATCCTTCCATGGCTAATAATGAATGTTCTGGTCCAGCGTTGATGGCAGAGCTCATAAATTATGTAGCTAATATGATTAATAGAAAATATACATACAGATTTATTATGATTCCTGAAACAATTGGATCCATTACTTATCTTAGTCAAGAGAATCATCTGTCTTATTTGCAAAAAAATATGTTAGCCGGATTTAACCTTTCTTGTGTGGGAGATGATCGAGATTATTCCATAGTAGAATCTAGATATGGAAATACTATAGCAGACAAAATATTAAATAATGTTCTTTATTATCACACTAATGATAAGTATTCAAAGTACAGTTTTTTACAACGAGGTTCAGATGAACGACAATATGGAGCTCCAGGTGTAGATTTGCCAGTAGTTGGTTATTGTAGATCAAAATATGGTGAATTTCCTGAATATCATACATCAGCAGATAATATGAGCTTGATAAGCCCAAGTGGATTTCAAGGTAGCTATGATGTTATGGTAAAAGTTATTGAAGGTCTAGAAAATAACGCAAAATATAGAATAAAAATTCTGTGTGAGCCTCAATTAGGAAAACGAGGATTATATCCCACTTTAAGTAGAAAGAATAGCACATATGTTGTGCGGGATATGTTAAATTTTATTGCTTATGCTGATGGAAAAAACGATCTTGTAGATATTAGTAATATAATAAATGTGCCTATAGAAGAACTTATTAGTATTATGAAAAAGTTAAAAGATAATAATTTATTAGACATATGTTAACCTCTCTATATATTATTAATTACCATATTTAGATATTTAATAATTATTATAAAATATCTAAATACTGCTCAAATTGTAAAATATATGGCAATAATATCTAGAATAAGATTTTTTAGAAAGGAAAGTATGCTATATTGTTTATATAATTAGCATAAAAAATAAGGATATGTTATTAGATGATAATTGTTTTTTCTTATTAGATAGTTGTCCATGGGATGGATGTAAATCTAGTAATTCTAAGTGGTTATATACTGATGTATATGGTAGTGATATAGTAAAGTGTAATAAATGTGGTTGTGTATATGCTAAAAGAAGATTAAATCAACATGGATTAGAAGTCTATTGGGAAAACTATTCCAGTAGGTGTCATACTGCAGATGAATCATTGAATGAACAAAGAGCAGTAATGTATCAACTTGATTTTTCATATATAGATCAATTTATGGGTAAAAACGAAAATCCTCATGTACTAGATGTAGGATGTGGAGAGGGCGATTTTTTAGATATATTTGAACAAGCTGGTTATGTTACTGCAGGTATTGAATATGGGCATGAAGCTGCTGAAATAGCAGCAAAAAAGCATAAAGTATGGGAGGGAGACTTGTCAACTTTAGATATAGACGAAACCTTTGATTTAATAATATTCAGGGGAGTATTGCAATATCTTCCAGATGTTAAGGCGAATCTAAAAAAAGCAGTGGAAGTATTAAATGATGGTGGGTATATTTATATAACTGCACAGCCTAATATGAATTCGCTGTGTGCAAAATTGTTTAAGGATAAATTTGCATTGGGGGTAAGTAGTTCTGATTTTATAGGATTAAATGAAGGTATGATTACAGAATACTTTAGTACTTTAGGGGGGGTAAAGCAGATTGGTAGTAAATATTTTTATGAGGAAACCCCTTATGCGGATGTTGAAAATGATATTATGCGTGTTGCTAAGGCTATAGAGTTAAATAAAAATGGAAAAGAGATAAAATTTTCAGCTCCGGCATTTTGGGGAAATATGATGAGTTTGGTATATAGGAAATTTTAGGAGAGTATGAAACTTTTCCTGTAAAATAATATTTAAAAGGTCTTTCTATGATACAATAGATATCATAGAAAGACCTTTTTTGACGAGACAAAAGAAAACATTTGATGTATAATGATTCCGTTGCATAAGTCTCCTGAGTTGTTGTTTGCGGGATCATTATACATAAGGGTCAGGTTATTTAATATTTATTAAATAACCTGTAAAGTGTTGTAATAACTAAAAAGAACTATTGAAGAAAGGGTAAATAACAATGAATCCATCTCCACTCCGCTATCCTGGAGGTAAATATAAAATGTATAGCTATGTGGCTCAACTAATAAAAGATAATGACTGTAGTACTTATATTGAACCATTTTGTGGCGGGGCAGCAGTTGCATTGGAGTTACTATTTAATGGTGTTGTAAAAAAGATTATAATCAATGATTATGATTATACGATTTATTGTTTTTGGGATAGTGTGTTAAATCGAACTAGTGAATTTATAGAATTGATTTTACAATCAGAAGTATCTATGGAAGAATGGTATAAGCAAAAAGCTATTAGAGAGAACTTAGATAAATACAATAGTTTGGATATTGGTTTTTCTACTTTTTTTCTTAATCGTACTAATAGATCCGGTATTATTGATAAGGCCGGACCTATAGGTGGATTTTCGCAACAAGGAAATTACCATATTGATTGTCGATTTAATAAAGAAAGATTAGTAGAGCAAATTCAAAAGATAGGTAGTATGAAAAAATTTATTAAGATCTATAATTTGGAGGCTTTAGATTTTATAGATGATGTTATATTAAAGAAACGAAAAGCATTTGTTTTTTTTGATCCGCCTTATTATGGAATGGGACCTGGATTATATACAAATTTTTATTCACACGGAGATCATGCTAATTTAGCTCAAGCTGTTTTAAAAAAACTAAAAGGTCGAAAATGGATTGTTACATATGACAATGTAAATGCTATTAAAAATATGTATTCTAAAGTTGATAGTGTTGAATTTGAATTGAAATATTCTTTTCAAAAAAAACGAGCTGGAAGCGAAGTTATGTTTTTTGCGAAACAAACTCAAAGGCCAAAAGAAGAGAAAAATTACATAAAGATTATAAGAGGAGGGGAACTGTAATATGGCGGGAAAATTTCAAAAAATAAAAATTGATGAAATAGTTAATCTGTTTGAGAATCCTCGGCATGCGATTGGAAATAACGAGATTGATACATTAAAGAAATTATTTGAAGCGGTTGGAACACAGTTCATGCTCAATTTAGCAAAAGATATAAAGGAGCATGGACTTTTGGAAAATCAACAAATTGTTGTGGTTTATTCTGAAAGGTATAAGAAGTATGTTGTTTATGAGGGAAATCGAAGGATAGCAGCTATAAAACTGTTAATGAATCCGGAAAAATTTAATTTTTTGAGTAAGGTGACTATAGATAAAGTTAAAAGAATAGCTAAGAATGCAGCGTTAATCGATACAGTAGATTGCTATGTAACAGATGAAGATGAAGCTTTTTGGATTATGGAGCGGGTGTATTCTGGAGAAGATAAGGGGAGAGGAACAAAAGAATGGGGAGCTAGAGAAAAAGAAAATTTTCAAGTACGGCGTAATAATGTTAAAAATCTTTCATATCTGATAAATTTTTATGTTCAGGAATACTGCGGAGGGTTAGACATTACAACAATATTGCCTTTTACTACAATACAAAGAATATTTAATAATCGAGAAATAAGAAAAGCAATAGGTCTAGATATTACAAACGAGAAAACATTTACTGTTGATAGTATGAACTTGGTCGTAGAAGTATCTAAATGGATAGCAAAGGAATCAGACGAACAAGGTGTAGCCGTAACACGTTTGTTTAATAAGGCAAGAACTATAGAGGACAAAGTGCTTCCGTGGATTCAAAAATATCTAAATGAAAATAATATGAAAAGATCAGGTAGAATTGATGGTGTGAATGAAGAAAAAGACTCTTTTGAGCAGATTGATGTAGCAAAACATTATAGAACAGTTGATTCTGTTGAGCGTGAGATGGAGACGGCATATGCAGGCAATTCGGATTTTGAAAAAACAGGTACTTCTAAAAATGATTATGAGAAAAAGAAAACAAAAGAAGAAAATAAGAATTCAAGCATAATATCCAATACCAGCTCTGGAGGAAATGAGAATTTACCGTATTTTTTTCAAGGTCTTGATTATAGTCAATTGAATCCCAATGATATTAATTCACACGGTGTGTCTGCAATTTGTCGAGAATTACAATTATTTTCAGATAGAAAGATGGTTGCGACATATCCGCTTGCATCTGCATTTTTGATGCGCTCCATAATTGAGCAGAGCATAAAGTATTATTAAAAAAAACACATGATACAAGGACAAAGTAGGTGTATATGGGAAAATATAAAGTCAATAGATCAATTGAGTAAAATAATTAAGGATTATAATAGGAACTTGTCCAATTATATAGTAGATCGCACAATGAGACAATATTTTACAAGTTTGTTTGGGGACTATGAACAAAGTGTTGATCCATTAAATTGGGTTGTACATAGACCGGCAGAGTATAAATTAGATGTTAATACATTGATTGAGTTACCTAGGAAAGGCTTATTAGCTCTTATAAATTTCATGCTTTCACAGAATGATAGGTAGTGAAATTTTGGCAATTTTTGGCCTGTGAAAAAAATTTCTGTAAAATAGACAATCTAATGGTCTTCTATGATAAAATATTAAAATCATAGGAGGCCTTTTATTATGGCAAACAGAAAAAAAGAAGTTTACAAACCAAAACCAATGAC
>OIXW01000097.1_pt1 | contig 23298 bp, 19 predicted proteins | sample 1587951 | NCBI WGS metagenome assembly OIXW01 (sample SAMN03283239) | human gut metagenome | biome: human-associated habitat; material: feces | host: Homo sapiens | place: Peru | collected 2012
ATGCCGCCCTGCTGCTTGCCGCGCTGAAGATCTTGGGATTCAAGTTCATGGTGAAAACCATCTACGCCATCATCATGCTCTCCGTATTCCTGGCTGTGGCGCAAGACTGGATGATAGGTGAAGATGGAAAGATGATACAGGTGCTGGGCGTGGGACAGGACTTCATGTCGCTCATCATCGGCTGTCTGTTTACGGGATTATCGCTCGCCGTCGTCTTTCTGCACAATGGAAGTACGGGTGGAACGGATATCATCGCCGCCATCGTGAACAAATATCACAACATCTCGCTGGGCCGGGTGCTCATCTTCGTGGATCTCCTCATCGTGGGCAGTTCGTTCTTCGTCTTCAATGCGAAGCCTGACTTTACTACGATAGACGCCGTTAGAAAGGTGGTATTCGGTCTCTGTACGATGGTGATAGAGAACCTGGTACTCGACTATGTGATGAACGCCAAGCGAGAGAGTGTGCAGTTCATGATATTCAGCAAGAAATATCAGGAGATAGCCAATGCCATTGGCACACAGATGGATCATGGCGTAACAATCCTCGACGGCCATGGCTGGTACACTGGCGACGAGATGAAGGTACTCTGTATTCTGGCCAAGAAGAACGAGAGTGTAACCATCTTCCGCATCGTCAAAATCATCGACCCTAACGCCTTCGTAAGCCAAAGCTCCGTCATCGGTGTCTATGGAGAAGGATTCGACGAGATGAAAGTGAAAATCAAAGAGAAAGATATTCAAAAGATAAAGTAATTGAAAAGTTTGGTGTTTAGAGTTTATGCCTATCTGCTAAGTAAATAAACATTAAACACTAAACATTAAACACTAATAGAAATGAAAATAGTTTTTGCAACCAACAATCAGCACAAACTACAAGAAATACGCGATATCTTGGGCAGCCAATACGAAGTAGTATCGCTGAAAGAGATAGGCTGTGAAGCAGACATTCCCGAAACAGGCAGCACCTTAGAGGAGAATGCCCTGCAGAAGGCTCAATACATATACGACCATTACCACGTCAGTTGCTTTGCCGACGACACAGGACTGGAAGTAGAGGCCTTAGACGGAGCACCGGGAGTTCACAGTGCCCGATATGCAGAAGGAACCGACCACGACAGCGAGGCCAACATGTCAAAACTCCTACGCGAACTCAATGGAAAAGAGAACCGCAAAGCCCGTTTCCGTACCGTCATCTGCTATATAGAGAAGCAGGATGTGTGTCCTTGCGGCTGTACCAGCATCAAGAAGATCCACCAGTTCGAAGGCATCGTAAACGGCAGCATCGCCACCGAGAAGCATGGCACAGAAGGTTTCGGTTACGACCCTATCTTTGTACCCGAAGGCTACAACAAGAGTTTTGCTGAATTGGGCGAAGAAATCAAGAACGGCATCAGCCACAGAGCAAGAGCCGTGACTAAGTTGGCAGAGTTCTTGAAAGAAAAGTAAAAACAACAAACGAGTAATTCTTTAGCGTCAGAAAATACTCACAAAATGTCGTTCAAGATGTCGCCCAAGAATTTGGCACTCAATTGGGCATCCAAAATGGCACTCAATTGGGCACTCAATTGGGCACTCAAAAACAATGATAAACAATCTCTCAATATTAATCCCTACATATAATAATGTATGCCTTGAACTTGTAAAAGACCTACAAGTTCAAGCATCGTTATTGTCTGATTTTTCCTACGAGATACTTGTAGCTGATGATGGTTCAACAGATAAAATGACCGTAAAAGAGAACCTCGCAATCAATGACTTAGAAAACTGTAGATATATTGAGAGAGAGAAGAACGAAGGTAGGGCAGTAATTCGCAATTTCTTGGCAAAAGAGGCAAAGTATGAGTGGTTACTGTTTATTGACAGTAACATGGATGTTATTAATTCCCAATACCTGAGTAACTACAAAATGGCAGAAGAATGCGATATACTCTATGGTGGCTATCAAATAAAGAAAAATCAAGATAGTTTGAAGCATAACCTGCGCTATATCTTCGAATGTAAAGGTATTCAAAATGGAGACAACATATTAAGACAAGCCAACCCATACAGTGACTTCCACACCTCCAATTTCATCATCAAACGTAGCATCATATTACAATATCCATTGGATGAACGTTTCCGCTATTATGGATATGAGGATGTACTCTTCGGAAAGACCTTGAAAGAAAATCATATCAACATCTCACATATTGATAATCCTCTGGGTTACAACCACTTCATTGGTAATATGACTTTTGTCACCAAGACAGAAGAAAGCCTTCGCACACTCTATCAATTCAGAGATGAGTTACAAGGATATTCTAAAATCATCACTTATGCCTCTAAAATAGAGCGATGGCATCTCAAAACTATTTGCCAAAAGCTCTTCCCTGTGCTCAGTTTACCAATAAAAGCAAGACTAACAGGCAATAATCCAAGCATTTTCTTGTTTAATGTATATAAGTTAATGTACTATATACATCTAAACACCCTATATGGTGTTACCGACATACAAAATGTCGGTGACAATGTCGGTAACGAAATATTCAACAATATTCATAGCCCTAATCATAAATGACATGATTTTGCAGTATTCTATGTTTCGGTTCTGAATAGTCATAATTTATCAAACTTCTAGTTTTTCGGAAGAAGCGTGACTTCACACCCAAGATATCACAAACTACTTGCGCCATATCATCACTCATAAAACGCTTATTCAAAGCTGCTTTTATACCCTTTACAAGATATGGGTGAAGACCTGCGTAAGTTGGAGTGAAATAAATCATAAAAGGAATATCGAGTTGTGGCTTTAGGGCTTGATGTGTATCTGAAGCTAAATCAGTCCGTCCATATTGATTACGAAAATCATGTATTTCCTCACCATGGTCAGAAAGATACAACACAACTGCGTTTCTGTTTTCAAATAGCTCTATTATTTTACTTACAACATAATCATTATATAATGTAGCATTCAGATAATTAGCTATATCTTCTCGTTGTTGCTTCGTTTTATCTTTACATCCTACATTTTCCGAATTATATTTTTTGAAGGTCTCAGGGTACCTTGTTTCTGCTTTCATGTGTTGCCCATAAAGGTGAAAAATGCAAAAGTTTCTTCTATCTTTCTCTAATTTCATTCTGTTCTCTACATAATCCTCCACCAGCCCCATATCATATTTATAGGTCTTGACATTTCGTTCATCAAACAAATTTGCAGCAATATAAGGATGGTTCAAAAATCCCATAGAACTATCAAATTCGCCAAGGACATCATTTACAACAAACTGATTTCCATAAAATATGACGTTATAGCCACATCTGCGCATAACAGTTGGCAATAGGGGAGCATCACACCAAGCCCCTTTATCCCTGACACCATTCATTGAAAACAAATACTTGAAGTTTTGCGATGTACCATTATCTGATGCTATCACATCACTAAAAACAAATAATCTCCCTGTATTTTTAAGCTTCAACAACCTTGGGTTCGTATTCCATTTCCCATCATACAAATTACTATAATGTCTATTAAAAGACTCACCTATAATTAGTACAAAATCAGCATTCTGTTCAGTACGCCAAGCATGCTCTGTGTAATTTTTCAATGTATTCTCACAACTATCATACTCTTTCTGAAAATGCTGGTATTGGAGTATAGACTGATAAAATGTCCAAATATTATTGCGCTTAATAGGCGATGGATATTTAGCCACGACTTCATAATTTCGGATATAATCTGTTGAAAAATAATAAAGATTACCCAACAAGAGTAATAGAACACAGCACATCGCTGCACAAAGTTTTTTACTTTTTGGAAACGCTGGCACACAAGATACCCTCTTAGCAAGCAGATATTCAACCACAAAGAAAATAATTGATGGTAAAACAAACAGCAGTGTTTTCACATCAAAAATAAATCCTTGTATAAATTCTGTAGCTTCTCGCAGATTGGTCTCTCGCAAAAATTGCAAAGTAAAAGCATCCCAATGTCTATGAAATACAACACTAAGAAATATATTTGATATTGTATATGAGAAGATGACCACATGTAATAGAACATGTATATATTTTGAAATCGTTTTTCCAGTAAACGATACCAAAAGACAAATCACCCATGAAACAGCTACATAAAACAGAGTATTAAAAGGTATAGATACAAAAGGATCCCACCACTTACTTGTATTGATTACCAAAAATTCTGTTATCATCATCATCAATACATAGGTAATCATGATGACCAGATTGATTTTATAGTTTTGTTTTATTGCCATATAAATGTGCTACATAAATAATAGGATGTCCAATTTATTGTACCCACTTTTTGCTGTTTTTAAACACTAAGTGCTTGATATGCAATACTCAACCTTAGTTGAAAGCATATGATACAGCAGAATGCAAATAGCTGATAGTTTTTTCAACTTTAGTTCCTTATAATCAGCAATATAGCTGATAAAAACTTTTAAAAGTTGGGAACATCAAATTGGACAGTCGACATTAATAATGCCGACAAAGTTAACAATAAAAAATGAAAATCCACAAATAAATACAATAAAACTAACAATCTTGTGTTATTTATATAATTAAAATCACTCAAAATCAGAATTATAGCAACAACTATGCAAAAAAAAATAATTATCATATTAACTATCTTATTTGCACATTTTTGCAATATTCCCCTCCATGCTGCCATCGGTGACTGGAAAGCCTACTTGTCCTATCACGATGTGCAAGAAATAGAACAAGCAGGAAAACTTATTTTTGTACAAGCTTCCAACGGTCTCTATGTCTATAACAAGAATGACCAAAGCATCCAGACATTTAGCAAGGTGGATTATCTCAATGACTGTGAGATAGAGCATATCGCCTACAACAAAAGTACTAAACGTCTTGTCGTATTGTATTCCAACAGCAATATAGACCTCATGAATATCAATAATTACGAGGTTACTAATCTACCTGATTATTACAATGCTTCCATAACCAAAGACAAAACTGTCAATGATATTTATACGAACGGAAACTTTGCTTACCTTAGTACAGGCTTTGGCATTGTGAAACTCGATGTTAAAAAAGCAGAAATTAGCGATACTTATAACTTGGGATTTAAAGTAAATTGGTGTGAGATAGATGGAAACACCATCTATGCTTATAGCCAATCAAAGGGAAAATATAGCGCAAGTCTATCAGACAACTTACTTGACAAAAATAGTTGGAATCGAGTAGGGGGATATGTCACAAAAGTACAAGAAGATAAGAGCGAAATCAAGCAATTAGTTAGCACTTTGAATCCTGGCGGCCCGAAATATAACTATTTTTGGTTCATGAAATATATCAATAACCAATTATACACTTGTGGAGGTGGTTACAGACCAGGTGGAGAAACTAACCGTCCAGGAACTATTCAAATTTTGAATAATGATAGTTGGAACATCTATGACGATAACATATCTGAAAAAACAGGCTTATCTTACGTTGATATAAATGCTTTAGATGTGGATCCGTTAGATAAAAACCATGTTTTTGCTGGTGCAAGAAATGGATTATATGAATTTCTTGATGGAAAATTTATCAAACACTATAATTCTGATAATAGCATAATTACTCCTAACAGGGAGAGCAAAAACTATCAAATTATTGGAAGCGTCAAATTTGACAAAGAAGGCAACTTATGGATTACTAACAATCTTTCCTCTCATAATCAATCTCTTATAGAATATACAAAAGAAAAAAAGTGGGTATCCCATTATAACAATGTTTTCTACGATGAAAGTCTCAAAACAACATTAGCTGCTTTGGAGAATCTTACTTTCGATAGTAGAAATCTATTATGGTTTGGTAATAATCATTGGAGTATTCCTTCTTTGTATTGCTACCAACCATCAACTAACACTCTATTATCCTACAAAACATTCATCAATCAAGATGGTACAAACATTAGCGGTACAGCTATACAACATATCGCAGAAGATAAGGAACATAATATATGGGTAGGAACAACTAACAGAGTCTTTATGATAGAAGCCAATGAAGTAGGAAAAGAATCACCAGTATGTACACAAATCAAAGTTCCTCGAAATGATGGAACTAACTATGCAGATTATTTATTAGAAGGAGTAAATATTTCATCTATTGTAATCGATAAGTCCAACAGAAAATGGTTTGGAACTAAAGGAAATGGTGTATATCTCATTAGTTCGGATAATATAACACAGCTAACACATTTTACACAAAAAAATAGTAAATTACTTTCAGACAATATAGAATCCATTGCTATCAATGAAAATACTGGAGAAGTTTTCTTTGGTACAGATAAGGGCTTATGTTCTTACCAAAGTGATGATAATGCTATTAATGAAGATATGACAAAAGATAATGTATGGGCATACCCCAATCCTGTCAAACCTGATTATTCGGGAAACATAAACATTATTGGATTATCACTTGACGCTGACATAAAAATTGTATCTTCCAATGGCTCTCTTATAAAACAAGCCAAAAGCAATGGTGGCATTTACAAGTGGGATGGATGTGATTCAAAAGGCAAAAAAGTCGCCAGCGGTATATACATGGTAGAAACAGCAAAAAATGATGGAAGTAAAGGAACAGTTTGTAAAATTGCAATTATAAGATAATGAACAGTAAATATTTTTTCTTTAAATTATTTATTTTATTGGTAATAAGCTTATTACCAATAAATACTTTTGCCCAATTTACCATCAATGGAAAAAGACCTGCATACGATAAAACTACCAACACTTACTTGGTATCTATTCCACAAAATGTTTTTTTACATGATTATGAAGCAAGCATATCACTTGACCCAGACTCACTATGGACAAATTTAAAAATTGATAATGAAAGTATTACTGATACCTATACATTCATTCACATATCTGCAAATAAGCAATACACTTTATCTGCATCCAAAGGCGAGGAAAAAATCAATGCCTATATCAGTTTTACTTATCTACCAATCTTAGATGTCCAAGGCGTTTTTGGATATGATTACAACATGGGAAGCATGTATCTTTTAACACCAGAAGCCAATATTTCGACAAGCATCAATATCAAAGCAAAATGGAGAGGAGGTTCTACTAACTCAGAAGGAAAACATAAAAGAAATTATAAAATAAAAACAATAGATGTACAAGGAAAAAGTAAAGATTATTCTTTCTTAGGACTTAGAAAAGACAACAACTGGATTTTAGATGCAGGACAAGTGGATCTTTTTAGATTAAGAAATAGAATAGCAACAGAATTATGGAATGATTTTGCTACGAAACCATATTATTCAGACAAGGAGCCTAAAGCTTTGAGTGGTGTAAATGGAAAAGTAACAGAAGTAATCTTAAACAATGAATACAGAGGAATCTATTCCTTGACAGAATCCATGGATAGAAAAGAGTTAAGACTCAAAAAATACGATGAAAACAATCAAGAATTTCATGGACAGCTTTGGAAAACAAGTGGCTATGGGTATGCTACATTTTGGGAAAAGCCTGGGATATATAACAACAACGATGAAACATGGAATGTCTTTGAAACAAAATACCCAGACATAGAAAATGTATGTCCTACAGATTATAGCACACTATGGAATGCTATAAACTTTGTAGCTACAAGTGACGATGACACCTTCCGTACAGAAGTTGCGGAATACTTTGACATGCCTGTGCTGATTGACTATTATATTTTTCTGAACGTTGTTAATGGAATAGATAATATAGGAAAAAATATGTATTGGGCTGTCTATGACAAGACTGAGAGTAAAAAATTAACACCTGCTATTTGGGATTTAGATGCAACTGTAGGCCAATACTATACGGATGAACCTTTACATCCAGAAAGTGTTTATCCTACTCATCAATTAGGACTATCAGGATTAAATATTTTTTGCCGTCTTTTACAACTTAATGTAGATAATTTTAAAGATAGAGTTTATAAAAGATACTTTACCTTACGACAAAACGAATTAAAACAAGAAAATCTTATTGATAGATATCAGAATTATTACCAATACCTCTTCTCTTGTGGCGCGACTACAAGAGAAGAGAATAAATGGAGTTATGACTCAGACATTGCAGGAAACAAATTAGATTTTAAAGCTGAAAATGAATACATCAACAATTGGATTGTGCAACGCTTAGAATATCTTGACAAGGAAATTTCACAACTAACTTCTGATATAAAAGATGTTTCAAGCAACATACCAAAACAAAAGCATACAATGTATAACATCTTAGGACAAAAAGTACAAACCAACTATAATGGTCTTTATATTTTAAATGGAAAAAAATACATATCAAAATAACAATATTCTTTACTTGATAACAGGTCTTTATTGCCTCGCATTAATCTTATTCTTAGCTGTTTGGGGCTATACTCCTACCAATGATGGAGATGGATATATTGAGTTTGCCCAAATCTGCATAAAGAACAAGCAACTTTATCCTTGTATGGCTCTCATCCAAGGGCATCCTTTCATTTGGAACATAGGAAGTATTAATCTTACAGCATTATCACTATTGCTGTTTAATTCTTTATATCCCCTCTTAGTTCTCTTGTGTATTATGAAAGCTATCACAGCATTCCTAATAGGCAAAATATCACAAAAACTTTTTTCAGACAGAATAGCCATCATTGCCATCAGTATTTTCGCACTGTACCCTAATAACTGGGGCCAAAGCACTACCATTCTATCTGAAATTCCGATGATATGCCTTTCTCTTTGTGCCTTCTATATAGCAATTGCAAAAGAGAAAGTATTTTATCTTTTTGTTGCAGGATTGATTTTCGGTCTTGCCAATTGGTTTCGTCCTGTAGCTATAGTTTATATGGGAACACTAATTCTCTATTATATATTCTTTATAAATAAAAAATGGATAAAAAAAAGTTTCAGTTTATGTAGTGGGTATATTCTCTTCATCGGAATTGTAGGTTTAGAATGTTACCATCGTACAGGATTTTTCCTATATCAAGCAGAATCACTTTGGTTTAACATGGCAGAATCTACATATGAGCCATCTGTTGCACCACAATATGGTACTAATCCATACCCTAAAGGAACTATCCGTTATATAGAAAACATGGATAAAAAGAGTGCTATAGAATGTAATGAAATATGGAAACAAAGAAGTATTGAATGGCTTAAACAACACCCTTTTAAATACTTGAAGAAAATTCCTGGCAGATTAATGTATATGTATTATAATGACATGGACAATATCATCGCATTCTCAAGAGTCAAAGAAAAAGCAGAAGATAACTATGTTACATTACCATACAAGAACATCTTACAACGATTTACATCTTTATCTGCTGTTCAATATATTGCTATCATTAATTTAGTGTATTATTGGTTATTGATTATTTTCTCCATACATGGAGGCTATTTTCTTATAAAGAAACATGAATACAAAAAAGCATTCCTTCCTATAATGATAATTATAGGTGGCTCACTTTCGCTTGTACTGGCAATCCATGGTGAAACAAGATTTAAAGCACCGTTCATGCCATTTATATTTATACTTGCTGCTGTTTATATTACATCATGGTTATATAAAAATAAGTCACATGAATACAATTACTAAACAAAGAGACTCAAACATGGAATTACTAAGAATCATAGCAATGTTCTTAGTAATGCTATTCCACATTGACTTTATATCCCTCAATGGCACGAATCATATCACCCCTGAATTTACCCCATTAAAATCCTTCATTAGAATTTTTCTGGCCAATTCTACATTTACATGTGTAGATGTTTTTGTCCTATTATCAGGTTGGTATGGAATGAAGTTTAAATACAGCAAGTTAGGAGAACTTATTTTCCAAGTGCTTTTCTTTTCAATTATATCGTATGTTGTATTTGCATTCTTCGGAATAACAAACTACAAGCTGCTTTTGCATGTATTTTTCTTAGATGCTTATTGGTTCGTTCCCACATACCTTGTTTTATACATTTCTTCTCCTATTCTCAACTCATTCATAAACAATTGTTCCCAAAAACAATTGCAGAGCACCATTCTATTATTGGTTATCACTCAATGTTTTTATGGTTGGCTAAGCCCACAAGAAAGAGGTTACAATGAAGGTTGCTCACCAATATCATTCATCATTTTATATCTGATAGCTCGGTATTGTAAGCTATATCCATCTTCTCTTACTACATTAAGAAAAAGAAATGACTTGCTTATATTTCTTACAGTCTGTCTCCTTGCCTCTACTTTTGTGTTTTGTGGAGAAAAATATCAAATCAACATGTTATCAAATACCATGTTTAAGTTTACTTCTCCATTTACAATTATAGCCTCTCTATACCTTATATTATTCTTTTCAAAAATAAGACTTCAAAAAAGATGGATTAACTGGATAGCAATTTCTAGTTTCGCTGCTTTTCTTATCCATTGCTTTCCTGCTTTCAACCAATATATATACCACAATGTCATTAGTTACTTATATCTTAACTATTCAACAGTAACATTTATAGCCTTAGTTCTTTTATTTATTTTCTTCTTATATATTGCATCCATCTTATTGGATAAAATAAGAATTTCGATTTATAAAAAAATATCCAATCATTTTATTTGTTAGATTCACTATTTTTAGTAATTTTACACTCATGAAGTTGAGTATTATCATACCTGTATATCGCACCCAAGATACTCTTGATAGATGCATTCAAAGTATCTTGCAGCAATCATTCACCGACTACGAGGTTATTCTCGTAGACGATGGATCGGACGACGGCTGTCCCCAGCTCTGTGATGAATATGCCCGGAAAGATGCCTGTATCAGGGTGATCCACAAGGAAAACGGAGGATTGAGCGATGCACGTAATACAGGAATTCTACAAGCCAAAGGAGAATATATTACTTTCATAGACAGCGATGATACGATAGCAGAAGGCACCCTTTCACTCGTCATAGAAAAAATAATCACGTATCCTGAAACAGATATTTTGGAATATCCAGTAATGGAAAGGTTAGGAAACGGCCCCAAAGAACATTTACTGTCTTTTAAAGAAATAGAATATCAAAATGCCATTGACTTTTGGCTGGAAGAGAAAGCATACAACCACACTTATGCCTGGAATAAGATATATAAACGTGCATTGTTTGAACATATATGCTTTCCTAAAGGAAAAAATTTCGAGGATGTCCTGACTATCCCATATCTCATAGGCCTTCTGCCATATCATGGGAGTTTCGTTACTCCTAACATCAGAACTACAAACGTTGGTTGCTATGAATATCGGTGGAATGCCAAAGGCATCACGGCAAATGCGACATACAAGGATTTATACAATCTGTATGATGGCCATACCCAAAGTCTTCAATCCATTATGAACAAAATCGGGAGTCAAGAGGGACTGATTCTTAAATATAGCCTTTCCTTGCAAGAGTTCATGACTCAGATTCTTAATGTCTTGCTTGACCTCTATGAATTATCGGGTAAATACGAAAATAATCCACCCATTATCCACTATGTTGAAAGACTTGGGAAATCGGCGAAAATCAAAGTTTTTAAACTAAAATTACTTAACATTATAGGTTATCATAACCTATGCAGACTCAACAAATTCGTACACAGATTATATAGAAGAAAATAATATGATTGCAAATACACAAATACCTTTAGTAAGTTTTATCATCACAACTTACAACCTGCCATTAGAATATCTTGTGGAATGTCTGAAAAGCATCCTGCAACTCTCTCTCAATTCAAGAGAAAGAGAAATCATTCTGGTAGACGACGGAAGCGATATTTCGCCCATCAACGATTTAGTGGAATACCAAGATGACATTATCTATATACGTCAACGTAACCAAGGTCTGTCTATTGCAAGAAACACCGGACTGCAAAATGCTTCTGGCAAATATATCCAGTTTGTCGACGGAGATGACTGTCTTATCCAGGTAGGGTACGAGCATTGTCTGGATCTCTTACGCTATCACAATCCTGATATTGTACATTTCACTTCTTCAAATAAAACATTTGATAAAGAAGTTCCTTATCAGTATTCTGAACCCATAAGTGGCAGTGCTTATCTATACAACAACAATCTTCGGGCTGCAGCTTGGTGTTATACCTTCAAGAGAGATCTCTTGCAGCAACAACGTTTCACTCCTGGTATTCTGCATGAGGATGAGGAGTTTACTCCTATACTTTTTTTAAAGGCAGAGCGCATCATAACAACAGATACAAAAGCTTACTATTATCGTGAGAGAGAAGACTCTATTATGCATAAAACAGAAGATAAGCGTCATTATCTCAAACGACTGGCCGATACGGAGAAGGTAATTTCCCAACTACAAGAGAAATCAAATTATCTTTCAGAACCAGAGCGTATCGCTCTCAACCGACGAATAGCCCAACTCACCATGGACTATCTGTACAATACTATCGTATTGGCAAAGAACTATAAACATTTAGAAAAAAATATCAAGAGATTGCATGATAAAGGATTGTTTCCGCTTCCTGATAAAAAATACACGAAGAAATATCAGATATTTGCAAAAGCCATCAATAACAAGATTACCAGAAAAATCCTGTTCTACACTCTTTTAAAATTGAAATAAGAGAAAGTCAATGATGAAAATTCTTCTTTTGGGCGAATATAGTAATGTGCATGCCACGCTTGCTGACGGACTTCGCAAGCTGGGGCATCAGGTAACCGTGCTTTCTAATGGTGACTTCTGGAAAAATTATCCACGAGACATCGACCTGGTACGAAAACCAGGGAAGAAGGGAGGTATTATCTATTTAGCCAAGTTGCTGACGGTCTTGCCCAAACTGCGCGGATACGACATTGTGCAACTCATCAATCCAATGTTCTTAGAATTGAAGGCTGAACGCATATTTCCCATCTATCGTTACCTTCGCCGGCACAACAAGAAAATCATCCTTGGCGGATTCGGTATGGACTATTATTGGGTCAATGTATGCTGCAAAGACAAGCCTCTGAGATACAGCGACTTCAACATCGGCAACCAACTACGTACCAATGCTGACGCCTTGAGAGAAAGAAAAGACTGGATAGGAACAGAAAAGGAACGCCTCAACAAGATGATAGCAAAGGACTGCGACGGAATCGTTACCGGCCTGTATGAATATTGGGTATGCTATAAGCCTTCTTTTCCAGATAAAACAACATTTATTCCCTTCCCCATCCGACCTTACGCCCAGCAGGCAGATATCAAAGGTCAGACACCCGATAAAGTAAAACTTTTCATCGGCATCAACAAGAACAGAAGTGAATACAAGGGAACCGACATCATGCTGAAAGCTGCACAAGATATAGCTGAGAAATACCCTGAAAAGGTGGAACTCCGCATAGCAGAAAGCGTTCCCTTTGCCGAATATATTGAGATGATGAACGGTAGCGATGCCATCCTCGATCAATTATACAGCTACACACCTTCCATGAATCCTCTGGAGGCCATGGCAAGAGGAATCATCTGTATCGGAGGAGGAGAACCCGAAAACTACGAGATTCTGCACGAGGAACATCTGCGCCCCATCATCAATGTACTGCCCAATTATGAAAGTGTTTACCAGCAGTTGGAATACTTCATCGAGAATCCCCAGCTGATTCCAGAACTCAAAAGACAGGGTATAGAATACATTAGCCACCATCACGACTATGTGAAGGTGGCTAAAGAATATGAAGTTTTTTATCAAAAAATACTCGCTTAACAGGTCTTTCCGTTATCGCCTTATGCCTGTATCTCCTTTGCTCTTCTGAAGCTGGAGGCGATGCTCCATACACCGAGAAGAATAAGAGGAATGCTGAGAATCTGTCCCATATCCATAGGCAGACCAGCCTCGAAGGCTACCTGAATCTCCTTCGTGTATTCGATGAAGAAACGGAAGGTGAAGATAAGAGTAAGACACAGACCAAAATAAAGACCAGAGCCTACGCTCTTAGGACCCTTCTTCTTGTAGATAAAGAAGATAAGGAGGAAGATGATGAGATAGGCTATCGCCTCGTAAAGCTGTCCTGGATGGCGGGGATATTGGTCTTCCTTGACAAAGATGAAAGCCCATGGCACATCGGTCACCTTGCCGATAATCTCGGAATTCATCAGGTTGCCGATGCGGATAAAGGCGGCAGCTATGCCCGAGCAAATGCCCATATTGTCGAGCACTACCCATCCTTTTACCTTCAAGTTACGGCAATAGAGCCAAATGGCTACAAACATACCAATCACTCCTCCATGGCTGGCCAATCCCTCATAGCCGGTAAACTTCCAACTGCCGTCAGGAAGATGGTGCATAGGAATCAGCATCTCAACAACATGATCCCACTGACTGAGAAAATACTCTGGCTGATAGAAAAGGCAATGCCCCAAACGTGCACCCGCCAATATACCGATAAAGATATAGATGAAAAGTGGTTCAAACTTCTCATCGCCTATCTTCTGCTGTCTGTAAAGGCGCTGCATCAGCAGATAACCCAACAGCAAGCCTACAAGCCAGCAAGTGGCATAGTAACGCAATGCTATCGGACCCAAATGAAACAGAATGGGATCTGGATCCCAAACAATATAATTGAGCAGATTAGCCATCATTTCTATATTATAATAGGAGTGGTGAAAAACGCGCAGGGTTAATCACCACACATTATACATTATATATTATTATACATTGAATCTGAAGTGCATGATGTCGCCATCCTGCACAACATACTCTTTTCCTTCGATACCGAGCTTGCCTGCCTCACGTACAGCAGCCTCAGAGCCATACTTGATATAGTCGTCGTACTTGATCACCTCGGCACGAATAAATCCTTTCTCGAAATCGGTGTGGATTACACCCGCACACTGTGGAGCTTTCCAGCCCTTGTGATAGGTCCAGGCCTTCACCTCCATCTCACCGGCTGTGATGAATGTCTCCAGATTCAGCAGGGCATAAGCCTTCTTGATGAGACGGTTCACGCCACTCTCCTCCAGACCGAGCTCCTCCAAGAACATCAACTTGTCCTCGTAAGTTTCGAGCGATGCGATGTCTTCCTCTGTCTTGGCTGCGATAACCATGCACTCGGCGCCTTCCTCCTTGGCCATCTCCTCTACTCTCTTGCTGTACTCATTGCCGGTCTTGGCCGAAGCCTCATCCACATTGGCAACATAGAGAACTGGTTTGGTTGTGAGAAGGAAGAGGTCGTGAGCCACTTTCTGCTCCTCTTTGCTCTCGAAAGTCACGGCACGGGCATTCTTGCCCTGCTCCAACACTTCCTTATAAGCTTCGAGCACAGCCACCATCACCTTGGCATCCTTGTTTCCTGCTGCTGCAGTTTTCTGCTGCTTGGAAAGCTGAGACTCAATAGTTTCCAAGTCCTTGAGCTGCAACTCGGTATCGATGATACTCTTGTCCTCTAATGGATCTACGGCAGCACCACCTTCACGAACAATATTGTCATCGTCAAAACAACGTACAACATGGATGATAGCATCACACTCACGAATATTTCCCAAGAATTTATTTCCAAGGCCCTCACCCTTGCTGGCACCTTTTACCAATCCTGCGATGTCTACAATCTCGCATGTAGCAGGAACGATACGACCTGGATGAACTATCTCTGCCAATTTGTTAAGGCGCTCATCGGGTACGGTGATGACGCCCAAGTTTGGTTCGATAGTACAGAAAGGGAAATTGGCTGCCTGTGCCTTTGCACTCGACAGACAGTTGAACAATGTGGATTTTCCTACATTAGGAAGACCCACAATACCACATTTTAATGCCATTTTATCTTTAAACGTTTAAATTTCTTCGTGCAAAGGTACATTTATTTGCAGACACTACAAAATAATTCATGGTAAATAAATGAAAAATAATCATAGGGATCTTGCGTACTTCAGAAAGATTGTTGTATTTTTGCGCTTATGAAAAATAAAATCATCATCACCATATTGACTCTCTGCATCTGCAGTTGCCAGTACAAGAGTAGTCACACATCTTGCAACACGCCACAAGGTTCTGTTGTCCAAGAAACAAAGTTGATAAGCACAACCCCTGTCAAGAATCAGGGCAAGAGTCCTCTATGCTGGGCATACGCCATGCTTGCCACGATGGAGAGCGAGCACATCATGAAGGGCGATTCGGTCAACCTGTCTGTGGCTTATATTGCCAGAATGATGCTGCAGGAGAAGGCCGTAGAATACTATTTTTCTAAAGGGACCAAGCCCATCAGCATGAGAGGAATGGCGCCCATGCTGATACATTATATAAATAAGTATGGTATAGTTCCCTACGACAGTTATGAGGACAAGAAGGATATCGACATGAGAGTTCTGTGCCGCAAGGTAGAGTTTCTGTGCCGCAATGCCATTGCCCAACAAATAGGTATAGAGAAACTGAAAAGCAGACTCAACCGTCTTTTCGATGACGAGATGGGCTATATGCCTGCCAAGACTGTATATATGCTCGGTGCAGAATATACGCCCGAAGAGTTTGCCAACAGCGTATGCTTCCCTGGCGAATATGAGATGCTCACCAGTTTCACACATCATCCCTTCGGCGAGAGATTTGCATTAGAAACACCCGACAACCAGACCCAAGAAGTTTTTCTTAATGTGCCCATCGACCAGCTGATGCAATACATCCGTAACGCCATCAGCCACAGACATCCAGTTTGCTGGGAGGGAGACATCAGCGAGGAAGGTTTTCGCCATCCCCGACATGGTTTTGTAGACGTTCTGCCTTCTCAGCTTCCCACCACACAGGCATCACGCCAAAGAGAGTTCGAAAGTCTGAAAACCACCAACGACCACGTGATGGAAATCATCGGCATGATCAGCAAGAACCATCGTAACTACTATGTATGCCGCAACTCCTGGGGCAACCATTGGGGCAAGGCAGGACACATCTGCCTCTCGGAAGACTATCTGCGCCTTAAAACCATAGCTGCAGTTATCAGTAAAGAAGCACTAAAATAGCTGTTTCTGCTTGTGCACGCACACAAACAGTTGATTTAGGTCAAAAAAAAGGAGTTTTTCTTGCTTTTCCCATCAATTATTTTGGCAGTTATCTCTAATCGTCGTACCTTTGCATCGTCAATAAGACAAAAGGTTATTAGGTTTTTAGGTTAAGATTGTTAGTTGTTTAGGTTTTAGTTAGTAAATTTAAGGTAGATTAAAAAGATTGTTTATTCAAGGACAACAGGTATTAGAAAAGTAAGGTAAATAAAAGATTGTTTATTCAAGGACGACGAAACAGAGTGTGAAACTTGCGAAAGCAGAACACTTTTTGAGTTATGAAAAATTTGGGAATATAGTATTCTAAGTACGCAATTTCGACAAAGTTCGGAGTTGCGTATTTTTTTTATCATTTTATTTTGTTTAACCAACGAAAAGTCGTATTTTTGCACATAACATTAAAATAAGATATGTATTATGGCTAAACATCCCCTTTGGAATGAAGAATACTGGCTCTTGCTGCTACAATTGTATCAGAAGAAGCCCATGGGTGTAAAACCGCTCTATTCGAAAGGTATGGTAGACCTAAGCCTGGAGTTGCACATACCACCCACCTACCTGCATGAGCAGATGTTCAAGCTGAGAATGATGACACCTCGCATCACACGGCTATGGGAGAAGTATGCCAACAAGCCAGGCAAGCTGTCTCACGACATCAAGATGCTCAGAAAGATGCAAGGCTACGGCAATGCAGAGGCATTCTACCAGGGAGTGAAGCTCAACGAAACATTCGAGCGCGACTGGGAACCGCTTGAGGCTGACCCCACCCTCACGCCCATGAAGCTCATCATCATACTCGACCTCTACTTCCAGCTCACCCCTATCACCATGGTGGCTGAGACGCCAGAGATTATCGATCTTGCCAAACTGATACATACCACACCGGAGAAGATAGCCGACGTGATGAGCATATACATGTTCTGCGACCCGTATCTCAACCGAGAAGACGTGCTCATCAGTCCTCTGCTCAACGACTGCAGTGCCATCTGGCAACGATATGGGAACGGCAATCCTGACAAACTCTATCAGCTTGCCACAGAACTGAAAATTTACTTCAAAAAACAATAAATACAACTCACACCAAGTAAAAATGGCTCAGAAACTCATTCAGACACAAGAACAGAAGCTTCAACAGCTGCAAAAGCTCTCTGCCCAGCAAATGTTGCAGGTGAAACTCTTGGAAATGCCACTTACCGAATTAGAAGACAGCATCAATGCTGAGCTGGACGACAATCCAGCCCTGGAAAGCGAGAATCCAGACGACATGCTGGCAAATGACACAAACGAAAACGATCATTTGCCGGAAGACAACGACTCGCATAACAATGACGAGGAGGACGACTACGAGGCACAGACAGAAAAGGAGGAAAGAGAAGATGCTCTCGACTCGGCACTGGAAAACATAGGACGCGACGACCTGATGCCCGACTATAATTCAGACCGAAACAACAAGCAGGATGCCGACTACGAGGAAATGGTTTACGGCGACACCATCTCCTTCTACGACAAGTTGAAGGAGCAGATGGACATGCAGATGCTCGACGATACCGAAAAGCAGATCATGGAATATCTCATCGGATCACTCGACGACGACGGCCTGTTGCGAAAAGACCTCGACAGTATTTGCGACGAACTCGCCATCTATCAGAATATAGACATCAGCGAACAGAAGCTGGAGAGGATATTGCACATTCTGCAAACCTTCGACCCTGCCGGCATCGGAGCAAGAAGCCTGCAGGAATGTCTGCTTTTACAAGTGAAACGCATGCCTAAGGGCGTGTTGCGCAAGTCGATGGAAGAAGTATTCACCGACTACTACGACGAGTTCACCAAGAAGCATTGGGACAAGATAAAGACGGGACTTGAACTGAACGATACCCAGCTCGCCACCCTGCAGGAAGAGATTCGCAAGCTCAACCCTAAACCGGGAGCATCGTTAGGCGAGACCGAAGGCAGAAACCTGCAACAGATAACGCCCGACTTCATCGTCGACACCAACGACGACGGCACGGTGACATTCTCGCTCAACCGGGGCAATATGCCCGAGCTGACCGTCTCCACCTCATTTACCGACATGATAGACACCTACAAAAAGAACAAGGGAAACATGAGCCGGCAGGACAAGGAGGCATTGCTCTATGCCAAGGAGAAAGTTGACAAGGCACAAGGATTCATCGAAGCCATCAGGCAACGCCGACACACACTCATCGTCACGATGAAAGCCATCATCGAAAGACAGAAAGCTTTCTTTCTCGATGGCGACGAAGCCGACTTGAAGCCTATGATTCTCAAGGATATAGAAGAACGTACAGGACTCGACAAAAGTACCATATCGCGTGTCAGCAACATGAAATACGCCCAGACAAAATGGGGAACTTTTCCGCTGAAGTTCTTCTTTACAGACAGTTACACCACCGAAGACGGCGAGGAAATGTCGACCCGTAAAATCAAATTGACTCTGAAAGAACTAATAGAACACGAAGACAAGAAAAAACCTCTCAGCGATGATGCCCTTTCCAAGGTACTGAAAGAAAAAGGGTTCCCTGTAGCCCGCCGCACGGTAGCCAAATACAGAGAGCAGTTGGGCATTCCTGTAGCAAGGCTTAGAAAATAGATGCAAGGCTTAGAAAACAAAAAGATTGTTATGAAAGAAAAGAATATCATATTGACAGCACGCATCATGAGCATGCTTTTCACACCGTTCTATCTGCCCTTGGTAGGACTTGTGGCATTGTTTCTGTTCAGTTACATGTCGCTCCTGCCTTTGGCTTATAAGCTGCCCATGCTGCTCACCGTCTACTTGTTTACCATTCTTCTGCCTTCGGTACTTATCCATATCTACCGTCGATATCAGGGATGGAGCACCACCGAACTGGGCAAGAAAGAACGACGCATCGTGCCCTACATCATCTCCATCGTGTGCTACTTTGGGTGCTTTTTCCTGATGGAATACCGCAACACTCCCCGTGTCATCAGCATCATCTTAGTGGCTGCTTTGATTATACAGATGGTGTGTGCCTTCATCAATATATGGTGGAAGATATCCACCCATACAGCAGCTATAGGCGGTGTGGCAGGAGCCTTACTGGCTTATTCTATCAGTTTCTCGTTCAACCCCATCTGGTGGCTCTGTCTGGTACTCATCCTGGCAGGCATGGTAGGTACAGCACGAATGATACTGCGCCAACACAGCCTGTCGCAGGTTGTAACAGGATTCTTCATCGGACTCGTCTGCGCCTTCCTCGTCATCTGAGGGAAACGAACTGTCAGCAGAAATAATAGAAAACGAATTCAGTAAAATTATAAATATAAGAAAACAATGAAACCATTAGTTAGTATTATCATGGGCAGTACAAGCGACCTGCCTGTTATGGAAAAAGCATGTAACTGGCTGAACGACAACCAGATTCCTTTCGAGGTAAATGCCCTCTCAGCACATCGCACCCCCGATGCAGTAGAATCATTTGCCAAGGGAGCCAAGGCTCGTGGTGTGAAGGTCATCATCGCAGCTGCCGGCATGGCTGCAGCCCTGCCTGGAGTTATTGCCGCATCTACTCCACTTCCTGTCATCGGTGTGCCTATCAAGGGTATGCTCGATGGTCTTGATGCCATGCTCAGTATTATCCAGATGCCTCCTGGAATCCCTGTAGCTACTGTCGGAGTCAATGCTGCTCAAAATGCAGCCATCCTTGCTGCCGAGATGATTGCTCTCTGCGATGAGGAAGTGGCTCAGAAGGTAGAAGCATGGAAGGCTGGCCTTGGCGCCAAGATTGAGAAAGCCAACAAAGACTTGGCGGAAGTGAAGTTTGAGTACAAGTGCAACTAACATGGTAGACTTATTCAATTACACTCGCCGTGCCTCTTCTGTGGCTCATATCGGATCACTCGACTTAGGCGGCGACAATCCCGTGCGCATCCAGTCAATGACCACCACCAATACCAATGATACCGAGGCTTGCATACGTCAGGCAGAGGAAATCATCAAGGCTGGTGGCGAGTTGGTACGCTTTACCACACAAGGTTCACGGGAGGCAGAGAACATGAAGAACATCAATGCCGGCATTCGTGCCGACGGCTATCTGACACCGCTTGTAGCTGATGTTCACTTCAATCCTAACGTTGCCGACGTTGCTGCTCTCTACTGCGAGAAGGTTCGTGTCAATCCTGGCAACTATGTTGATCCTGCCCGCAAGTTCATCAAGCAGGAATATACCGACGAGGAATATGCTCATGAACTGCAGAAGATAGAAGACCGATTCGTTCCATTCCTCAATATCTGCAAGGAGAATCATACTGCCATCCGCATCGGTGTGAACCATGGCTCGCTGTCCGACCGCATCCGCAACCGCTATGGCGATACTCCCGAAGGCATCGTAGAGAGCTGTATGGAGTTCCTCCGCATCTGCAAGAAAGAGAATTTCCACGATGTGGTTATCAGCATCAAGTCGTCCAATACCGTAGTGATGGTTCGCTCTATGCGCCTCTTGGTCAGCGAGATGGAGAAGGAAGGCATGAGCTATCCGCTGCATTTGGGCGTTACTGAGGCTGGTGAAGGCGAGGACGGAAGAATCAAGAGTGCTGTGGGTATCGGTGCCTTGCTTGCCGATGGTATCGGCGATACCGTGCGTGTAAGTCTGAGCGAGGAACCTGCCGCAGAGATTCCTGTAGCCCGCCATCTGGTGGATTATATCGGAAAGAAGCAGGGGCAGCTACTGATTCCTGGCGAGGCTTGTCCTCAGTTCGACTGGCTTCGTCCTGTGCGCAGAGAGACTCAGGCTGTAGGCAATATTGGCGGAAATCAGGTTCCCGTAGTCATCAGCAACCGTATCAATGGCGAGAGCACGATTTGCGACAATGAGGATACCAAACCCGACTATATATATATAGGTGGAAAGAAGCCTCAGCAGTTTGTGCCTGGCCAGAGCTACATCGTAGATTATAATGTCTACGAGACCCTGAACAGCAAACCAGAGACCACGGGAACCAAGCTCTATCCTATCTTCCCCGCCATGGCTATGCCGCTCATCGCCAGCATCAGGGCTGACATCAAGTTCCTCACCTTGCAGTTTGGTACTCCAGCCGAAGAATACATCGCTTGCTTGAAGAATCATCCGGAGGTGGTAGTCATCTGCGTGAGCAATCACCAGAACCGACTTGGCGACCAGCGTGCCCTGGTACATGAGATGATGAATGCAGGATTGAAGAACCCTGTCATCTTCGCAGAGATGTATCAGCACAGCAAGGAGGAGAAGAGCGACTTCCAGTTGGAAGCCGCAGCCGACATGGGAGCCTTGATGATAGACGGTCTGACCGACGGCATCTGGCTGATGAACAATGGCGACATCCCTGCCCAGACCATTGATGAGACTGCTTTCGGTATTCTCCAGGCTGCCCGTCTGCGTACCAGCAAAACCGAGTATATCAGTTGTCCGGGTTGTGGCCGTACGCTCTACGACCTGCGCGAAACCATTGCCCAGATCAAGGAAGCCACCAAGCATCTGAAGGGCTTGAAGATTGGCATCATGGGCTGTATCGTGAATGGTCCTGGTGAAATGGCAGATGCCGACTATGGCTATGTAGGTGCCGGTCCCAACAAGGTTAGTCTCTATCGCAAACAAGTTTGCATAGAGAAGAATATCCCGCAAGAAGTGGCAGTAGAGCATCTGCTTGCCCTCATTGAGGCGGATAAGAAATGAGTCCACAGCATCATCAACCTAAGAACTGATGTCCCCAGATACTTTTCTCCATGTCTCGGCAGAGCATGGAGAAAGTATCGAAAAGGGACTCCGACCACTTCTTCATGCCAAAGATTTTCTTCTTCTCCAAGAACATCTCCTTGTCCCACTGCGTATAGTCGTACTCGGAAAATACCCTGATGAGGTTGTGGTGCTAATTTATTGAAAAAATAAGCAGAAAATATGGGATTATTTTTTTGTGTGGTAAAGTTTACATCGTGATGTATTTTTTTGTATCTATAAGATTTCATATCAGATACTTTTTGAATTTACCGTTGAGCATGTGCTCATACGTAAAAAGTTTTTTGATGAAAAAAGTGTCAAAGTATCATCTTTTGGCAGAACGTAGAGATAAACAACTGACACATAATAAGATAGAAGAATGATACATTTTGGATTATCTTACAAGAAGTATCATAGAAGTATCATAAATCTGATAGAAGTATCATAAAAAAAGTCATCTAAGTATCAAAAAATCGTCAGGAGGCATGTAAGCGGCTCCGCATTTATACCTTGCATAATTCAAAAAAAGCAGTAACAGCTGATTAAACAAATGCTGTTACTGCTTTTTCCATCTATCAGGAAGTAAGTCTCTGTATTTTTCCA
>OIXW01000105.1_pt1 | contig 22761 bp, 16 predicted proteins | sample 1587951 | NCBI WGS metagenome assembly OIXW01 (sample SAMN03283239) | human gut metagenome | biome: human-associated habitat; material: feces | host: Homo sapiens | place: Peru | collected 2012
GGTCGCCGCCAACTTTTTTCCAAAGCCTCACTTGATGTATTTCAGGTGGGGCTTTATTATGTTATACATAAGTAATAAGTAATAGGTAATAAGTAATACAAACTATTGCAACAGCTTTATATGCTATGACTTCTTACTTGTATCCACATAGTTTGTATTACTTATTACTTATATCCACATAGTTTGTATTACTGTATTACCTATTACTTATATATACATAGTTTGTATTACCTATTACTTATTACCTATTACTTATATTATATATATATATGCCTTACATTGCTTCTCGTAGTTCTTTTAAGGCGTAAGAATGGGTTCTTGCATTATTATATGGTAGGAAGTTAGAAAGTGGCTTAAATCGAAAATTTGAAAAAACATAGGTTTTAGGCACAAAAAATAAGGCATTTTTTGAGGAAAAAAAGTTTTTCAGCATATATAAAGTGGGTAGCACGTTGGTTTTCAATTAGAAAAGACATAAGGTTAAAGTAAAGGTGAAAGTTTGAAGAAAAAATGCACCAAAAAAACATTTTCGGAAATTTCTTTTTTGAAAAAGTTTGCCGTATCTTTGCCTCGGTTTTAGGAAAACCATCATACAAAAACTTTTATGAAGCTCCCCAATAAGGCATTATGTTGGATGCATAGTGTATGAATGTAGAATTAACGAAAAACATTGGGTATCAATACTTTTAATGCTGTAAAACGGAAACTTTTTCCTTCTTGTAGTCACTTTTGTGGCTTAGAGAAATGTGTGCTTTGCTAAACGATAGTAAAGGTGCGGATTTGGGAGTGAGTTTTCGAAAAAGTTTTCCGTTTTGGAAAACTTTTGCTACTGTACCTTCGTAAAAGTTTTCTCAAAAAAGGTGCTGATTTATCCCATATCATATTAGAATTAGGCTTTTAATAGGGGCTACAGCATTGATTTTGAACAATAACTAACGCAAATCCTTTTATCACAATAAATTTTGACCCCACTTATGTGCACCGACAACTTTATTATCACCAAGCGCAATGGTAAAACCGAACCGTTGAGCGTAGACAAAATTAAATCGGCTGTAATTAAGGCTTTCCAAAGCCAGAGCAAAGATATTGATGCTGATACGCTTAATCGTATTATGCAACGCTTGCGTTATTGCAACGGCATGAGCGTTGAAGATGTGCAAAATCAAGTTGAAATTGCACTTATGGCAGAGCACCACTATCAGGTGGCTAAAGCTTTTATGCTATATCGCAAGCGTCACGAGGATGATCGTGAAACTGCTGACAAGTTGCGTTTCTTGATTAACTATTGCGATTCTACGAATCCTGCAACAGGTTCAAAGTATGATGCAAATGCCAATGTAGAGAATAAGAACATTGCTACACTTATTGGCGAGCTTCCTAAACAAGGCTTTATTCGTTTGAACCGTCGTTTGCTTTGCGATCGCATCAAGGAAATGTATGGTAAAGATTTGGCTGAACGTTATCTCTATTTGCTCAACAACCATTACATTTACAAAAACGACGAAACTTCACTCGCTAACTATTGTGCTTCTATCACCATGTATCCTTGGTTGCTCAATGGTACAAAGGATATTGGTGGTAATTCAACAGCACCCACCAATTTAAAGTCGTTCTGTGGTGGTTTTGTCAATATGGTATTCATTGTTAGCTCGATGCTTTCTGGTGCATGCGCAACGCCTGAGTTCTTGATGTACATGAGTCACTTCTTGGAGATTGAATACGGAAGCGACTATTATGCACACGCTGATAAGGTGGTAGACCTTTCAACGCGTCAACGTACGATTGATAAAATTATTACAGACTGTTTTGAACAGATTGTGTATTCAATCAATCAACCTACAGGTGCAAGAAACTTCCAATCGGTATTCTGGAACATCTCTTACTACGACAAGTACTACTTTGAGAGCATCTTTGGTGAATTCCGTTTCCCTGATGGTGAGCGTCCTTCATGGCCCGCTCTTGATTGGTTACAACGTCGTTTCATGAAGTGGTTTAACCATGAACGTACTAAAGCTGTGCTCACTTTCCCTGTTGAGACTATGGCACTCCTTTCAAAGGATGGCGATGTTATGGACAAGGAATATGCAGAGTTTACATCACAGATGTATGCTGAAGGTCATAGCTTCTTTACTTACATGAGCGATAATGCTGACTCTTTAGCCTCTTGCTGCCGTTTGCGCAATGAAATTCAAGACAATGGTTTCAGCTATACTTTGGGTGCAGGTGGTGTTAGTACTGGTTCAAAGTCGGTGCTTACTGTCAACCTCAACCGTTGTGTACAGCAGGCAACACGCGAAGGACGTTCATACATTGAATATCTCGACGATATTATCGACCTTATGCACAAGGTGCAGTTAGCATACAACGCTAATCTTAAGGACATGATGGATAAGGGTATGCTCCCCCTCTTCGATGCTGGTTACATCAACATTAAGCGTCAGTATCTCACAATTGGTGTTAATGGTATGGTTGAAGCTGCAGAGAGCTTAGGCATTACCATTTCGGATAACAAGGAATACGAGGAGTTTGTAAGCAATATTCTTGGTCTTATTGAGGATTACAACCACAAGTATCGTTCAAAGGATGTGATGTTCAACTGTGAGATGATTCCTGCCGAAAACGTTGGTGTAAAACATGCTCGTTGGGATCGCGAAGCTGGTTACTATGTGCCACGCGACTGTTACAACTCATACTTCTATGTGGTAGAAGACCCCAACACAGACATCATCGAGAAGTTCCGTTTGCATGGACGTCGTTTCATTGAGCATCTTACAGGTGGTTCAGCACTTCACATGAATCTTGATGAGCATCTTAGTCAGCCTCAGTATCGTCAGCTTTTGCGTGTAGCAGCTAAGGAAGGATGCAATTACTTCACCTTTAACATCCCCAACACCCTTTGCAACGATTGTGGACACATCGACAAGCATCACCTTCACACATGTCCCAAGTGTGGTTCAACCAATCTTGATTACCTCACTCGCATCATTGGATATTTGAAGCGTGTAAGCAACTTCTCGCTCGACCGTCAGAAGGAGGCAGGTCGCAGATATTATCAAAAGATTGAGGCATAATATTGCTTGTAAAGACACTTAGATAATTATAGTATATCCTAACTAAATAAATAAGGGCTTATAGAGTGCCGCTTCGCCCTCTATAAGCCCTATTTTATATACCATACCATGCTAAAGTATTACAATCACGATATCGTATTTCAAGAATACCCTGATGAGGTAACGTTAGCCATTAACCTTACGCTTTGTCCGAATCGTTGTATCGGTTGCCACAGTGCCTTTTTACGCGAGGATATAGGTGAGGAACTTACCCCAGAGCGTATAACGGCTTTAATTGATGCCAACGAGGGCATCACCTGTGTAGGCATACAAGGTGGCGATAACGACCCTGAGGCTGTTCTTGCTCTTTGTCATTACGTGCAGACACATTACCAAGGTCGCATCCGCACAGGTTGGTATTCTGGTCGTACATGGCAGCCCACACCCATCCAACTCCAACAATCCCTAAATTACCTCAAATTAGGCCCCTACATCTCTAAATTAGGTCCGCTCTCATCTCCCACTACCAACCAGCGTTTCTATGCTGTAAACGCCTTAGATGGTACCTTAAAGGATATGACAGAACGATTCTTAAAGAAAAAGGTAAGTTTATAAAAAAGCACCTTATGCAATCTTGACGACTGCATAAGGTGCTTAATTTTTTTGTGAATATTATGTTCAGCAATTAGTCTTCGTTCCAAGCACTTGTACCCCAGTCTTGCTGGTTGCTTTGGAATGTACCATCGAATTCATCATCAGAAACAGTGATATCTATATTTTCACTACCATCAGAACTTAATTTAGAACCGCTTAGCAAAGTATCTTCAGTATGGAAAGTGACTACTTTAGCTTGAGGTGCGTGATATATTTTTTTCATTTTGTATTTTATTTGTGTGTTTGAGGTTATGAATTTACTTTACAATCACCTTTTTGCCTTGTATAATGTACAGACCAGCAGGCAATTTAGATGCGCCATGATTGCTAACCTTTACGCCATGCAAGTTATAAATGGCAGTAGTATCATTTGTATTTTCAACATTGATGTTGTTAATACCAGTTACTTCATTTCCATCAAAGCAAATACGCATGCCATTGGCATTGGTCAGAGTTGTAGTGAAGTAAGCACGTGTACCTGCAAGGCTTGAGCCAGCAGCACCGCGCATAATCTTTTGTACACCATTGATATCAGCAACACCATACTTACCCAGCATATCTGTATTTGTATAGGTACCGCAGAAGGTATATTCACCATGTGTTACAGAGTTTGCTTCACCAGCAACTACTTCTTTGTCTTCGAGAACTTTACCGCTTTCAACAGCCTGAGGAGCAAAGAATAAGTAGGGGGTGTTAGCTTGCATTTCAGTTACTTCTGTAAAGTTAAGAGCATTATTGTTTACACCTGCAAATGCTTGTGCTTTTGCACCTTCTGTAATTTCTGTAGGATTGACATTGAAGGGCAAGCAAACAGTATTCCAACCTTGTGCAAAAGAACGGTTCAGAATAACGTCCTTAGTGCCAACTTCATCAGCAGACACAGGTTGCTGTTCATTAACCACAGTAAAATCTTTGCCGAATACAACTTTAATAGTTTGTTGTAAGGTTTCAGACATATCAATATCAATGTTGCAGAAGAAACGATTGTCTGTCATTTTACCTGCAAATACTACAGGAACATCACCTAAGTTCGGACCTGTCCACTCTTCAACGCTTTCATCATCGCCATCTGTAATTTGAATGGTTTGTTCTGTACTTAATAAGTCTAAATCCTTGTTAGATTGTTTAGGTGAAAGACCTGTAAGAACAATGTTACCGACATCCATTCCTAATGATTCAAGTTTAAAATTCTTGAGTTCCATTGTTTTTGAATGATCTGGCATTTCATATACGGTAATTGCAGAAGTTTGATTAGATGATGGCATACCTGTTACATCTACAGTCAAATTGCCGTTATAAGTGGTTGACGAAACTGGTTTATTGAATTGAATTGTATATTCATGAAAATTCGTTTCGTCTTCAGATATATTATTACCTAATACTCTAAGCGTTAATACACCTGTAGCAGCATCGTATATTTTTACAATTCGAGCCCCAATTCCATTAGAAGTTGCTTCTAATAGGTTAATGTTAAATGACTTATTGACAGTCGCTTTACCATTATCAAAGGTGATTGTTTCACCATCATAGGTGGCATTTTCTAATTCAGAATTATATACAAACTCAACGTCATCTACGTCTAGTGTACTACCAACTTGTAATCCTGGACGGTTCCAATAATCGCCAGCACAAATAATAACATTAAGCTTCTCTGGTATTTCTGCTAAATTTTCTTCTTTATATGTGAATGGAATCTTAATTTCTGTCCAATCCGAAGCGTCTGTGGTTATTTCATAATCAATGCTCGCAATTAGCTTACCATCTCCACTAGAAGCTTTATATTGGTCTGCACCTACGTTCATAACAACACGGTCTAAATCATCGCAATTTTCCCATTTGCTATATGCAGTATATGATGAATTAACAGCTTTGGGGATACGAGATTTAAAAGTACCATTCCAAATATAAGCAATTATTCTCGCTTTTTCGTTGTTTACAGCAGTATGACGATATCTTAGTTTTATATAATCAGGTTTGTTCTCAAATGCAGTCGAGCCATATGTACCGCCATTGCCCCATTTCATTTTTTCAGGGCTTTGCATGTCTGTAGTTGCAAAAACCCAAGGTTGAGCCAATGATAAAAAGCCTGGTGCAGGACTTTGTATAGAACTTATTCCAACATTATCATTCTTTAAACGAGCAAACTTGTTTCCATTTTCTGTTATTTCTGTACACATTTTGTCGTTTTTAGCTACACCCAGCTGATTCACATTTGAACCATTCCAATCTGTTGGTTCTTTTCCTGGTCTTACTGTGCTTTTATTAATTTTTGCGCCAGGGTTGTATGTCTTTCCACACTTTTCCCATTTCTCAAACCCAACATTGGGTAATTGCTGTGCCATACCACTACCGCAAATAGCAGCCATAGCGAGCGTTAAAATACTTTTTTTCATATTGTCTGTGTTAAAGGCAAAGCCGCGAGAGCATATTCTCAAGACGGCTTTGCGATTATGTTTTTAGTAATGTTTTATTTTACGATTTTTTTGCCACCTACGATGTTTACACCCTTAACGAGTGTGTTGGCACGACGACCATCGATAGTGTAGATAGTTTTTGATGCTGCAGAAACGTTAGTCTTCACATCGTTGATGCTTGTTTCTGTAGGAGCAAACTGGATGGTGTAAGTCGTTACAGCTTCGGGGTTGAAGCGAACGTCTTGCGCTTTTACAGTAAGTGTAAGTACGTTAGTCTCTTTGTTGAAAGAACTTGATACAGTAGCACCTTCACCCACCTTTACAAAGCTAAGTTTCTTGGCGTCGTAACCCTCAGTAAGAGTTGCAGTGTTGCCCTCAGAGAAGGCAACAGGTTTGCCATTGAAGGTAACGTCCTTTAAACTATGGTAGTAGAGCAACTTTATGTTGTCAACAACCAAAGAGTTTCCTGCACCCACCTTGCTGCGCTTGCCAAAGTAATCACTTGCAGAGAAGATGATGTTCAATGAGTCAGGCAAAACGTCGGTACCAGCAAATTCACCATAATTCAAATCTACAACCATTGTCGCGAGAGAGTTTGTTTGGTCGCCTTCGATGCTCTTCACAACCGAAGCCACGCAAGCAGCATCATCGCTCGTTGTAACATTACCGCCCGTAGTAGTTTCAAGACCTAAGATGTTACGGTCGCGGTTGTACATAGTAACCTTGCTCGGACTGGCAAATTTAGTTTCGCCAGGAACATCAGCTTGTGCATACTGTCCTTTCCACAAATAGGCAACAACGGTAGCAGGCTCGCTGGCATTGATGGTAGAGGCTTTGTAAGTTTCTTCGCCTTCGTTAGCAGTGGCATCGCCAGTAGCCTTGCCGTGACTGCGGATATAGTCAAACTGGATGGCATCGGGTTTGCCTTTGAAAGCAATACCACCAAAAGCACCACCATCAGCACTCTTTTCAAGGTTCATAACATCGGCAGTAGCCCAAGTAGTTCCCAAACTCATGTAGCCAGGAACAATTTGAGTATCCATGAAGGGGTTCGGACGATTGGTGAGTTTAACTGCAAAGTCAGCAACCTCAGCCTCCTCATCGTTCACCTGAATAGGTTCGCCCACCAAGGTAGCACCAATACCATTCATACCCGTAACATTTGCAATGCACCAAGGAGTGGGAGTTATGAATTCATCGAGTTGCCACTTTGATTGATTCCAATAGTCTTCATTACTTTCCAACTCGCTCCAATCAAAGAAACCATGTGTGCTGTCCCAAGGACGACTTTGCTGCCAAAAGCTAACTTCGTTGAAGTTGCCGTTTTCAATAGCAAAATTGTTCGTTACAATACCCTTGAAGAGTACATAAATAGGCATGCTACTATCTTCAGACATAATCCACTGTACAGGGATGTAAGCAACAATGCTATCGCCCTTGATGTAGCTACGCTTCTCATCGAGACGTGCATCGGCTATGATACCCGCAGTAGTAAAGTTGAAGCGAACATTGGGGTTTTCGCCAAAAGTGTAAGTGCCTTCAGCCTCGTTGAGAGCGATGTTGGGCAAAAAGATGTCGCCCAACGGCATACCTGCAAAGGAGAAGTTAGGCAGTGAAAAGTCTACCTTACCTTCAGTCTTTGAAGCGTTCACAAAAACTTTAGCCGGTACTCGGGCATCGTCTGTGTATTCTTCAGTTTGAAGAGCGATGTAGAGGTCGCCTGTGTAGCTGTTTACAATAGGTTTTACATCTGTTTGTGCAAAGCTTGCCACACTGCAGATAGTGGCACAGCAAGTGAGTAAAAATCTATTCATAGATAGAAAAGATAAATATGTTGTTTATTTTATTTACTTAGAACAAATAGTTAAAGCCCAATGTTCCATAAATGGGGTAGAGGGCGAAGGTAACGCTGGGGAAGTCAGATGGGAAGATGCCATTTAAGCCCCAAGCAACGTTAGCAGAAACAGAGAGGTGCTTGTAAGCCTTGAACTCACCTCCCAACTGCAAGCCCCACTGAAAGCGGCGCAGATTGTTAGAGAAGTCGTAGCTGGCACTTCCCACCTCAGCATATTGTCCGGTAGGGTCACCATTGCGGATGTAGCCATCGTAAGCCTTACCCGAGAAAGTACCATTGATAAGGTATGAAAAGTAAGGACCTGCTTGCACTTGCCAACGGTCGTTAAATGAATAAGTAGCAAGAACGGGGAAGGTGAGGTAGTTATTGTTCACCTCAGTTTTTACGTTACCAGTCCATGCACCATTCACCACACCCGAACCATCATCGTTAATAGCCTCCATGTGGTAGTTCTTAACAGTGGCATCCGTCTTCATACCTTTATTTTCGAAGCGAACCCCAATCATCGTACCCCAATGTTTGCCAAACTTGCGGTGTACAGCACCTTCAAGTTGCACACAGAGCGTGGGGTTATAGCTATTGATGCCACGAATTTCGGCAGGAAGGGGAAGGGGAGAAGTTCCACCTAAACTTACGCCAGCCCCTAAGCGTACGTGCCAACCTTTAAGGGCAGCCTTTATAAGGTTAATGTCGGTTTCTTTAGCCTCCTTCACCTTTTGAGCTTGTGCTGTGAAGGTGGTAAGGAGAGCGAGGAGGAAGAGTATCTTTTTCATTAAATGTGTTGCTATAAATGTGTTACTTCTCGTTCACCAATTTAATTTCGTCAACATAGAGTGTTGAGCCTACGCATCCTTTAAAGTAAGCACCTTGTCGGCTTGATGTCATCACAATGGCAATGGCATATCCACCATTCGCCAATCGGTCGGCACTAAATTCTTTGCCATTCATAGGTTTAAAGGGCTCAGAAAAGTGAATCCACTCCGAAGCTTCAAGGTCTGCCATTTCACCGCTAAACTCCACAGGATTGTCGATGCGTGCCATAAGCACAATGCGGTTAGAGGTAAGCACATCATTACCATCGAGTGGTACAAACTTAGCACCTTGTGCCATTTCGGTTTGAGTAGCAGTTTCATATACCACGGCATAGATGTCGGCAGTATCGCGCTTTTCGGGATAAAGTTTCCAGTTGCCGTCTCTAAACTCAGTCCCTGCTTTATATTTGTAGTAACCTTCTAAGCGGACGGGCTTTTTGGTTACGAGTTGTAAACCAAACTTAGTGGCTTTAAGTGCATTCTTAGCACTAACAGCGGCAGCACTTGCGTTGAATGTACCAATAAAGATGTTGCCTGCAGCAATAGGCATTTTTGTACTTTTCCAACCCGTTTCGCGTGTGGTAAGTTTAATAGCCTTGCCATTCACACCATTTTCAACCGCAACAGTAGGGTAGTCGCTAATGGGTGCGTTGCTTTTTGCAATGGCATATCCACCATTACCCGTAGCCCAATATTTACGTTCAGGATTATTAGGGTCGTTGGCATCAAGTTCGTACCATTCTTGGAATTTGCCACGCGTATCGAGTTTAAAATTCTCAAAGCCCATAAGCCATTCATCGTATTCAACGGGGGGCAACTCAAAGCTCACCTTGTAGTCTTTGCTCCAATTACCGTCTTGCGAGTGCGTGGTGTAGGTTTGGGGTGAGGTAAAGTTACGAGTTATTCCATTGCCATTAACCTGTGTACCATCAATGTTAGCCGTAAGCCAAGCACCTTCGGTAAGTGTAAATTTAGGGTTAAGGGCAGAACGATCGATATCGCGGTTTGCCATGGTGAAAACCACATAGTCGTTTTGAATGTTGGGATCACCCTTCAGTATGCTACGGTGTTCCTCAAGCCACTCTTGATCAACCCCCGTAATGTCGCATTCGGCATTAAGAGGCTCGTCTTGTATACACGAGTTGAGGGTAAAGAGCATGATGGCTGACTGGATGAACAGAACGATGCGTTTCATGTTTTAATTTTGTTGTTGAAAAGTGTGTGTAAGTGTGTTGCGTTGTTAAGTCTAAGTTTTGAGGCAAAGCTCAGTTAAAGTTTAGAGCTTTTTGTCTTTGCTAAAAGGCAAGTGTTGGGGGAGATGTTTACGACATAATAAGGCATATTGCATACTATCCCCTTTCAGTGTGCAAAGTTACGAAAAATATCTTCAAAGAAAGAGTTTTCTTGATTTTCAAGGCAATTTGTACCGGTAAAACTGGTAATTACCGATATTTCCCACCATTTTGCCATGTTTTTAGGTTAAAAAAGAAAACATAGATAAGGATTAGGAATAGTGGAATAAGGCACGAAAAGTCTTTACATGCCCAATAAAAGTTTGCGCATTTTGTTCATAATCTCTACACCAAAAAAGCAAAAATATAGGCTATATTTTATTCGTTTTACTAACAATGGTTTTATGAGTAAAGCATCTCAGCCTATAAAAATAAGAAAGGCGTCGAAACAAAAAACACCTATAATATAGTCATCGTTTAAAAATAAAGCCGTATATTTGCAACAAATATACCCCTATACCTTTGGGCCAGATTGGATTTGACAGCGGGTTGGAGTGGTATGTAAGCACGCAGTGCGCCTGATAGTGGGCACTTAAATCTCGGCTATCGACAATTTAACTGGCGAAAACAAGTTTGCTCTCGCTGCCTAATCGAAGTATAGTAGATTGGCTTTATTTCGGCACAAGGTGCTGAAACGAGACATCACCCAAGAGCTCTTTTTCCGAAGCGTCTTGAAATGGTGGTGCAGATAAATCGGGAATAGTCTGCGTTGGCCTCGCAACAAAGGCGAAACTTTTAGAGGATAAGGCTGCGGTTGGTGGCACTGGTCTTGCCACAGCACGAAAATTTAGTCAGTGATAAGCGTGTAGAAAGCATATTAGTTCCCCGTTTGGACGAGGGTTCGAGCCCCTCCTGGTCCACTCAGTGATAAATAAAAAACTGCAATTCTTCAATACAAAGGAGAATTGCAGTTTTTTTATTTAATAGCCAAGTCTATACACTTGGCAGAGAGTGTCCATTGATTTTGCGATACAAGTCGAGGGCATACACATCAGTCATGCCCGATAGGTAATCAAGCACAGCCATTAAGCGGTCGCCCTCGCGTGGGGCATGAACTTCGTATTGCGAAGGAACCTGCTGCAGCAATAATTGCGAGTAAGCTTTTTCGGGAGCCATAACGGCATCTGTAATAAGCTCGAGTAAGGTGTAAATGATGTGATAACCAGCCAAGTCAACATCCGTCACCTCATGACAAAGATAAATGCGTGTAGCTGCTATATCCTCGCATTTGCGGTAGGCATTATAAAGCAAGGGAGGTAGATGGTCGATGAGCGACCCTTCAAATTCACCTGCAAGAATCTCCTCCTCGTGCGCCATAAAGGTTTGCACACAAGCACGTTCAAGCGCATTGATAACACACGAACGGTAATACACAATTTGGTCATCAATGTCCGTGTCAGTAGCATAGCGATTCTTTAATTTTTCTTGTTCGTCAGCTTCAAAGAAGTTTAAAAACAACTGCATGGTCTGTTCATCGCTAAGAATGCGTAGTTTGTGAGCATCCTCAATGTCCATTATTTCATAGCAAATGTCGTCAGCAGCTTCAACCAAATAAACCAAAGGGTGGCGTGCATAGCGTAGCGTGTTACCTGGCAAGTCAGGCAAACGTTTTAAGCCTAAAGCATCAGCAATGTGAAGGTAAGTAGCGCGTTCGGCTTCAAAAAAGCCAAACTTAGGTTTGCGGCGTGCACCATCCGAGCCATAAGGGTATTTCACAATCGAAGCCAAAGTAGCATACGTCATAACAAATCCCCCACGGCGTCTACCGCTAAAGTGGTGTGTGAGCAGTCGAAAGGTGTTGGCATTACCATCGAAACGCGTAATGTCTAACCATTCAGCTTCCGACAGACTTCGTCCATCATGTGTGATGAGGCTGCGCCATTGGCGACCCTTACCTTCGCTAAAATAAGTGCGAATGGCACGTTCGCCCGAGTGTCCAAAGGGCGGATTACCCATGTCGTGAGCCAAACATGCAGCACTCACAATGGCTCCCATGCCTGTAACTTCGGTTTCTTTTAGTTCAGGATGGCGTGCAATCAGTTCGATACTCACATCCGTACCCAATGAACGTCCAACGCTCGACACCTCAAGGCTGTGTGTCAGACGGTTATGAACAAACACACTGCCAGGTAGTGGAAACACCTGTGTCTTGTTTTGCATACGTCGAAAAGCGGCCGAAAAAATTAGTCGGTCGTAGTCGCGTTGAAACTCAGTGCGCCGCTCTTCAAGGGGCTTAGGTTTATCTTCTTTACCCAGTCGTTTAGATGATATAAGCTTTTGCCAATCCATAGCTGTGAAGTTTTATGCCGCAAATTTATGATAAAAGCGGCAAGTATGCTGCATATTTCCCCCAAAATCAGTACTTTTGCAACAAATAAACTCAAACAACGAAATCAATAGGCAATGAAAATAAAAATAGTAAATAGTTCACACCATCCGCTTCCGCAGTATGCCACCTCACTCAGTGCAGGATTAGATTTGCGTGCTAACCTCGATGCCCCCATCACGTTGCAGCCTATGGAGAGACGTTTGGTACCAACGGGACTGCGCATTGCATTGCCCGAGGGTTATGAAGCACAGGTGCGTCCACGCTCAGGACTTGCACTGAAACATGGCATCACATTGCTTAATACTCCTGGTACGATTGATGCTGATTATCGTGGCGAAATAGGCGTGATAATGGTAAATCTCTCAACCGAACCTTTTACTATTGCCGATGGCGAACGCATCGCACAGTTAGTTATTGCTCGCTATGAACAAGCTGAGTGGTTAGAGACATATGCGCTCGACGAAACTGAACGAGGTGAAGGCGGCTTCGGACATACTGGTAAACAATAATTGGTGCACCCCCTACTTAAAAGTCAGTCTTAACACACACACCTTCAAAAAAAGATTTTGAACATCGTTTCCCTAAAACATTGACACAGCAAACATACATATTATTACATAGTAAGCCAACGATAGCCCACAGCCATCGTTGGTTATTGGTGCTTTGTGCAATCGTGTCATTGTTGTTAGTCAGTGCTTGTCACAATGCCAAGCATGTGCAAAAGTCAGAGTCGCGCAAGGAGGCAACAGCTCATGTACCCAAACATCTATTATCGCGTGCACAGCAGTGGCGTTACAACGAGTTGTTTCTCGAAGCAATTCGTCAAAAAGAGGCAGGGCATATTAGTGCAGAACACGAGTTGCTTGATGCAGCACTAAAAATAAATCCGTTAGCTTCTGAGGCACTTTATGAAATGGGACTCCTAAAGTTATCGTATACCATGTATTCTGATAGCGTTGGACGAGCCATGGGCGACTCACTGTTACGTTTGGCAGTAGAAAAAGAACCATTCAACCCCTATTACAAGGAAACGTTAGCTACCTATTTAGCCAATAGTGCAAACTATCGTGAAGCGATAGAATTGTATGAGGAATTGGCAGACGAAAAAGAAACGGACGAAACGCTAAGCACCCTAATATGGCTTTACAAAACCAGTGGAGATTATGCAGGTGCCATTCGTACCATCGACCGTTTAGAGCGTATAGAGGGACGTAGTGAACAACTCAGCCTTGAAAAGTTTCAAACCTACTTGGCAATGAAGGACGATGAGCATGCTTATCAAGCCATCGAGGACCTTTGTGCAGAATATCCCTACGACTTGCGCTATCGTGTGCTTCTTGGCGACCTTTATGACCAGAATGGTTATCATGAGCAAGCACTGCTTATCTATAAGGATGTACTCGCTGCAGAACCCGATAACAGCTATGCGCAAATATCCTTATTAGCCTACTACAAGGCAGCTGAGGCAGACTCGCTCTATTTAGATTTGTTGCACCGCGTAGTGCTTAATCCGCGTACGCAAACAGCAGCTCGCATCGAAGCCATGCGAGGTTATGCTGAAGACAACATACGTCGTAGAGCAGACTCCACTGAGGTGTTGCAACTATTTAACCAAGCTTTAGCGCAACCGCAGGAAAATCGTGATATGGCAGAACTAAAGGCTTATTACGTAAGCGAACGTCGCATGCCAACCGACTCACTCCTTGCAGCCATGCGCACCATTCTGAGCATCGAACCCGACTATACCACAGCACGTTTACAAGAGTTGCTCATTATGTTGCAGCGCGACAGTATGCAGCAAGTGGCAAAAATATGTCGTGAAGGTGAACTTTATGATCCTACCGAGGTAACATTTTATTATTACGAGGGTACAGCACTCTATCGTTTAGGCAAGGACTTTGATGCCATACGTTGTCTGCAAAAGGGTACCGACCGTATTGATGAAAGCACCGACCGACAGTTGGCTTCCGACATTTATGCTTTGTTAGGCGATGTGTTGCACAGCAACCACCTAAAGGAGGAGGCATACATAGCCTATGACCATGCTTTAGAGTATAATGAGTTAAACCTCTTGTGCCTAAACAACTATGCTTATTTTTTAGGTATGGATGGGCAGCAACTTGATAAGGCAGAGCGCATGAGTCGCATCACGGTTGAAGCTGAAGGCACAGACCCTACTTATCTCGACACGTATGCGTGGATACTTTATTTAAAGAAAGACTATGTGCAAGCGCGTGAGTACATACGCGAGGCTATACGTTTGGCTGAGGAAACTGAAGCAAACGCATCCATCTTTGAACATGCAGGCGACATTGCTTATCGTTGTGGCGATCGTAACCAAGCTTTGGTATATTGGAAGAAAGCCTTGTCGCTAACACGCGACCGCTCGGCACGACGCAATGTGCAACGCAAAGTCTGGCGACGTCGACTTTAGTTTTAGGGTGGTTCTAAAAATTCTGATTTTTCAAACATTCCAAAAGCAAATCAACTGACAAAAAGGGGGCTTCCTTAATAGATAAGCCACCTTCTTTAAAAAATACGCAAAATGAAACAACTCCTATATATATGTCTCGTAGTGCTGGCTTTTACAGCTTGTCGCTCGAGCAAGAACCTAGAAAAAAGCAAGTTACCTTCAACCACCACCACAACCGAGGTATCACGTGTAAAGGCAGCACAAGCTGCAGCAGCCTTGGCTTATACCCAAAAGGTGGTGTCGCATAAGGTAAATAGTCAGTGCATCAGTGCCAATGCTAAGGTACGCATCACAGGCATGGGGGGCAAAGACCTGAGTGCCAATGGCAAGTTGCAGATGAAGCGCAACCAAATGGTACGCATCTCATTGCGTATGTTAGGATTCGAAGTGGGCGTAATGGAGTTTACACCCACCGATGTATTGGTTATCGACCGTTTCAACAAGCAATATGTGCGTGCTGCCTACAACGAAGTAGGCTTTTTGCGTCAAGCTGGTCTTGATTTCTATTCGCTTCAAGCCTTGTTTTGGAATGAACTCTTCTTGCCAGGACAACATCAGCTCACAGCGTCCGACCTTAAACGCTTCACGCTCGAGCAAACTCAGCAAACCACGGTGCTTGTGCCCACAGGTACCCCTCGGCTTACTTACCGTTTCATAACCGATGCACACACCGAAACCTTGCGTCGCTTGCAAGTGTTGGGTAAAAAGGCAACCGATAAGGGTGAGTTTGCCTTTAACTACGACCAATTTCAGCAATTTGGTGGCAAACAATTTCCCACACAGTTGCAGTTGGCTGTGAGTGGAACAGGCAAGGACGTAAGTTTAGGCATCAGTTTGTCATCGTTAAAAACAAATGCTGACTTCGACACTACTGGCACCAAACTGTCAAACAAATACACTCGTCGCTCTGCTGCAGAAGTGCTTAGCAAATTGGGCTTGTTATAAGGGTGGTTCATATCCCGATGAACCAAAAACTATCCCCCCAAAAAAAGTATCCTCATAAAAACAGCCCAAAACATCTCTCTATAAAAAAAGAAAATCAAAAGGTCACAACAAAATGGCTCGCATCGTTTATACACTCATCTGCATGTTGCTGGTTTGCATGGCATTGCCTGCACAAACCAACAAAAAGATACGTTCTTTGCAAAGACAGCAGACTACGTTGAAACAAAACATAGCCTCGCAAGAAAAAATGCTGAAGACAACCAAAAAGGATGTCAACTCACAATTAGCCAACTTGCAGGTTATCAATGTGCAGATTGAGGGACAACAAAAGTATGTAAATGGCATACATGCTGAACTCACTGAACTTGCCACAACCATCAAGGGGCTTGAGCAACAACTGCGTTTGCTTGAGCAAGACTTGGCAGTGTGTAAACGACGCTATCAGCGCTCAGTGTCCTATATGTTTCGCAAACGCAACATGGTGTCGAAGTGGCAATTCATACTTTCTGCCAAAGACTTCCGACAAATGTATCGTCGGTTGCGCTATATGTCAAGCTTTAGTCGTTACCAGCGTGCACAAGCTGAGGTTATTCGGCAAAAAGAACAGCAAGTACAAGCAAAGCGCAATGAACTTTTAGGGGTAAAAACCGAGAAGAACCGCCTCTTTAGTGAGGGACAAGCCGAAACGCGCAAATTGCAAGGACAGCAAAAGGAACGACAAAATGTGGTGAACGAGCTTAACAAAAAGCAAAAGGAACTGCAAGCCTCTATTGCTCAACAACGCAAAAAGGCTGCAGCACTCAATGCACGCATCGACCAACTTATTCAACAAGAAATAGCTGCTGCCGAGCGTCGTCGTAAAGCCGAAGCCGAACGACGTCGTAAAGCTGAAATTGCACGTCAAGCTCGTCTTAAGGCACAACGCGAACAGGCTGCTCGCGAAAAGGCATCTCGCGAACGTGCCGAAGCACGACGCAAAGCTGAAGCCGAACGCAAAGAGGCTGCTGAACGTCGCAACGCTTCAAGAAATTTGGCTTCTTCCAAGACAAAGAGTAGCCATACAAGTAAAAAGAATACACGTCGTGTAACTCCCAAACCAGTGCCCGAGGTTGAAGAAAAACCCATCTTTAACGAGGCAGACAATGCCGATCGTGCATTGAATAGTTCGTTTGCTGCCAATCAGGGCAGATTGTCCATGCCTATTACCGGAGGCTATGCCATTACGCGCCACTATGGTTCATACAACGTGGCAGGACTTAAGGGCGTGCAGCTCGATAGTAAGGGCATTAACATAACGGGACATCCAGGAGCACAAGCACGCGCCGTGTTTAAGGGTGAGGTCACAGCCATCTTTAGTTACAGTGGCATGTACAATGTCATCGTGCGTCATGGTTCATACATGTCGGTCTATTGCAATCTGTCGTCCGTGTCAGTGCGTAATGGTCAACATGTTGAGGCTCGACAAACCTTAGGCTCTGTAGCCAGAGATGCTTCGGGTAACTGTACGCTTCACTTCCAACTCCGTAAAGAAACCGCCAAGTTGAATCCAGAAGCTTGGCTCGCACGCTAAAGGGCGCATTGAGGGCATTGGTTTTAAGCACACAGTGCCACACTATTTACATAGAATAAAATAAGCACATAGTAAGCACACATAATAAGCACATTAAAATGGTAAAAGATAATTGGAAACAAAAGGGCTATGTTGACGAGCCCGTGCCGCAAGGCGTAGACCTCAAGGCCGAAATTCGCCGCATGTGCAAGGAAAAGAACGCCATTATCCTGGCACACTACTACACAGAAGGCGTGCTTCAAGACATTGCCGATTTTGTAGGCGACAGTTTAGGACTTGCACAGCAGGCAGCAAAGACCGATGCCGACATCATTGTGATGTGCGGTGTGCACTTTATGGGCGAGACCAATAAAATTCTTTGTCCTAACAAAAAGGTGCTCGTCCCCGATTTAAATGCCACTTGTTCGCTTGCCGAGAGCTGTCCCGCCGATGCGTTTAAGAAGTTTGTTGAGGAACACCCCGACCATCAAGTAATTTCATACGTTAACACCACAGCAGCTGTTAAGGCTCTAACCGATGTGGTGGTAACATCAAGCAATGCCAAGAAGATTGTCGAAACCTTCCCCAAGGATGCCAAACTTATCTTTGGTCCCGACCACAACTTAGGCAGTTACATCAACTCGGTAACAGGCAGAAATATGTTGCTTTGGAATGGTGGTTGCCATGTTCACGAGCGTTTCTCAGTTGAAAAGCTTGTGGAGTTAAAACACGAACATCCCCAAGCCAAAGTACTTGTACACCCCGAATGTCGTGGTGCAGTAGTTAAGTTGGCTGATGTTGTAGGTTCTACAGCAGCATTGCTCAACTATGCCGTGGCATCTCCTTGCGACACCTTCCTGGTGGTAACAGAAAGTGGCATCCTTCACGAAATGCAGAAGAAATGTCCCGAAAAGAACTTCATTCCTGTTCCGCCCGACGATAGCACCTGCGGTTGTAACGAGTGCAACTTTATGCGCCTCTGCACCCTCGAGAAGGTTTATAACACCCTTCGCTACGAATGGCCCGAAATTGATGTTCCTGCCGATGTAGCAGCTCAAGCTATAAAGCCTATTGAGCGTATGCTTGAACTGAGCAAGTAAAATCTACGTAAAATAGTAGCTAAACGTAACCTATGAGCATCAATCAACGAATAGCTACACTGCGCCAATGGATGGCAGAACAGTGTGGCAGTCAATGTGGCAGTAATTGGGCATACGTTGTGCCAACTGCCGACCCACATAACAACGAATACATACCACCCCATTGGATGTGTCGCGAATGGCTCACGGCATTTAATGGCTCGGCAGGCATTACTGTGGTTACTGCCACACAAGCAGCCCTTTGGACCGACTCTCGCTATTGGCTTCAAGCAGCCGAGCAATTGGCAGACACTCCCTTCATTTTGATGAAAGAGGGAGAAGAAGGCGTGCCTAATGTAACAGCTTGGTTCCAAGCACAAGGCATCAAGCTATTTGCTGGTCCGGCAGACATGATATCGTGTCAAATGGTTGACGATTATCGTGCCGAAGGGATTGAATATATGGCATTGCCCGATGCTTTCGATGCGTTATGGACGGAGCGTCCCGCCCTTCCAGCACAACCCATTGTGGTTTACAATCCACTTTATGCAGGTCGTTCGGCAACCGAAAAGTTAGCAACTTTAGCCACATGGTTTGATGAGGCTGCAACAACCGAGGCTGAGGCTTATCTCATCAACGACCTTGCAGACATTGCTTGGCTACTCAATTTGCGTGGAAGTGACATAGCCTACAATCCTGTGTTTGTGGCATACCTTATATATAATAAGGAGTCGCGCAAGTTCACACTCTTTACGCATGGCGAAACACTTACGCCCGAAGCGCAGCAAGCTTTAGCCTTAGCCAAAGTAAGTGTGGCCCCTTATGCAGACGCTGCAAATTATGTGGCACAACATCCCACCGCTATCGACCCATCTATGGCAACCATACATTTGTGCCAAAGCAACCCTTGTGCAGCCTTGCATTACACCTCACCCATTGAGATGTGGCGAGCCATTAAGTGCGAAGCCGAAGCCGAAGGTATGCGACAAGCCATGTTGCGCGATGGTGTAGCAATGGTTCGTTTTTTGCGTTGGCTTGATGAGCGCATGGAGGCAGGCGAGGAGGTAACCGAACTCAGTGTTGATGAAAAATTAACTGCTTTGCGTGCCGAACAACCAGGCTTTAAGGAATTGAGTTTTGGCACCATTGCCGCCTGTGGTGCTCATGGCGCAATCGTACACTACGAGGCAGACCGTCGCACCAATGTGCGTTTGCCACAACATGGTTTACTCTTGCTCGATAGTGGTGCGCAATACGACTGTGGCACAACCGACATTACCCGTACCATCGCTCTTGGTAACCTCACCGCCGAGGAGCGTCACGTCTACACTTTGGTGCTAAAGGGACACTTGCGCCTTGACAATTTGCATTTCCCCGATGGCACAACAGGCTTGCAATTAGACCTTGCAGCTCGTCAGGACATGTGGGCAGCAGGCTACGACTTTGGTCACGGAACAGGTCATGGAGTGGGTGCAGCCCTTTGTGTACACGAAGGTCCACACCAAATTCGTAAAAACGTGCGTCCTTGCACGCTCATTCCTTTCCGAGCAGGCATGACCATCACCAACGAACCTGGCATTTACGTGGAAGGACGCTTTGGAGTACGCATTGAAAATACACTTCTTTGTGTTCCCAGTCAGCAAACAGCCTTCGGACGTTTCTTGCGTTTCGAAACACTCACACTTTGTCCTTACGACTTGCGTGCAGTAGACCAGTCGTTGCTTACACCAGACGAGATAGAGCAAATCAATGCCTATCATCTCCATGTGCATCGTAGCCTAATGCCACTGCTCACCGACGAAGCAGACAAAATATGGCTGGCACGTGCTACGGCAGCAATGGAGTAAGCATGTAGGGGTACAATGAAGCCCTACTTTCCTTTTTTACCCTCCCAAAATTTAAAAATAATGGAAACAACAAGACAACAAAAGATATCACGTCTCATTCAAAAAGAATTGAGCGACATTTTTCAAAAACAGACACAAGGCACACATGGTGTGTTGGTGTCAGTGAGCGCAGTGCGCATCAGTCCCGACCTCAGCATAGCACGAGGCTACCTTAGCATTTTCCCTTCCGAACGTTCGCAGGAGATACTTGCTAACATCAATGCTAATGCGCGTCAAATACGTTTTGAACTCGGAACACGCGTACGTCACCAGTTGCGCATCATCCCCGAATTAAAGTTCTTTATAGACGATTCGCTCGACTATCTCGATCACATCGACTCCTTGCTTAAAGGCGATGAAACCTCAGCCGAGGGTCGTGCAGCAGAAACCGACTCAAATACTGAGCCCAATGCTTAGTTCGTGGCGTTTGCCCCTCTTCTTTGCTCGTCGCTATTTATTTTCGCGTAAAAGGGTAGGAGCCATTAACATCATCTCGGGCATCTCAGTGGCAGGCGTAGCTTTTGGCACGGCAGCCTTGTTGTGTACGCTCAGCGTGTTCAATGGTTTTCGCGACCTTATAGGTTCGCTCTACACCACCTTCGACCCACAAATTGAGGTTGTGCCTACGCAAGGCAAGTTTGCCACAGCCGACGACCCTGCTTTGGCAAAAATGCGTGCCTTGCCCGAGGTCGAAGCCTCTTCATTTTGTTTAGAAGACAATGCCCTCATACTTTTCCGTGGACGTCCAACCGTCATCATGCTCAAGGGCGTTGACGATAATTTCGACCGCGTAACAGGCATACGCTCCATTCTTTATGGCACAGGTAGCTATCAGTTGCATCGGGCAGGAATTAACTATGCCATTCCTGGCATTGGTTTAGCAAGTACAATGGGAGGCATAGATTTTGGTACACTGCAAATTTGTGCACCCCGAAAAGGCGAACGTGTTAATTTGGCAAATCCTGGCGAGAGTTTTAATGCCGACGATGTAACCTCGCCTAAGGTATGTTTTGATGTAAAACAGCGCCGTTACGACGAGAACTATCTTATCACCTCTTTAGCTTTTGCGCAAGGGTTATTTGAGCAACCAGGTTGCATCACGGGGCTTGAACTTAAATTGCGTCCCACAGCCGATACTGAGCGTGTAAAAGCTCGCATGCAGCAAATAGCAGGTCAGCGTTTCAAGGTGTTGAATCAGTTAGAACAGCAGCAGGAGGTGTTCAATGTCATGAACATCGAGAAGATGATGGCATACCTTTTCCTCACCTTCATTTTGCTCGTAGCATGTTTCAACATCATTGGCTCTGTTTCCATGCTTATCATTGACAAGCGTGGTGATGTGCAAACACTTCGCAATTTGGGTGCGAGCGACAAACTCATCTTCCGCATATTCCTTTACGAAGGTCGTTTCATTGCGGTGGTAGGTGCCATTATTGGCACGCTCATCGGTTTAGGTTTATGTTGGTTGCAGCAAATGTTTGGCTTTATCAAGTTGGGAGGTTCGGCAGGCAATTTCATCATCGATGCTTATCCTGTGAGCATTCATGCCACCGACATAGCTTTGGTTTTTGCCACTGTTATTGTCGTAGGTTTTGTGGCAGTGTGGTATCCCGTGAAGTATCTCAGCAAACGCTTTTTAAATGATTGAGTGCTTCTATTTGTTTCACGCGCCAGCCTTACTCCGTTAGGGGTGAAGCTGGCGCGTGAAGTGTAAATGATAGCTTTTGGAATCGTCTGTATTGATAGTATAGACTAATTTTGAAAACCTACTTAAGTATTACAAGCTATTGAAGCTACGCGATGAGGAGGTATTTATGGAAATTCAAAAAAATAATTTATGAACATTTGTGGCTCATTGATGGATATTTATGACGACTCTAACCGCGAAGCGCAAATATAAATATTTATGACTGCCATTCAATCTCTATTGCCATGATATCTTGTCTTGTTTATAAGGGTTATTGAAGCGTATGGATAAAGAATGTAGCATTACTCTATCGTCCAGCCTAGGCTAGACGACCATTTATATCAATATACTTTGCGTTTTAATATATATTACTTTGTCGTCCAGCAATAGGCTGGACGACGATTTATATCAATATACTTTGCCTTTTAATATATATTACTTTGCCGTCCAGCCTATTGCTGGACGATAGGAGCAAACAATATAATGAAGTATTTTAAATTTATCTGACGAAGATTAGATTGAACTCTTAGTGGTCTTCAAGTAATGTTCAAAAAATAACTTTCGCAGAAATAGGTAGTAATTTTTCATTAGAATCTTTTATGCGCCATCCTCACCCCGTTAGGTAGGGTGTTCAAAATCCGCAAAAATATTCTGCATGAGATTAGATAGTTTTATTAGGAAATTTCATGCGTCAGCCTCACCCCGTTAGGGGTGATATAAGGTAGCCAGGTATGAG
>OIXW01000111.1_pt1 | contig 22157 bp, 22 predicted proteins | sample 1587951 | NCBI WGS metagenome assembly OIXW01 (sample SAMN03283239) | human gut metagenome | biome: human-associated habitat; material: feces | host: Homo sapiens | place: Peru | collected 2012
TACATGATTATCATACTACAATCAGATCATAAAAACAGGTGGAAGATTATGCCGTCACAAAAGGCATATTTTCCACCTGTTTATTAATTTAATTTGCGGTTTCATTAGTTTTTATTATGGGTAGAGTTTGCGGTTTAACAATATACTACCTATCATAAAATCTTCACCTTTGGAAAAATGTATACTGCCTTTAAATTGATCAGAGGTGATATCAATACTAGTGATAGTGATTATGACCATGCACGTTTATATGATTTTAGACATAGTTTTGCATCTAGAACTATTTATCAATGGCTGAAAAGTGATGAAGATGTAAATGAGAAATTATACATATTATCGTGCTATCTCGGCCATGCAAAGATAAGCGATACATACTGGTACTTATCATCGTCATTGCTATTAATGAGTCTTGCTAGTGAAAAATATGAGAAAATGGTAGGTGATTAAAAATGAAGCGTAGTAAAGATAAGGTTACATCAATACAGGTATTGATTCAAAATTACTTTCTAGAGAGATTGATACAGCAACGTAGCGTTACTTCTCGTACGGTAGAATCATATAGAGACACTTTTAGAATATATATCAAATACCTGCAGGAAGAGTTGAATATTTCAGTTGAGAATATAAGTGTTTCTGATTTTGATCAGACTAGAGTTCTTTCATTCTTAAAATATCTGGAAGAAATCAGACATAATAAACCAGCAACCTTAAATAACAGATTATCTGTTATCCATTCCTTTATGAAATATGTTGCAGAACAAGCACCTGAATATAGTTATATTGCGAAAGGTACAATAATGATTCCATTTAAAAAACAAGAGATCAAGTTGATTGAATATATCACTAAAGAAGAATTTCATGCATTGCTTAATCAATGTGATGATAGTACATATTTAGGCTTTCGAGATAAGGTCATGCTGATGTTGCTCTATAATACTGGTATAAGAGTTTCTGAACTAATCAATATAAACTGGAATTCGTTTAAGGATATCGAATGCAGTAAAGGAGGATACTTATCTATAACAGGAAAAGGAAGAAAGAAAAGAACCATACCATTATGGAAAAGTACTTCTGAATTAGTAAGAGAATTTGTTGATACATATCAGATACAAAATGTAACTTCAATTTTCATAAACAAGAATAAAAACAATTTAACCAGATCAGGTGTAAGATTTAGAATTAATAAACTCATAATGATGGCTAGTCATGAATGTCCATCACTATTGGAGAAGAATATTTCTGTTCATTCTTTTAGACATTCTGTAGCTATGAATCTGTTACAGGCAGGAATTGATATATCAACCATCGCAATATGGCTAGGTCATAACAGTATAGAAACAACACATAAATATATGGTAGCTGACTTAGAAATTAAGAGAAAAGTTATGGAAAAAGCAGGAATTATTGATAATTCCGTTCAAAAATTCAAACCATCTAATGATTTGTTGGAGTTTTTATCAAAATTATAAGTAAAGTTATGTGCTCATATTAAAAGCGAATATAGTCATACAGCGCTATATTCGCTTTATCAGCACATAAATGGATTGAGCGCATAATTTCGATTATGTTCTATAGCACATAATCGAAATAACTGGCTGTTTTCAACTTCTACTAAAAGAGCTGAAGCAAGTGCAGCAATATTCAGTCTAATTGAAACAGCTAAAGCCAACAGGCTTGATCCATACGACTATATTGAATTTATCCTGGATTATTTATCACAGCAAGATTTGGTTGAAGATCCAGACAGACTGGACTGGTTCTTACCATAGAGTGAAGAAATAAAAGAAGAATTTGAAATAAAAGCCGACTAAATTGATTATTGTATCAACTCAATCGACTTTTTTAAATACACTATTTTAATTTGCTCTTACCAAATAAGGGGTGAGATTTCACCCCTTACTACGTGATAATTAAAATATAGGAAACCCCTAGATATTTTAAATTACCCTTTCTTTTACTATATTCTATTTATTTTTACATCTTACTTTTTTATAAAATAATATAGTAGAAATAATATTAACAATAATCACAATAATCAAATAATAAAATAATATATTACATGTTATAGGAATAACATCCATCAATGCTGACCAATCGTGAATTTTAATCCAATTATTAACATCAAAAAATATTGAATACATTAATGCAATCATCGTAATCATACAAATTAATTGTGAAATTATAAAATTTATATTTATTTTTATAGAATAATATAATAACATAATAACTGATATAAAATTTACAACGATGAATAGCATAGTCCATATAAACATTTATCTATACACCTCAATTTTAACTTAAATATATAAGCAGGAAAACTTCTTAGTCGACTCATAAATAAATACATCAAGTGATTTATAATAAGTCTATCTACTATTCAAGAATAGTATCAATGTTATTTGATCTTCTAATTTCATTATTATTTTTATATTCAATAAAAACAGGCACACTTTCAATTTGATTTTCACTTAAAAAATCATTGAATTTTAAATCATTTTTCTTCCAATAGGCAGTGTTTACATATTTTAATTGGACTTGTTGATTCGTTTTTATTTTTTCAACACTCTCTTGCATCTCAATACATTCCAAGCAATCTGGTCTTCCAAAATAATATATACCGTTCTTATTTGAATATAAACTATCCGTATCGTTAATACTTACTATTTCTATGGTATAAGTTTTATTAAAATTATTCACATTGCAACCCACAATAAATAATGTAATAATTAAGAAAAGATATAATATCTTTTTCATGGATTACATCCGGCTGCAACTACTTTAACTAGATTACTTTCAGTACGCCATGGTTCAATATTCCATGGATTTTTTAATTTACCTACTGTTGTTACGTGACAATGAAACTGCGCTTGCATAGATTGTGTGTTTTTCCAATTTTTTGAACCACTAAATTTTTTCTTTAATTGTTCAAAAGCTTTTTGCGCATTTACCATTGTAGCATTTGGTAATGATGTAAAAATTGCATTTGGTTTATAATAACAACTCAAAGTAATACCATTAGATCTATTTACCCATTTTGTCTTTGTAGAATTAAAATATGTACTAAAAGCAATTGTTGCACGTGTAGATATTTGATTATCTTCAGAATATATTTGGTTATATGCATCTTCAATTTCTTTATCAGATACTGAGATATCATTTGCTTTAGAATAATCCCATTCATCTACATTACCATTGAATGCTGCTTTATACATCTTCAATAAATCATGTATTTCATCTTTACTTAATCTGTCACTAGATACTTCATTTGCAGAAACCATACCTATAGATAACGATAAAACGCAAGTGAATACTAATAATCCAGATAAAATTTTCTTAACCAAAAATAGCTCCTCCTTAATAATTTTCTAGTAAAAGCTCTTACAGTATTATCATATTTTATATTTAATATTATGTCAATAACTATCTAGTTATTCTATATATTTATCTAGTTATTCTATATATTTACAATATAGATGTTATTTTTATATAATGCATTTAAAGAGGGATGAAATGCCAAAAACAACTAATAATTTTCCGCTCTTTTTAAGTAAATTGTTGCCTTAGGTTATCTTATTCGGCTAAAATCCCATAACGATACTCGTAATAGGCTTCCTTAATTGAAATAGGTATAAGCATAACTCTTACCAATTTCGTATTATTGAAGATTTCTGTATCCACAATCATTCTAAGAATCATAGATGCCATCTCCTTTTCTCTTGAATGTATACTTTTCCAGTTTCTTATGAAGTAGAAAATCTGATATTAAGCTAAATTTGATGATCTAGTAGCAACATTTTTCTTAAACTTAGTGTAATTTATTTAAAGTTGAAATGCTTCTACTAAAAATTCTAGAGACAAAAGAGAGATATGGTTATGAAATAACTCAAATTCTAAAATAACTTTCTAATAAAAAAATATGTTTAGCTGAAGGAACTCTTATCAATATTATATAAATTAGTTGATCAAGGCTATGTAGAAGATAGAAAAGTTCTTATTGGGAAAAGAAAAACTAGAGTTTATTATTCTATAACAGAGTCTATCATACCCCATATTCTCCTTAAGATCACCGAATGTTCCTTCTGCCTCATTATCTCTCTTGAACAGGAGCTTTTTACCTTCTTCACTTGTGACATTTTTCTTACTTCCTTATGAAATTCAGCAAGTTCCTTGCAATAGTTTATGCTTCTTCCAATTCTAGATTATTATTCTCAGGTATGGATTTAATGGTCAATGGTATTTCTGATCCTGAAAGTATTGAAAAAGCATGGACTTTAGGTACAGGAGCACCTAAAGGACCTTTCCAGATTCTTGATACAGTAGGATTAAAGACTGCTTATGAGATTGTTGGAATGTATGTAAAGATTCCTGGCTTCTTAGCACCTTATAATTTCAAAGGCATGCATAAGATGTTGAAGTCTTATATTGATCAAGGAAAGTTAGGATATAGTACTGGTGAAGGATTCTATAAGTACAAGAATAAGTAACTAAATAAGCTTGAGGTTCACTCCAGTTATACAAATGCCAGAAGTGCAAACTTCTGGCATTAGTTTTGGGTAATTTTTACATCGTATTGTACAAAGTGTTTTTTAATCAACAAATACGTCATTTAATTCAGTACACATTATAATCAAGTCACTAATAGGTAGAATAAATGACAAAATAATCACACCTCTCACCAACATAATTATATTATAACGAATATTCTTTAAGTACAAAAAAAGTCAATCCGAAGATTGACTTAATAAGAAATTGGAGCGGGTGATGGGAATCGAACCCACGTAGTCAGCTTGGAAGGCTGAAGTTCTACCATTGAACTACACCCGCTTAGGATGGTGACTCGCAGGGGATTTGAACCCCTGACCCTCTGATTAAAAGTCAGATGCTCTGCCATCTGAGCTAGCGAGTCAAAAAAAGATGGCTGGGATAACTGGATTCGAACCAGTGAAATGACAGAGTCAAAGTCTGTTGCCTTACCCCTTGGCTATATCCCAATAAAGATGGTGGGGAGGGACGGATTCGAACCATCGAACTCGTAGAGAACTGAGTTACAGTCAGCCGCGTTTAGCCACTTCGCTACCTCCCCACTGGTGCCGACTAGAGGAATTGAACCCCCAACCTACTGATTACAAGTCAGTTGCTCTACCAATTGAGCTAAGTCGGCGTGTGTTGCTAAAATTTTAATAAAAATGGTGGAGGTTAACGGGCTCGAACCGCTGACCCTCTGCTTGTAAGGCAGATGCTCTCCCAACTGAGCTAAACCTCCGCTGCGGGTACTATATTATCATCATATCCACTCTAAGTCAACAGAAAATCTAAACTTTTTTAGGGTTTTATTTAAATGTATATTTGATTAAATGACGCTTTTTCTCATTTTTATTGATATTTTCAAGTTTTTTTGTATTTTGTTTGCTTTTTGTTATTAGAACTATTACAATTTAAATGTATCTAGTAATAGGTACATTTTAAAGGCTCTTGTTTAAGGCCGCTCTCAATGACACATACATTTGCTTTCCTTATTCAAGAGCTTTTATTGTGTCATGAGAGCATTTTTTAATTTGACAAATACCATAATAGAGACTATATTCATTAAAGCAGAGAGGTGATAGTATGCAAAGATTCACATTTGATGATGAAGATGACTCTATTAAAGACACTAGGAGAGAGAATTCTATTCAGCAGGAAGAAAAAGAACCTGAAGTTAAAAAAGTTGTTAAGACAAAAGTGAAACATAAGAGATCACATTCTTTACCTAAACGTACTAAGACTAAGGTAAAGTATAAAGAGAAATCACATCCTGTGATGACTTTTATTAAGACTTTTGTGTTATTAGTATTACTTGTGATTATATTAGTAGCACTTGCATTTGGTGTACGTTTTTATTTAGATAACCCAGAAACAGTAAAACAGTGGTTCTGGCAAGGTTATCGTTATTTATTTAGATAGAAAAAGAGGTCCTGATTGGACCTCTATTTGTTTACCTGAATGATGAAGAAATAAGCCATTGTCTTACCTCTAGGTACATCATAATGTTCTATGAGTGTGAGATAATCTGAATTTAGTCTTAAATTCTTCTCTACAAGAGATATTTCAGTTGTATAGATAAATACATACCCTTCTGGTAAAACGTGTCTGTGGATACGTTTAAAGAAGTTATCGTAAAGATTCTTTAAAGCACGTGTATCTTTCATCTGTGCATAGGTAGGCATATCAGTAAAGATTTCATCAAACATTTCATTATTTACAAAACGATTGGCATCCTTATTTACAAAGTGAATAGCCTGATTAGCTGCAATCGCATTCTTCTTAGCTGCTTCTAAGCCTTCTCCATAAATATCTAATCCCATCGCAAACTTAACTGGTTTAGCCATACATCTTTCAATAAGTGTAACACCGCTGCCACAGAATGGATCTAATACACGAGAATGCATACCCATATATGGTTTAGCTACTTCCATAAGTGTTGCTGCTACATAAGGCTGCATTGAGTTAGAAATAATTTCACGTCTATAATTAAAGCGTGGGTTTTCTAATGAACTTAACTTTAAATATACATTCACTGTTCCTGGCTTTAATTCTCTAATAAGTATTTCAATATCATAATCAGATGTTACATTCTGCAAGTGTGAAGGCATTTCTTCAATTAATTCTTTAACTATATCATTGATGACAGCTGATTTCTTTTCTCTCATTTGATCAACCAAACGATAATAGAAACATCCTTCTGCATCATATAAACGATGTAGTACGTCTACCAAGTTACTTTGCGCAATACGTTTACCAATTAAATGTCCATCCTGAGCAAGTCCTGAACAGCCTGATAATGGGAAAATCATTTCTCTATAATTACGTAAGCCTAGAAGGTCATAAATAGCCTTTGTACGCACTAAAACGCCCTGTCCTACTGGTTTATAACGTAAATGCTTAACCTGTTCAAAGAGTGTATATTGATAATAAGGAAGTGTTGTAAGAATAACATCGACTTCTTTATGCAATAAACGGATTGATTTCTTCTTATGATAAGAATAAGAACGAATCATCGGATTTAATACCTTTAATTGTGCTTTGATATGCTTGCTGTCTACTACTTCTGAGTTCATGAGTTCATTCTGGATTTCCTGTAATTCCTTAATATAAGGCTTACAATCATAATGACTCATACCTTTTAAATAAGCATCTTTTACAAAATCTTTTTCTTCATTCTTATAAGCATCTAAAAGAACAGAAGCCATCATAGAATTTTTAGTATATCCAAGTAGTAATGCCGCATTTTTTCTTACTTTAGGATCTTCATGAGATAAACAATCACATAATTTTTCTACAATAGGTCCATCTAATGTATCGGCAGCTGTCATTGACCCTTTTAATTTTATTAGATTTTGACGCAGATCAATGTCTGCGAGAATATTCTTTACAACATTTTTTTCCATATAAAACACCTCATAATCATATCCATTATATCAAATTTATCCCTTTGTTACTATAAAAAAAGTGTCCTAGAAGACACCTTTTTGTGTGATTATGTGATTAAGTGGTACATCAAGCAAGTGAGGGTGGGTATTTTCTACTTCCTGAAAATCAAAAGCTAAACCAATTGTGATAGCATCTGTCTTTTTTAAACAGCGATCATAAAACCCTCTGCCATAACCTATACGATTATGATTCTTATCAAACATAAGCAACGGCACTACAATCACATCTAAATCCTTAACATCCATATGTTCATCTGTCATAGGCTCTAAGATATGAAAAGCACCTTCCTTTAAATCATCCATGCTATGTATTCTCTGGAAATCCAGTTTATCTCCTACACATTTTGGTACATAGATTTCCTTCTCTAATATATACTTCTTAATCAAATGAAGTGTATCTACTTCATGACGATAGGACATATAAAAACCAATTCTTTTCGCATTCTTAAATGCAGGCATTTCTTCTAGATAAGAGGCAATCTCTTTTGAATAAGAAAGAAACGTCTCTTCTTCTAAAGCGAGACGTTTCTTAATCATCTGTTTTCTATCCAATGGCATCTTCTGACATATCAAGCTTAATAAGCTGATTTAATTCAACAGCATATTCCATAGGTAATTCTCTGCTGAATGGTTCAATGAAGCCCATGACAATCATCTCTGTTGCCTGTGCTTTAGTGAGACCTCTGCTCATTAAGTAGAAGAGCTGATCTTCTGATACTTTAGATACAGTGGCTTCATGTTCAATAATAGAATCATTATTGGCCATGATATTTGTAGGAACTGTATCACTTGTAGAAATCTTATCTAGAATTAATGTGTCACATTCTACCTTGCTCTTACAGTCATAAGCATTCTTGTTATGGCGGACAAGTCCTCTATAGTTTGTCTTACCACCATTTCTTGCAATAGATTTAGAAATGATTTGACTTGATGTATGAGGTGCTGCATGAATCATCTTAGCGCCTGAATCAATGATCTGACCTTTATCCCCTACTGCAATAGTAATAACTGTACCCTTAGCTCTTTCACCTGCAAGAACACAACAAGGATATTTCATAGTCACAAGTGAACCGATGTTGCCATCCACCCATTCCATTGATCCACCTTCCATAACTTTAGCACGCTGTGTAACTAAGTTATAAATATTCTTAGACCAGTTCTGGATTGTTGTATAACGACAATGGGCATTCTTACCAACAATAATTTCCACAACACCTGCATGAAGTGAATCTTTAGAATAAGAAGGTGCTGTACATCCTTCTACATAATGGATATCTGATCCTTCATCTACAATAATCAAAGTTCTTTCAAACTGTGCCATACGTTCAGAATTGATTCTAAAATATGACTGTAATGGCTTATCTAATTTAGTATGAGGTGGGACATAAATAAATGATCCACCTGACCAGACAGCCCCATTTAATGCAGAAAACTTGTTATCATAATATGGAATAACAGTATCAAAATACTTCTTGAAGATTTCTGGATATTGTTTTAATCCAGAATCAATATCTAAGAAGATAACACCCTTCTCTTTAACTTCTTCAAGCATATTATGATAAACAACTTCAGATTCATATTGGGCACTTGCCCCTGCTAAGAACTTCTGTTCTGCTTCTGGAATACCTAAACGATCAAATGTATTCTTGATTGTTTCTGGTACTTCTTCCCACTTATCGGTTTTTGTATCTGATGGACGATTATAGTATGTATAATCATCAAAATCCATCTTAGATAAATCAACACCCCATTTAGGCATTGGCATCTTTAAGAACTGTTTTAATGACTTAATACGATATTCAGTCATCCATTCTGGTTCTTCTTTAATGGCTGATATTTCTCTAACGATATCTTCATTTAACCCTTTAGGTGTCTTGAAGACAGATACATCCTCATCAGGATGATCTTCTATCACTTCAGCTTGTGGAATATTAAGATTCTCAATAGCCATCTCTATTCCTCGCTTCCTTCTAATAATTTTAAGAATCCAGTCCAGCCTAGAGTCGCACACTTAATACGATTGGCCTGCTTATGCGTATTCTTAAACGCAATGGCTTCTTCAAGAAGTTCTGGATCATATTCTTTTTCATAAATCATATGCATATAGTTATCTACAATATGCGCTGCTTCTTCTTTTGTCTTCCCTTTCACAAGTTCAGTCATGATAGAAGTAGATGCTGTACAGATGGCACATGCTTCACCATCAAAACGTACATCTTCTACTACATCACCATTAAACTTAGCCTGGACATCAATATCATCAATACATGTACTTGAATCCATATTGACTTTCTGATATGAATCATCATCTACAAGTCCATGGTTTCTAGGATTCTGATAATGGTCCATAATAATTTCTCTCATGATCATTGGATCATCCAAAGAATGCATCAAGGAAATCATCTCCTTTCTTACAAGCTTCAATAAACTGATCAATTTCTTCTTCAGTGTTATAGAAATAGAAAGAGACACGACAAGTTGTTCTTACTTTTAAGAACTCGTCTAAAATCTTTGCGCAATGTTCACCTGCTCTTACTGCAATACCATAAGTATTAAATAGGCTGGCTGCATCCTGTGCAAATACATCTTTAATATTAAAGGCAATAGCCCCTTCTGATGTTGGATTATATACAGTGACATTATCTAACTGAGACATCTTCTCAATCGCATAATGACGTAATTCTAATTCTCTTTGACGGATATTCTCCATACCGATGCTCTGTAAGTATTTAACAGCTGCACCTAAGCCGATCACACCTTCAATATGAGGTGTACCTGCTTCAAATTTATATGGTGGTTCCTTGAGTGTGACAAGTCCACAGCTGTTATAGCGTGAATTAGATCCTCCGCCAAAACGTGTAGGTTTTGTTTCTTCTAATAACTCATATTTACCATAAAGAACACCAACACCTGTAGGACCACACATCTTATGACCTGAGAAAGCTAAGAAGTCCACATCATCACGTACAACATCTGTGACAATATGAGGAACACTCTGTGCCCCATCCGCTACTACAATAATACCCTTAGAATGAGCATATTCTGTAATTTCTTTGATAGGTACTTCATAACCTAATACATTTGTCACAATGGCGAGTGAAATAATCTTTGTATTGTCTGTTACAGCCTTCTTGACATTTTCCAATGTCATACGACCTTCTTCATCAAGTTCAATATATTTCACAACAGCACCTGTTTCTTCTGCTACATCAAACCAAGGTAATGTATTAGAGGCATGTTCTGCCACATTCAAAAGGATTTCATCCCCTGCTTTTAAATGTGTCTTAGCATAACCATTCGCAATTAAGTTAAGTGAATCTGTTGCACCACTTGTAAATACAACTTCTTCTTTTCTTTTTGCATGAATAAAATGCTGAATCGTTTCTCTGGCTTCTTCATAAGCGACATCCACCTGATGAGATAAATCATAATCTCCACGATGGGCATTTCCTGAATAGCTAGATAAATATTCACATACTGCATCAATCACACATTGAGGCTTTAATGTAGTTGCACCATTATCAAAGTAAATCAGTGGCTTGCCATGCATGAGTGTCTTTCCATCCAACATTGGAAAGTCTTTTCTTGTATCCTTACAATTCGCCATAACTAAGCACCTACCTTTGATAACGCCAACTCAAAACGTTCCTTAATCATCTTGTTATCTACAACCTCTACAACTGGCATGAGGTAACCATAAGTGATCAACTGCATAGCCTGACGTTTAGTTAAGCCACGAGACTGTAAATAATAAAGATGTTCTTCATCCATCTTCCCTACACCAGCAGCATGAGAAGCCTGGACATCATATTCATCAATATATAAGAATGGATTTGCGCTCGCATAACATTTTGGATCAAAGACAATGATCTTATTTGTCTGATGAGATGCTGAACCATTCTGACCATTAGTAATTGTACCAATACCATCGATTACTAGATGTGCTTCATCTTTGGCTACACCATAGTTATCCATAATACCAGTAGTATGAGGTGCATTATGTTTAATATGCACCTTATAATGTTTCTTTTCTTTATCCTTTGATAAAGCCGCCATTCTTAATCTGACATCTGCGCCTTCACCATCTAATTCAAATGTATAAGAGGCTTCAATAGAAGCATCAGATAATTCAGAATAGCCAAGCTGAAGCATACTATCATGAGAAGAATGCCCTTCATCAAGATAAGTATTTTTTCCTGTTCCTTCATTTTCATTAAAGAAATTAACATGTGAATAAGCACCGTTAGTAAATGTACGATTTAATACACCGTTTTCTTCAACATGTCTTGTTTCAATCACTTCTGCATGAACATTGTCTTCAAATACATAATGTAGTGACATTTCATTCTTTACATCTACCACTACATGAAGCTGAATGGGTTCTCCATACTTGAATGTGATTGTTGTATCATTCACAACAACTTCTTTAGGAAGATTATCTTCTGTTACCTTCCCATCTATAAAATGAATATAGTGTTCAAAACTATACATTGCTTGTCACCTTATGACCACATACCCCGATAGAAACAACGTCTTCGTCTTCTTTTTCGAGTTCAATGCCTAATTCTTTCTTTACCCATTCATATCCTTCATTGTTGATCTTTTCAATTAGTTCAAAGCCACCTTCTACTACAATGTTTCCATCTACTAATACATGTACATGTGTAGGCTTCACTAATTCATATAATCTTTCATAATGAGATACCATAACTAAACCGAAGTCTTCATTCTTTTCTCTCATTTCATTGATATTATCAGCGACAATACGTAATGCATCGACATCTAGACCTGAATCAATTTCATCTAATAATGCGAATTTAGGTTCTAGTAATTTCATCTGAAGAATTTCATTACGTTTCTTTTCTCCACCTGAGAATCCTTCATTTAAATAACGATGTGCTAGATTACCATCCATTTCTAAGTCTTCTGTTGCATGATCCATTGCCTTAATGAACTGATATAAACTTAATGGTTTTTCTCTTCTTGCATTCATTGCAGAACGCAAGAAATCAGAGTTTGTGACACCTGGAATTTCCTGTGGATACTGCATTCCTAAAAATAATCCTTTACGGCTTCTTTCATCTACACTCATAGAAAGAACATCTTCACCATCTAATGTGATTGTTCCCTGAGTGACTTTATATTTAGGATGACCCATGATTGTACCTAATAATGTAGACTTCCCATTTCCATTAGGACCCATCAATGCATGTGTTTCTCCTGTATTAATTGTTAGATTAATTCCCTTCAAAATCTCCTTATCACCAATGGCTACATGAAGATCTTTTATACTCAAAACTGACATCTTTTTTTCACCTCGAGAATCATTATAAAAGATTACTCAACCAACCTCAAATAATATGATAAAGAATTATGTCTTTTTATGTGAAACAAGGGTAATTATTTGAAAAAAATGAGTGAGCATGTATAATATATATGTTACGCAAGGAGGGTACGTATGAAAGCCAAGAAAATAGCGGCGCTATGTTTAGCGAGTGTTTTACTACTAAGTGGCTGCGGTGGTAAGACAGTAGATGGAAAGAGCGTAGTTGCTTCCACAAGTGAAGGCAATGTCTATGCGGATGATGTTTATGATACATTAATGTCTACAAATTCAGGTAAGTCAGCTGCATTCCAGTATGCTTTAGATCAGCTTATTAATAAACAATATCCTGTGACAAGTGATATGAAGGATAATGCAAGTGATATGCTTGATAGTATTAAGAATTCTTATAAGAGCAAGTATGGTGAGAACTCTTATGAAAAGCAGTTCAAGAGTGATTTAAAGAGTGCTGGTTATACAAGTGAAAGCAATTATAAGAAGAAACTTATCTATTCTTTACAGTATGCTGAATTAGTGAAGCATTATGTAAAGACACATTATGATACTGTATTTGATGATTATTACAAGGTTGCCACACCACGTATGGTTTCTATGATCAAGATTTCTGTATCTGATACTTCTAGTCCTACTGATTCAGAAAAAGAAAAACTACAGGAAGTACAGGATCTATTAAAAGATGGTAAAGGCTTTGGTGCTGTTGCCAAGAGCTATTCAGATGATTCAGATACTAAGAGTGCTAAGGGTTCTTTAGGTATTGTAGATACAACAAGTAATCTTACAAATACTTATGGAAGTGCTGTGAATGAAGCAGCATTCTCTTTAACTGAAGGACAGACTTCTGATGTAATAACAGGGACTGATGGTTATTATATCTTAAAGTGTACTTCTACTAGCAAAGAGAAGATCAAGAAGAAATTAAAGAATGTGACTATCCAGTCTCCATTACTTACTTATGATGATTACATCATCTATCTCGCATTCCAGACTTATGATATTGAGTATAAGGATGCAAAGGTTAAAAAAGCAGTGAAGGAAGCAATCAAAGAAGGCTTAAAGACAAGAGCTGCAGAAAGGAAGTAAGAGATCATGGCAGAATATAAACAGATCCATAAGGTAGAGGTTGAAAAGAAACCTTTTAAACTTACTAAGAAAATGATTGCGTTACTTGTTGTTGCGATTGTCCTTGTTGTTGGTGTGATTACAGCTTATATTGTGACTGCTGATAAAGATGGTTATACAAGTTCTGTAAAGAATGGTTCATCAGAAGTGATCAGTGGTGATGTAAGTGTAACTAAGAAAGGCTTATATGAATACTTATTAGACAACTATGGTGCCAATGAAGTATTAAATGAAGCATATAATAAGATCACTGCAAAAGAGATTACTGATAAAGATGCAATTAATGCGAAAGTTGAAGAACTTAAGAATCGTTATGCAAGTTATTCTGGCTCTTTTGAAACTTATGCAAAGAATCAGGGTTATAGTGATGCAAAGACTTATGAAAAGGAAGTCGTTGTACCAGAAGCAAAATCTGAACTATTAGAAGAAAAGTATTTAGATACAAAGTTCAATGATGCTTGTAAGAAATATAATGTTTCTTATTTAAAGATTGTTGAATATAGCAAAGAATCTGAAGCTTTAAAGGCATTAAAGACTGTGACTGATGAAAATGCAATGACTACTTTAATGAATGCGAATGCATCTAATTCTACTGATTTAGGCTTTGTATGCAGTAAGAGTTCTACGACTACAGTTGATAAGAAGCTGATCAAGGCTTTAAGCAAGTTCACTTCATTGAAGACTGATGGTGTATATAAGGAAGCTGTTAAGTTAAGTACTGGTAAGTATGCTGTTGTTTATGTATATAATACTGACAAAGCTGCTAAGAAGGATGACATTGTTTCAAACTTACAGAATCTTGCTGATGTACAGTCAGATATCGAATCTTATTATTTAAAGAAATATAAGTTCACTGTAGAAGATGAAAAAGTTAAGAAACAGATCAAGAAAATTTCTAGTAAATATGTAGACTAAGAGACGTGAAAGCGTCTCTTTTGTGTTAGAATAAATACAGGAGGTTTTATATGATGGATAATTGTATTTTTTGTAAGATTGCAGCTAAGGAAATTCCTGGCAAAGTTGTATATGAAGATGATACTTGCATTGCGTTCTTAGATTTATCACAGACTACTAATGGTCATACACTCGTTATTCCCAAGGAACATTATGATAGCTTTTTAGAAGCAGACCCAGAAGTGATGGCTCATTGTATGAAAGTTGCTCAGAAGCTTGCAAATAAGATTGTAGAGAATATGCATGCAAAGGGATGTAATATTCTTACTAATGCGAAAGAAGTAGCTGGTCAGACAGTACATCATTTCCATATTCATATTATTCCAAGATATGAAGAAAATGATCCAATCAAGATTGAATTTACTGATCGTTCAAGTGTTGTAAATCTTGATGATATCTACAATGAAATCATGAAATAGAAAACAGGGATTTAAAAATCCCTGTTTTTTAGTGCGTACAACGATAGTACATTTGTATACTTTATGATGTGATTAACCTCGCACAAAGTAACGAGAAACAAATTCCATATTGATCTCTTTGATTTCTCTTTTTCCTTCTATATAGTCTTCATACATTTCAAAGGGATCTCCTGCCCCAAATAAACCACAGCCACTGCAGTTCTCACATCCAGCAGAATCATTACAGTCTAGTGCCTCCTGTATGATTCTTTTTCTTTCTTCTCTTGTTGTATCTTTAATAAGTACACTTTTCATATCCATCACCCATTTCTAGTATAGAACATTTGTGCATTATATCAAGTGATATACCTACTTATTCACTATGTTATCAATATAAAGAAAAGAGATAGCATTTCTACTATCTCTTTCGTATTAATTATTCAGCAGCATCAAAATCTTTAGCAAGTGCTTCTGCTCTTGCACGACGACGTTTAGCATCTACTAGACACTTATCGAATAATGCTTCTGCATTTTCAGGATTGATCTTAACTAACTGAGAGAATCTGTTTTCACTCATTAAGAAGTCTCTGAACTTAGAATAATCAGGAGCCTTAGAATCAATTGTAAGTGGGTTCTTACCTTCTTCAGTTAAACGTGGGTCGTATCTTAATAAGTTGAAGTAACCACATTCAACAGCCCATTTTTCCTGTCTTGAAGAGTTGATTAATCCACCCTTGATATGATGTTCATTACATGGTGCATAAGCAATAATTAATGATGGTCCATCATAAGATTCAGCTTCCTTCATAGCCTTAATAGCCTGCATTGGGTTAGCACCTAAAGCAATCTGTGCAACATATACATGACCATAAGCCATAGCAATCTGAGCTAAGTCTTTCTTAGCAACCTTCTTACCACTTGCAGTGAACTTCGCAATTGAAGCAGCCTGTGATGATTTAGAAGACTGTCCACCAGTGTTAGAATATACTTCTGTATCAAGAACTAATACATTGACATTCTGATCATTCGCAAGAACGTGGTCTAATCCTCCGTAGCCGATATCATAAGCCCATCCGTCACCACCGATGATCCACTGAGACTTAGTCACTAATTCACCCTTCATATCAAGTAATTCCTTGATAGGTTCATTAGCTGAAGCTTCAACTTTTTCTACTAATTCGTTATAAAGAGCCTTTTCTTCTACTCTCTGACCCTTAACAGCTTCATATTTTTCAAGAATTTCTTTTAATTCTGGTTCTACATCATTCTTGTTTGCTTCAATGATTTCTAAGATATGTTTAGACATGTAGTTTTCTGCAAGCTTCATACCGAAACCGAATTCAGCATTATCTTCGAATAATGAGTTAGCCCAAGCCATACCATGACCATTCTTATCAGTAGTACATGGAGTAGATGGAGTTGAACCAGTATAGATTGATGAACATCCAGTAGCGTTCGCAATTCTCATATCAGAACCGAATAACTGAGAAGCTAAACGATAATATGGAGTTTCACCACAACCAGCGCAGGCACCAGAAGCTTCGAAGTAAGGCTTCATGAATCCAACACCCTTTACTGTAGTTGTAGGATACTTGTCATCTCTATATTCTACATTGTTGTAAACATATTCAGATAAAGCAGAATGTTCTAATTCTTCCTTAACTGGAACCATTGCAAGTGCCTTTTCACCACGTTTACCTGGACATACAGCTGCACATAATCCACAACCTACGCAGTTATCAGGAGAAACCTGGATACGGAATGATAATCCTTCAACACCCTTACCAATTGGTTTTAATACATCATTAGTAATATCTTCTGGTGCATTCTTGATTTCTTCTTCAGTCATTAAGAATGGACGGATAGTTGCATGAGGACATACCATTGCACACTGGTTACACTGGATACAGTTGTCTTTTTCCCATCTAGGAACCTGGATAGCAATTGCACGTTTTTCTTTAATTGCAACACCATTCTGCATAGTACCATCAAGCTTATCTAAGAATGCTGAAGTTGGAAGGTCATAACCTTCAAGTGCATTGATAGGAGCTACGAAGTTATCAAAGTAATCATCACCAGTTGGTTTTCTTAATGGTAATACAGTTAAGTTAGACCATTCTGGATCTACAGTTACTTCTTCAATTGCATCTTTACCAGCATCGATAGCCTTATAGTTAGCCTGGACGATATTTTCACCCTTGTTGCTGTAAGACTTCTTAGCCATTTCTTTCATCTTAGTAACAGCTTCTTCAATTGGAAGGATCTGTTCATTTAATGCGAAGAATGCTGACTGTAGGATAGTATTTGTACGTCTACCCATACCGATTTCACCAGCAATCTTGTTGGCATTAATAATATAGAACTTAGCATGTTTATCTGCTAACTGTTTCTTTACTCTATTTGGAAGATAATCAGCAATTTCTTCTTTAGTAAATTCAGTATTTAATAAGAAACGTCCACCATCTTTTAAGTTCTTCAACATATCATACTTCAAGCAGTAGTTGTCTAATGAACAAGAGATGAAGTCTGCTCTATTTACATAGTAAGTTGCTCTAATTGGCTTGTTACCAAATCTTAAGTTAGAACGAGTTGCTCCACCAGCCTTCTTAGAGTCATAAGCGAAATAAGCCTGACAATATAAATCTGTATTATCACCAATAATCTTGATAGAAGACTTATTTGCAGATACAGTACCATCAGAACCTAAACCATAGAATAAGCACTGAGTAACACCAGAGTTGATATGGAATCCATGAACATCAGGTAATGATAAATGAGTTACATCATCCTTAATACCAATTGTGAATCCAGTGAATGGATTATCTGAATTTAAGTGATCATAAACAGCCTTGATATGCTGAGGTGTAGTATCCTTAGAACCCATACCATAACGACCACCGATAACTAATGTATCAGCATCTCTGATAACTGAACATACATCAAGGTATAATGGTTCACCAGTAGCACCCATTTCCTTAGTACGGTCAAGTACAGCAATCTTCTTAGCAGTTGCTGGTAAAACAGCCTTTAAATATTTTGGAGAGAATGGTCTATAAAGATGTACTTTAATAACACCAACTTTTTCTCCCGCTTTAGCCATTTCATCGATTGTATCTTCAATAGTTTCAGTTACTGAACCCATTGCGATGATAACTCTATCAGCTTCTGGATCACCATAATATGTGAATGGTGCATATTCTCTACCAGTAATTTCAGAAATCTTCTTCATGTAATCTGCAGCGATTTCTACAACTGCATCATAATGTTTGTTCTGAGCTTCTCTGCTCTGGAAATAGATATCATCATTATCAGCACCACCACGTTCTACTGGATTAGTATGTGGGTTAAGTGCATTTGCTTTAAATTTCTTAATAGCATCATGATCAACTAATGAAGCTAAAGTTTCATAATCAAGAACTTCTACTTTCTGAATTTCATGAGATGTTCTGAAACCATCAAAGAAATGGATAAATGGTACACCTGCTTTAATTGCAGTTAAGTGTGCGACACCAGCTAAATCCATAACTTCCTGTACAGAATGTGAACAAAGCATAGGAATACCTGTCTGACGGCAGGCATAAACGTCCTGATGATCCCCGAAGATGTTTAATGAGCTAGTTGCAAGGGCTCTTGCAGCTACATGGAAAACACCTGGAAGCATTTCACCCTGAATCTTATAAAGGTTAGGAATCATTAATAATAGACCCTGAGATGCAGTAAATGTAGTAGCTAAAGCACCACCCTGTAAAGCACCGTGTACAGCACCAGCAGCGCCTGCTTCTGACTGCATTTCAACTACGTTTACAGCAGAGCCAAAAATATTTTTTCTTCCCTGTGAAGCCCATTCTTCAGCATGTTCAGCCATTGGTGAAGAAGGGGTAATTGGATAGATACTTGCTACTTCTGAGAATGCATATGCGACATGAGCGGCAGCAGTATTACCATCCATAGATAAATACTTCTTAGACATAATCTTTCAATCCTCCTTATCTACCATTATACGCTGATGTGCAATAAAATACTATAATTAATTCTCAACGTGTATGTTTCTTATAATGCATTTAAGTAAATGTTACGTAAATTTATTTCTTATTTGTATATTATGTGAAATATATTATTGACTCTTCCTGCTTACAATACTATAATTTCCGCAGTCTAAATAAGGGGGATATTATATAGATGAAAACAAAGATGACTTTAAGGGAGTGGCTGCCATTAATTGGTATGACTATTTCTGCTTTTCTAGTCAATACATCTGAATTTATGCCAATTGGTTTATTGACAGATATTTCTAAAGATTTCAATATAACAGCTGCCCAGGCAGGTGTGATGATTACAGCCTATTCATGGACTGTTACTTTATTATCATTACCACTTATGTTAGTGGCGTGTAAAATCAAACCAAAGAAATTATTACTTGGTACTTTGACTGTATTTGCGGTATGTCAGGTATTATCAGTTATTTCGATTGGTTTTCCATTTCTCGTTGTATCTCGTATTGGTGTTGCCTGCGCCCATTCTATTTTCTGGTCAATCGCATCACCATTTGCCGTACGTGTTGTCGCAAAAGATCACCAGGCAAAAGCACTCAGTGCTATTGTGACAGGAACTGCTTTCGCAATGGTACTTGGAATGCCACTTGGTAGAATGATTGGTCTTCAGATTGGATGGAGAATGACATTCTTATGTGTTGGGGTGATTTCATTCATTGTGACTGCCTATCTTTTATTCGTATTCCCAAAAATAGAAAATACAGATACTTTCTCAGTCAGTCAGCTTCCAGAGCTATTTAAGAATTCAAAACTCATGATTATTTACTTAATCACATTCCTTTTTGCCACTGGTTATTATACTGCTTATAGCTATGTTGAACCATTCTTACAGAAGGTGGCAGGATTCTCAAGTAGCTTAGTCACTATTACACTTATGTTATTTGGTATTGCTGGACTTTTAGGAAGTTATTTATTTTCTAGATATTATGATAATCACCATTTCGTATTTGTGCAGACAGTTCTATTTAGCTTTGTAGTTGCTCTTGCACTTTTATACCCTGCTTCAATAAATATGTATACTATCATTCTTGTATGTGCAGTATGGGGTATTGCCTCAATGGCTTTTCAGGTCTGCTTCCAGGCACAGATTATCGGCTGTGTCTTTACAGCTGCATCCTCTGTTGCTATGGCTATTTTCTCAGCTATCTTCAATTTAGGAATTGGCAGTGGAACAGGACTAGGTGGAATGGTTTATACAAATATTTCACTTAAATATATTGGTTTTGTAGGTGCAGTGATTGTACTTGTTGCAGCTATTATTGGTTTTATAAAATTCCGCAGTGAATAGATATCCTTAGGGGTATCTTTTTTCATATAATTAATTATTATTCTGCAATTTTACTATTAATAGTTATAAAATCTTTCTATCATATGAATTTGATGTTAAAATGGGGATGAAATATACAAAAGGAGCATAAAATGAATACGAAAAACTGTTTTATTGGTCAGTCTGGTGGGCCTACGGTTGCCATCAACGCCTCTCTTGCAGGTATTATTACCAAATGCCAGGAAGAAGGATTTACTCATATCTATGGTATGATTAATGGTATCCAGGGACTTTTAGAAGACCACTTCATGGATCTAGGTACAACATTTAATTCTGAGGAAAAAATTGATGCATTAAAGCATTCCCCAGCAATGTATTTAGGAAGCTGTCGTTATAAGCTGCCTACAGTAAGTGATGATAAAGACACTTACGACTTGTTATTTAAAAAATTTAATGATTTAGAAATCACTGATTTCTTTTATATTGGTGGAAATGATTCTATGGACACTGTGGCTAAACTTGCAGCCTATGGTGAAACAATCAATTCCCCTATTCACTTCATTGGTATTCCAAAGACTATCGATAATGATTTGATGGGTACAGATCATACTCCAGGCTTTGGTTCAGCTGCAAAGTATGTCGCAAGCTCTATGTTAGAAATCGCTTATGATTCTTCTATCTATAAGCTAGATGCGATTACTATTGTAGAAATCATGGGACGTAATGCAGGCTGGTTAACTGCTGCAAGTGCACTTGCAAGAACTGAATGTAATGATGCCCCAGATCTTATTTATTTACCAGAAGTTGTATTTGATAAAGAACGTTTCTTAAAGGATATTGAAGAAAAGTTTAACGAAAAGTCTTCTATCATGATTGCAGTAAGTGAAGGTATTCATGATGAAAATGGAAACTTCTTAGATAGTGGTGATTCACAGCAGTATGATGCATTTGGTCATCCAATCCATTTTGGTACTGGTAAAGTATTAGAAAATATCTGTAAGGAACATTTTGGATGTAAGGTAAGAAGTATTGAATTAAACGTACTACAGAGATGTGCCATGCATATTGCCTCTAAGGTAGATATTGATGAATCTTTCTTTATTGGTAAGAAAGCTGTAGAAACAGCACTTGCTGATCATACAAATGTAATGATGGGTGTTAAGAGAACGAGCAATGATCCATATACTGTAGAATGTATCTATAGTAATGTACAGGATATTGCGAACTTAGAACAGAAAGTTCCAGCAGAATGGATTACTAAAGAAGGTAATGATATCACTCAGGAACTTTATGATTACTTATCTCCATTAATCCAGGGTGAAATCGCAATTACTTATAAGAACGGTATTCCTTCTTATATCGATATTGCCCATCTAAAAGACTATTAATAGTGAGTAAAGTCCCTTAAATGGGACTTTATTTTGTTTGTTGGTTAATTTTATGTATTTTTTTATTGACGAGTCTATTTCTACATGGTATTATAGGTGAGCAGTCACGAAATGGGCCTGTAGCTCAGTTGGTTAGAGCGCACCCCTGATAAGGGTGAGGTCGATG
>OIXW01000113.1_pt1 | contig 22144 bp, 21 predicted proteins | sample 1587951 | NCBI WGS metagenome assembly OIXW01 (sample SAMN03283239) | human gut metagenome | biome: human-associated habitat; material: feces | host: Homo sapiens | place: Peru | collected 2012
GTGAGAACTTACATTATCTTGATGTGAGTATATTTAATCACATTTTGAGTGGCAGGATATTATGAACCTATTACAACTTAAAATAGAAACATTTGATAAGAATGTTGAGACTGACTTTACTTCATTAAGGAATCATTTGAATTATATTGAAAATCATAATACAGTCGTCAATGGTCTCACATTCGCTTTTTTTGGTTTAACAGAAATTATTATTAAGAGAGTTCATCTTACATTTGAACAGAACAACCAATTACATACGATAGAACGTATGTATAGGAATGAAAAATGTATTCTTCATTGTGATGGTCTAGACAATAAAGAAGCACAAGAACATATCTCTCGTATATTGGATATGAACTATAATCAGTTCATGCATCAATATGTGATGCCTTCTGCATTTATTGATACTTGGATCAGATCACCTCAAGAAGATATCATGCGTGCTTTCTTATCTACAAAAACTGTCAATACCAGTGATACACAAATGATAGAAGAACAGATCAATGAAACAATGGCATTCTTGAATTACTACGAAGAATATAAAATAGCCTGTGCTTATATTGTTAAGAATAAGCCTTATCTTTCTCTTTACTCTAACCATCTAGATGCATTAGAAAAGGCTTTAGAAGATAAGAAAAAGAAGGTCTTACGTGAAATAGAACTTGTCACTGAACTAGGTGATATGGAAAAGAAAGCAGCTATTAGAAAGAAACAGCAACAGACAATAGATAAACGTCGAGAAGGATTAAATGAACTTTCATTACTTTATGACGAGTATTTACTTTCTCAAGACCATTTATTTGATCTAGAAGCATCCTATACACGTGCTGTTTATCTTTATGGTAGTGAAAATGATGACTATATGCGTATGTATCATCACTATATGAATAATATTGCAGGTATTCTATCTAAGGAATTAAAGGAAGGTACACCATGCCCTGTATGTGGTTCTCTTCATCATCCTGCGCCTTGTACAATAGAAGGAAGAGAAGTGTCTCAGGAACTTCTTTTTAAGAAAGAAGCATTATTAGAAAAAACAAGAACGGATCTAGAAAACAAGCGTATAGAAAAAGCCACTTATATGGTCCGTCATCAAAGACTTATAGAGAAGATTATTGAAAAGAAAAAAGAGCTGCATATTACAGAAGATATTTCCAAAGAGATGTTTATTAGAGAACTCAGTGTTTTGAATACGGATTACTTATCTCACTATAAGAAAGATAAGAAACTTCTAGATGAAATAGGATATCTTCATAAACTAGAAAAACATCTACCAGCACTTAAACAGGATTATCATGAAATACTTATGGCAATAGAAGAAGTCAAAGAAGAATATTTCACATTACAAGAAAAACTCAAGAATGCAGAAAAACTATGTAATGATATTATTCAGAAGTATTCATTTATTGTTTATGTAGATGAAGAGTTTGTTGAAAATAAGAAGAAGGAATGTCTCAATAATCAAAAAATTCTTACATTACTTCATAAACAGATAGTCCCTTCAGAAGGGGATATAACTCCTTTTATCACTCAATTAATGAATACCGCTAACCGCATGCTTAAACAAATCACCCATGATCGTCTTCAGCTTATTCTCGATAAAAAACTTTATCTCAAAGAAGAGGATCATATCACTTTATTAGAAGATTCTTCAATGAAGGGGTTATGTACATTTGTTTTAGGATATAGTCTCTCTTCTATTGTCTCACATCAGGATATCTTATTTATTGATCATTCATTACAATATGAGATGAATGATTATCATGAAACATTAATCAATGTATTATCTATGTCACCTTGTTTTTCTAAGATTTACATTACAAACTCAGTCATTACAGCACATTATTCTCATCATGAATTGGATTAATCCTTTTCATTTTCACAAAAATAGTTATAATATTATCGTACAAGAGAGGAGAAAGTTATGGCAAAAAATAATATTAAAAATGATGCAATTACACCAAGAGACGTTGATTTTGCTCAGTGGTATACAGATGTATGTCGTAAAGCAGAATTAATGGATTACTCAAGTGTTAAAGGATTTATCATTTATCGCCCATATGGTTATGCTTTATGGGAACAGATTCAGAGTTACATGGATAAGAGATTTAAAGAAACAGGACATCAGAATGTCTATATGCCTATGTTGATTCCTGAATCTCTATTAAATAAAGAAAAGGATCATGTAGAAGGATTCGCACCAGAATGTGCAGTTGTTACTAAGGGTGGTTTAGATGATTTAGAAGAACACTTAATCGTTAGACCTACTTCAGAAACATTATTCTGTGAACATTATGCTAAGATTGTTAATTCTTACCGTGATCTTCCAAAGAAATATAACCAGTGGTGTTCAGTAGTAAGATGGGAAAAGACAACTAGACCTTTCTTACGTGGTTCTGAATTCTTATGGCAGGAAGGTCATACAATTCATGCGACTGAAGAAGAAGCTCGTTCTGAAACATTAATGATGAGAGATATCTATGAAGAAACTGCAAGAGAATTACTTGCTATTCCAATGTTAACAGGACGTAAGACAGAAAGAGAAAAATTTGCAGGTGCAGAAGAAACTTATACTATTGAAGCATTAATGCATGATGGTAAGGCTCTTCAGTCTGGTACATCTCATTACTTCGGTCAGGGATTTGCGAAAGCATTCAACATGACATTCTTAGATAAAGATAACAAGTTAAAACATGTATATCAGACTTCATGGGGTGTTTCTACAAGATTACTCGGTGCTATCATCATGGTTCATGGTGATGACAATGGTCTTGTATTACCACCAAGACTTGCTCCAACACAGGTTGTTATTATCCCTATCCAGCAGAAGAAGGCTGGGGTACTTGAAAAAGCAGATGAAATCGCAGATCAGTTAAAAGCAGCTGGTATGAGAGTAAGTGTAGATGCAAGTGATAAGTCACCAGGATGGAAGTTCTCTGAAGCAGAAATGCGTGGTATTCCAGTACGTATCGAAGTAGGACCTCGTGATATCGAAAACGGTCATTGTGTTGTTGTAAAACGTAATGATGGTGTCAAGACTCAGATGGACTTAGATGAAAACCTTCCACAGGCTATTCATGATACATTAGAAACAATCCATAAGGAAATGTATGATAAGGCAGCGGCATTCTTAAATAGCCATATCACTCGTGTTAATACTTTAGAAGAAGTTGGTCAGGTATTAGATGAAAAGGGTGGCTATGTCAAGATGAATTGGTGTGGTGAAGAAGCATGCGAATTAAAGATCAAAGAACTTTATCAGGCAACTTCTCGCTGTATTGATGAACATGAAGAAGCAGATGGCGTATGTCCATGCTGTGGTAAAAAAGCAAAACATGTCGTTTATTTTGCAAGAGCATATTAATAAAATGAATCTCAACAATAATTTGTTGGGATTTTTTTATATGTTATAAATAGATTGACTCTTTACAGGTCAATGTCCATGATATGCATATTATAGTTGTTAGCTTAGGAAAAGTCAGGCAGCTTATAACACAATAATTATCAACTTAAGGTCATGCTGTGGTTGTCATTGACAAGAACATGTACAAAGTAGAGAGTGTTGCTTCACAGTTTGATGTCCTTGGAATCATCGGAAATGGTGCAAATTATGATATTTTATGTGAAGCAGGCGTATAAAAGGCAGATGCTATTATTACTGTTACAATGTCTGATGAAGTAAATATTTTATCAGGAATGATGGCTAAAAAGCTAGGCGCACGTTATGTTGCTGCAAGTGTACGTAATCCTGACTACTCAATGCAGAAAGGATTCTTAAGAACTGAAATGAGATTGAATATGATCATCAATCTAGAAAAAGGAGCAGTTAAAGAAATGAGACGTAGTATTGTATTCAAGGAAGTCATGATAACTTATCAATGTTCTGCTTTGATATTGGTATTATCATCAGAAAGAAAATAAAGGATGTCATGGTCATTGGTGGAAGTAAGATTGCTTATTATTTAACACGCGTGAGCAATTCGTTCCCTCACCTCATGCTTCAATGATCAACAATATTCATACATATATGGTCTTATATTTCATGATCTTCTGTAGCTCATTACTTATTATTGCCATGCAGAATATAGACTTTACCTCAGCTTTTACAGCTGTAGCTACCTGTCTCAATAATGTTGGACCAGGATTAAACTTAGTCGGTCCAACGAGTCACTTCTCAAGTCTAAGAGATTTATCCAAGCTTGTACTTAGCCTTGATATACTTGCAGGAAGATTAGAAATATTCCCAATGTTGATGATTTTCTCAAAGACATTATGGAAAAGATAACCTTGAGGGACAAAAAAGTCCCTTTTTTTCTTGCATTTTTTATATAATGTATAATGTTATTTTTAGGTTAAGATGATATAATAATTACCATTGAATAAAAAGGGGAGTAAATAATTTGAAAAAGACACATACAGCACATCTATCTTTAATAATAGGGACTCTACTGATGCTTCTTGATCAGTTCTTTTGGACATCCCATGCAAAACATATACATATAAGTAAAGTCAGTACCTTAATGAGTACTTTACAGGTCCAGCATATTATTACATTATTAGGTCTTGATTTAGTTATTATCTCTTTAGGATACATATATTCTAAACGTGAGAATAGTCTTTCTGATGCAGTAAAAACGTGGCTTTATACTATCTTTACAGGATTCATAGCTACAATCATCTGTTTCTTTCTTACAAAAGAAATAGACACCAATGCCATCTATTCTATCTTCTTACCTATCATAAGAAATGTATCACCAGTCATCACAGGACTTATTCTTTCACTTATTTGTTATCCATTCATGCAGAAGGTTAACAATAAGTATTTAAAATTTATACTTCTTGCTCTTTTGCTTATACCTACACTCAGTGGTACAGATTTACTTGGATATAGTGATGGCTACAGCATTCCATTCACATTCATATTATTTTATCTAGGTGTCATTGAAGCATCTGAAGAAAAACGTTTTTCAATTATTTCTTTAATTCTCTTATGTTTCATTAATGTACTATGTGTCACTATGATGCCACTCTGTTCTAAGATTGTACATGGAGATATGTCTACCGCATTACGCTTTACAACATCTACTTCATTTATGGAAGTAATGATAGCCTGTCTTTTAATCCGTGTACTAAGAAATATTCCATTCTTCAATAACTGGACTTCTATTCGTTATATTCCTCTTGCTTCTCTTGTATTGATTGGAGCAGATCGTCTTAAAACAATCGTATCCTGGAATGAAGATCTTGTAGGTAAATCAGCTGCAAAACTATTTAGACAAGGCGTGTTAGAAGCTGTCATTATTATTCTAGTTGTACTATTAGTGACAATACTTCTTAAACAGCTTCCTCAAGTTAAGAAGATCGAGCAGGATCTTGATGATCATTTCAGTGATTTTGAATTAACTGATCAATGGATCAAGAAGGAATTACGCTTTATTCTTGCTTTCTTAAAAGCACATCGTATCAATATCATTATGCTGATTGCTGCTTATATTCTTTCTTATGCATCATTCATTGCGATGAATACAGCCTATACAATAGAAATCAATGCGATAGAAACATACAATATCTTCTGGTATACACTCTTTAAAAGACAATTCTTTGTCTTACTTAACACAATCATGCTTGTCTTAGTCGCACGCTTCTTATTTGCGATTACAAGACGTTATTGGTTCTCTGTATTATTCACTGGCTCTGCCCAGATCATTATCACAGTCGCTAATCGTTTAAAGATTATCTACCGTGATGAACCTATTATCCCAGGTGATCTTGCAATGATTAAAGCATGGAAGAGTTTGATGGGAATGATGGGGACAAATGTCATTATCGCAGCAATTGCGCTTATTGTCATCTTAGTTACTTTAACTGTTTATCTAGAGAAGAAGCATCCTTATGCATTCCATATGTCACTGAAAAAGAGTATCATCTGGGTTCTTGTCACAGTGACTTTCTTTAGTGGAACACTCCTCATGAATCATGATGGTTCTTATGTTAATGCATTAATGCGTAATCTTGGTGATCAGCCTTATTTCTTCAATCAGCTATTTGGCGCGAAGGTCAATGGTCCTCTTTTACAGTTCCTCAATAATATTGATGTATCTGTCATGGATGAGCCAGAAAACTATAGTAAAGAAACAATGATGAAGATTTATGAGAAATATGCTCAGGAATCTCAAAAAATCAACAGAAGAAGACGAAATGACTGGGATGATCAGATTGTCATCATGGGCTTATCAGAAAGTTTTGCAGATCCTTATCGTATTCCTGAACTCACACTTGCCAATGATCCTATTCCTTATATCAGAAGCTTGATGAAAACAACTACTTCAGGACTTATGTATAGCACTGGTTATGGAGGCGGTACAGCCAATATGGAATATATGGCCTTAACAGGGTTAAACCAAGGCTTCTTCTCTGCCTCTCTTACACCTTATACTCAGCTGGTTACTTCACAGAATGATGCTTATGCATTCTCTCGCTTATTTAATCAGGCTATCGCAATTCACCCATATATTGGTGTGTATTATAGCCGTCAGACAGTTTATCAGAACTTTGGCTTTAATAAGTTCATGTATTTAGGTTCTAAATATCCAATCAAGCATCAATACTCTATTGATCGCAGTGCTTATCTTTCAGATGAAACAGCCTATGATAATACAATAGATGAAATCATGGATGCAGATGGCAGTAAGTTCATCAACCTTGTTACTATGCAGAATCATTTACCATATGACAACAACTACTACAACAACAAAGAAAGATATGCAGCAAGTGGTAATGCGGTCACAAATGATTATGTCAGAGGAATGGTAGAAGAATATATGATGGGACTACATCATACAGATGAAGCAGTCAAGAACTTCATAGAAAAGATAGATAGTATTAATAAGCCTATCACTTTTGTCTTCTATGGAGACCACTTACCTGGTATTTATTGGGATACAAACAATAATACTGTTCTTCATCAGACAGATTATTTCATTTATTCAAATAAATATGCAAGAAGACATCTAGGTAGAAGAACTTATAAACAATATAAGATGATTGCACCGACTGATTTCATGTCCCTTGTACAAAAGCAGACACTTACTAAAACAACGCCTTATAGTGCATTATTAGAAAAGGTTCTAGATGAATTACCTGTCATAACTACAAAAGCTGCAGCAGGTTCTGAAGAAGAATCTGATGCAGCTATGATCAGTGTTGATGGAGAAATGATTAAATATAATGATCTCTCATCATCACAAAAAGAATTATATAATGATTATAAGCTTGTTCAATATGATATGACAGCAGGAAATAACTATCTTGCGAATACGCAATTCACAAAATGAGGCATTCATCATGCCTCTTTTATTTTGATATTTAATAAATGAATAAAAGCAGATGCCTGCATTTCATCAATGATTGCATCACTGACATCCTGCGGTGTTGCTTCAATCGCTTCAATCAAACATGTAGATAAATCGATATTCTTAAGTGATGCATGAAGGAATGTTGTCTGAATCATTCTACATTCCTTATATCTTGTCTTAGATAGGGTCGTATCCTGAAATACAGCTTGACTCAGATCACACTTATTAAACAATGTCTCTTTATTTCTCATAAAAGAGAAATTCGCAAAATGACATAAACAATCATTCAAAATAACCTGATCAAAGCTAGATTCAGAAAAATCACTACCTAGTAACTTACAGTTGATAAACTGCACCTTTCTAAACATACAGTTATTAAACTTGATATTGGATAAATCACATTGGTTAAACACAGTTTCAAAAAAATAACAATTCTCAAACACAATATCCTGTGTTGTAATATTGTTGAACTGACATTGATGGAAATCACTCTGTCTATATGTTTCCTCTATGAACCAATCATTCTCATATATTTCATTCATTAATTTGTTTTCATTAAAATCCATTCTCTTCACCTCATCTCTATTATATCTTCTTTATTGAAAAAAAGTGTCGATATGATAAAATACTTGTACGAGGTAAGACTATGAGACAAAAAAGAATGGCTTTAATCAATGACATAACAGGCTTTGGGAGATGTTCTATTGCGGTTATGGCACCAATTATATCAACTATGCGTATTCAGGCTGTACCAGTACCTACAGCTATATTATCTACACATACGCAATTTCCTGTATATCATTTTGATGACTACACTAAACATATGCCTGAATATATTCAGACATATAAGGATTTGAATCTAGAGTTTGATGGTATTGCGACTGGTTTTCTAGGTTCAAAGGAGCAGGTGGAAATCGTGATTGATTTCATTCAATCTTTTAAACGTCAAGAAACATTTGTATTAGTAGATCCAGTTATGGGAGACCATGGACATCTTTATGCCACTTATAGTAAAGAAATGGCAGAAAGTATGAAGAATCTTGTACATTATGCAGATATCTTAACACCTAACCTAACAGAACTTGTTACACTACTTGATCGTGACTATCCAGAAGTAATTCCTTCATCAGAAGAATTAGGACAGATGTGTCATGAACTCTCTTTAAAAGGACCACAGATGATTGTCGTGACAGGTATACCGGTAGATGATGCACATATTATGAATTTCATTTATGATCATGGTCATACGTCTTGTATTATTGTAGATCGTATTGGACCAGATCGTAGTGGTACAGGAGATGTTGTATCAAGTGTAATTGCAGGAGGCTATTTAAATAATCATTCTTTCTATGATTGTGTTAAAAAGGCCACTGAATTCTCTTCTCAATGTATCGCCTATAGTGAAGAAATAGGCACACCAACTTATTATGGCTTATGCTTTGAACAATATTTAAGTGAACTAGGAGACTTTTAAGATGACTATTTTATATACACTTTATAAAAATACTTATATTGATCTTTCACATTTAGACTCTACTAAAGGAGTTACATGCTATGTCAATACGACAAACCGTTGTCCATGTGCATGTACATTCTGTTTAAGACAGACTAAAGAGATGATGGAAAACAATTCTTTATGGCTAAGAGAAGAACCTTCTAAAGAAATGATCATTGAAGAATTCAAGAAATATGATCTCAATGACTTTAAAGAAATCGTCTTCTGTGGATTTGGTGAACCAATGGAAAGATGGGATGATATCAAAGAAGTCATTGATTATATCCGTAGTGTTAAGAAGGATATGTTGATCCGTATTAATACAAATGGTTTAGCCAATGATATTTATGGTAGAGATGTAACCCCTGAATATAAAGGACGTTTTGATACAGTCTCTATCTCATTAAATGCCCCTACAAAAGAAGAGTTCTTAGAACTCACACGTTCTAAGTTTGGTATCTCTTCTTTTGATGATATGCTTGATTTTGCGAAGAAATGTAAAGCTTATGTACCAAATGTTGTATTAACTGTTGTGGATATTATTGGTGAAGAAAAGATTAAAGCATGTCAAAAAATTACAGATGAAATAGGTGTTACATTAAGAGTAAGACCTTTTGAGGAGTAAATATATGCAATATATGACAAGTGAAGAGCGTTTAATCGCTTTAGATAAGATGACAAATACAAGAGATCTAGGTGGATATGAAACACAGGAAGGCTATTATACTAAAAGCCATCATTATATCCGTGCCTCTTCACCAGCTAATGCGACTGAGGGAGATCTAGAAAAACTTTATGATTATGGTGTACGTGTCACTATTGATTTACGTTCTGATTTTGAAAAACAGGCTCAGCCATCACCATTTAAGGATTATCGTGATGTAGAAAACATTGAAATCAATTTGATGGATGATGCAGTTGTAAAGGTTGTACCTAGCGAAGTCAAGGAATACAAGGATCTTGGTGGTGTTTATATTTATATGTTAGAAGCCCATCAGAAACAGATCAAAGAAGTCTTTGATGTATTCAAGGATCATCTTTATGAAGGTGTATTGTTCCATTGTAGTGCAGGTAAAGACCGTACGGGTATTATTTCTGCATTACTATTAGAACTTGCAGGATGTCATGATCATGATATCGTGAAGGACTATAGTGAATCTTATGCGAATAACCATGAAATCATTGAAGCACTTAAAGAAATGATGGATGAAGATACAGAAAACTTCCTTACATCTTCACCACGTTATATGATGATCTTCTTAGATTATTTAAGAGAACATTATGGCAGTGCCAAAGCTTATTTATACCATATCGGTATGTCAGAAGAAGATATCGAAGATATTAAACAATCTTTTATCATTTAATGAGAAAAAACACCTCTTTTAGGGTATATACCTATAGGAGGTGTTTTATTATGACTAAGAAAGAGAAAATAAGAATCATTCGATTACTACTGCAACAATATCAGAAAGATAAGAACACACTGAATTCATTAAATCAGGCTAACTATTATCCTTCTATTAATTATGAAGAGTACTATCAATCCTCATCATCTTCTAAAGAAGACTATTTACTTCATAGAATCCAGTTAAAACAGGAACTCACTAAACGTATTGTCTTTATAGAAAAGTCTCAATCCGTTATTGGAGATGAATACTACCATATCATACTAGAAGACTATTTCTATGAACATAAGCACTGGTGGAAGACACATTATTCTCGTGCTACTTACTATCGTCGCCAGGAAGAAGCTATTAATGCATTTTTTGATTATGTGACAAGTATATTGTAATTGTGGGGAAATTTGAGTTATAATTGTTGTTGTGAGGTGAACAACATGAACTATTTCGATAAAATCAAAGAAGCTTTAAGTAGTAAATTAAAAGGCCAGGAACTAACTTTAGATTCTAACTTAAGAGATTTAGGTATTGATTCTCTTGATGTAGTAGACTTAATCATGGACCTTGAAGAAGAACTAGGAATTGAATTCTCTGATGAAGAATTAATGTCTATTCATACAATGAAAGATGTATGTGATTTAATCGATAAAAAGCAGGCATAAGAAAATCCAGACATTTGTCTGGATATTTTTTATGCTTTGTTTTTAAATAGTTTACGAATGATCTTATCTACATAAGGGACACCATTCAACATTTCTAGATGATCTTTGAAGATAAATAGAATACTGAAGAAGTATACAACCACACCTACCATTATTGCGAGAATAAGTGGGATAAAGACACGGTGGAATACCTTAAAGAGTAGATAATAAGAACCATAAGCACATGCTCCCATTAAGATAGAAGCAACTAATGGTAATAAGACAGCTGTCTTGAAATTGATATGATAGCCAACAAGTTTATTTAAGGCAAACTGGTTAGTGACACACATCTGTAAGGCATAAAGCGTAGTCCCGATAACAAGTAGATAAATACCTACATCTAGGAACTGTGATGGTACTAATACAAGCATTAATACTAGAATTACAACATGAACAACTAATGCCTTAGCTGCATTTCTTAAAGGAACCTTAACAGCACCAATTGCCTGTAAAATACCGTTGGATAAAGTAGATAAACCATAAAGCACAATGGCTGGTGCACCAAGAGTGAGTGCAGTAGAGGCAATCTTTAGAGTTTTAGGCTGTGGGAAGATCAATCCCATTACAGGATACGAAAGAACACCCATACCTACAGCTGCAGGTATTAAAATAAGCATCGTAATAAAAGTACTGTTCTTGATGTTGGCACGTACTTCCTTGAAATCTCTTAATGCATAAGAACTAGAAATAGCAGGAATAGTCGCCGTACTCATAGCACTTGCAAGCGCAACAGGTACATTCATTAAGACAACATACTTACCTGCATAAACACCATAGAGTTTTACAACTTCTAGAAGTGCTACACCACGTGATTGCATGATGCCATAGAAGATAAACATATCAATTGTAGATACTAAATTATAAATACAAGTAGAAATAATGATAGGTGTTACGATGTTAAGGATAGAACGGAAAATCGCTTTACCTGATTGAACACGAGGATCAGCGTCTGTTTCATCAATCATATGTCTGCCTTTTCTAAGGTATACACATACCATATAAATAAGTGCAACTAGAACACCAAATCCAGTTCCTAAGGCACTTCCTCCAGCTCCACGACTTGCTAGTAAAGTATGATTATTAGCATATGGCTGAATAAATAAATAAGCAGCACCAACAGAAACAACCGCATTTAAAATCTGTTCAATAATCTGTGATACAGATGTATATACAGTTGTAGAATAAGCCTGAAAATACCCTCTTAATACACCTACTAAACCAGATAAGAATATAGTAGGACATAGAATTCTTAATGCGAATACCGCATTCTCTGTCACAATCCAAGGGGCTAAGATAAATGTAAGCAAGGCAGCAGAGCCACCGACTACAGTAATATAGATCAGTGCACATTTAAAAATCTTACGTGCATTATTATATTGATGAAGAGCAAGCTTCTCACTGATCAGCTTAGAAATAGCTGTAGGAATACTGTAAGAAGAAATAAGTAAGACCATCGCATAGATATTATATGCAGTAGAGTAATACCCATTCCCTTCATCACCAATTAAAGCGGTTAATGGACTTCTATAGAGAACACCAATAATACGTACAAGTATACCAGCAAGTGCAAGGATAGAAGCCTGTTTGACAATCGATTTAGATTTGTTCAAAATATTCACTCCTTATAAAAATCTTTCATTTTTATTTTATATCATTTTTATATGGTTATTACAATATATTCTCCAAAACATCTCGGAAGTTTTTAGAATAATATTTTTAAAAGTCTCCCAGGTTTATATGTTTTATGATATACTTCATAGAGAATATAAAAATTTGGAGGGTAGTTTATGACTAAAAGCAGAGTAATTATTGCACTCGATTTCAAAAACAAAGCTGATGTTCTTGAATTCCTAGATAAATTTGATGAACCGCTCTTTGTGAAAGTAGGTATGGAACTCTTCTATGGAGAAGGACCTGCAATCATTCAGGCTATCAAAGAAAGAGGACATTCAATCTTCTTAGACTTGAAGCTACATGATATTCCTCATACAGTAAAGATGGCTATGAAGAATTTAGCACGTCTTGATGTTGATATCGTGAATGTTCATGCTTCAGGCTCTAAGGCTATGATGCAGGCTGCGATTGAAGGTTTAGAAGAAGAAAAGGGCAAGGATCGTCCTTTATGTATCGCCGTTACATGTCTTACTTCTTTAAGCCAGGAAGTATTAGATGATGAATTAGGTATTCACGAACCAATTCAGGATGTAGCTATTAGATGGGCTAAGAATGCAAAAGAAGCAGGCTTAGATGGTGTTGTATGTTCACCATTAGAATCTAAAGGTATTCATGATGCAGTAGGAGAAGACTTCTTAACAGTGACTCCAGGTATCAGACTTGCAAGTGATGCTAAAGATGACCAGAAGCGTGTCACTACACCAGCTATGGCTAAGGATATGACTTCTAGCTATATCGTAGTAGGACGTACAATTACTAAAGCAGCTGATCCAGTGGCAGCTTATAAAGAAGTATTTAATCAATTTCAAGGAGAATAATAATGAGTAGAGAAGAATTAATTGCGAAAGATTTATTAAGTATTAAGGCTGTATTCTTAAGCCCTGATGAACCATTTACTTGGGCTTCAGGTATTAAGTCACCAATCTATTGCGATAATAGATTAACTTTATCTTATCCAGAAGTAAGAAACGATATCGAAAAAGGTTTAGCTGAATTAGTACAGGAAAACTATCCTGATTGTGAAGTATTAATGGGTACTTCAACTGCAGGTATCGCTCATGCTGCATTAGTGGCTGATATCTTAAATAAACCAATGGGATATGTACGTGGTTCAAATAAGTCTCATGGACGTCAGAACCGTATTGAAGGTGCTGTAAGAGAAGGTATGAAGGTTGTAGTAGTAGAAGACTTAATTTCTACTGGTGGATCTTCATTAGAAGTCGTAGATGCATTAAGAGAAGCTGGATGTGAAGTATTAGGATTAGTTGCTATCTTCACTTATGGCTTAAAGGATTCTATCAAGAACTTTGCAGATAAAGATTGTCATTTCGTGACTTTATCTAACTATGATGCTCTTCTTCCTGTTGCTGTAGAACATAACTACATTAAAGAAGAAGCATTAGAAAAGTTAAAAGCATGGAAAGTTGATCCACATGACGAAAGCTGGATGACTAAATAATTCATCTAGGAGGGGATATCCCTCCTTTTTTTTTACGTATAAATAAAGTATAATAAAAAAGGCTAATATTGCTTTTTCAAGTATAATGCTGTATAAATATTAAGATAGATTATTAAGGAGGATCCAACGTGTTAGAAGCTGTAAAATATGTAATTAAAGAAAACAGCGAGAACTTATTTCGTATTTATTCTATTTCGAAATATGAAGTACTAGCTGACATGCGTGATTCAAAGTTAGGATTATTCTGGAACTTTGCGAATCCAATTATTCAGGTATTAACATATTGGTTTGTATTTGGATTAGTATTAAATCGTAAGTCAGTAGATGGTATTGAATACATCTGGTGGATGCTTGGAGGTATGGTTGTATGGTTCTTCATCTCTCCATGTATTACTGCAGGATGTAATGCTATCTTCTCTAAAATAAATATTATTACTAAAATGAAATTCCCAGTCAGTGTCCTTCCAGCAACAGTGGTATTATCTAAACTATTTGACCACTTCTGCTTGATGTGTATATTGACAGTATTATTCTGTTTTGCTGGTTATTACCCATCATTACATTGGGTAGGACTTATTTATTATTGTTTCTGTGGTGTTGTCTTCTCTATTTCTTTATCTATGACAACATCTGTACTCAATATGCTTGCACGTGATACAAGAAAACTTGTACTCGCAATTATGCGTTTATTATTATACATGACTCCAATCTTATGGAATGTAAAGAGCCTTCCATCTATTTTACAGAGAATCATGTTATCAAATCCTATTTATTATATTGTTCAGGGTTATCGTGACTGTTTCTTCTATCATCGTGGAATTATGTATTATAAATATTCTGCTTTCTGTTTCTGGGCTATTACAGCGTTCTTATTTGTATTTGGCAGCTGTATTATGTATAAATTCAAATCTAAGTTTGTAGACTTTATTTAGGAGGCATTATGGATTCAAATATCGCAATTGAAGCACGTCATGCTTCTAAAATATATGAACTAAGATCTAAAGAGAAAAAAGGCGATGTCAAGTTCTATGCCTTAAAGGATTTAAACTTTGAAATCAAGAAAGGGCAGGTCGTAGGTATTCTAGGAACAAATGGTTCTGGTAAATCTACTATGTCTATTATTTTAGCTGGTATCTGTGATCCTGATGAAGGTGAAATCATTGTGAATGGAACACAGGCGCTTATTGCTATTAATACTGGATTAAATGCACAGCTTACAGGACTTGAGAATATTGAACTAAAAGGTGCTTTATTAGGACTTTCTAAAAAGCGTATTGAAGAAATTAAAGAAGGGGTTATTAATTTCGCAGAAATTGGTGACTTCCTCTATCAGCCTGTAAAGAAATATTCATCAGGTATGAAATCAAGACTTGGTTTCTCAATTAACTTATGTCTTGATCCAGATATTATGATTGTCGATGAAGCGTTAAGTGTTGGTGATAAAGGTTTTGCTGAAAAGTGTCTGAATAAGATGACTGAATTAAAGGAACAAGGCAAAACAATCATCTTTATTTCACATAACTTAAGACAGGTAAGATCATTTTGTGATAGTGCTATGTGGATTGAAGGTGGCATGCTTCGTGAATATGGTGATATTGATGAAGTATGTGATCATTATGCTGAATATGTAGAGTATTATAATCATTTATCAGGAAAAGAGAAAAGGAAAGTACGTGATGAAAAGTTCGCAAAGCGTGTGATTCCTAATTCTCGTCGTACACTAGGTGATAAGCTCTTTGCTGCTATTAAGACAAGATAAACAAAGGGCAGGGGAACCTGCCTTTTTAAATATAGGGAAGGAAGTTTAATTATGAAATTATCAATTATCATACCATTTAATCGTTATATTCATTATTTATATGACTGCTTGGAAAGTATTAAGGATCAGAATTTGTCTGATTATGAAGTCCTTCTTATTGTAGATGCGATTGGGGATGTCAAAGATAAAATCCATCAATATGACTTACCAATTACACTTATTGAATCAGGAGAAGCCTCAGTAGGTAAAAAGAGAAACATGGGTCTTAACCTTGCCAAGGGAGACTATATTTATTTCTTAGATAGTGATGACTATGTATTACCAGGCTGTTTGACTGCTTTAATGGAAGAAGCAGATCAATCAAACAATGAAGTTGTTGCTGGTAAAAGAATGGTTTCATGGTTCAAAAAACAGGTTTATGAAACAATGAGCGATGAAACAAATATCGAAAGAAACTTAAAAGACAAGGACCATGATCGTCTTGAGAAAGTAGAAACAAAACAGGAAGAGCATGCTTATGACAATGAACCAGAACAGTTTAAGATTGATTTACTTATCCGTACAAGACATGCATTAAGAAATGTATCATGCTTAAACCTTCTTATTAAGCGTTCACTAATTGAAGAGAATCATATTTCTTTTAAAGAAGAATTCTTCTGGTATACAGATGCACCTTTTGTAGTAGAACTATTGAAATATACAAATGATGTATCTTTTGTAGAAGAGGCAATTCTTGTTAAACGTAAACATAATGACCCAATTAATCGTCCAGCCTTGTCTCAGATTAAGGATCCTGATGGTCGTTTTGATGAATTCATTGAAGCGCATAACTATTGTTTAGAGATTTCTAAGGATTACCCACAGATTCATTATTATATTAATGCGAAGATGGCAAATTACTTTACTAGCTTCTTTGCGAAGAAGGTAAGAAGAAGTGAAGATGATAAGTGGAGAACAACACGTTTTGATACAATGTCAGAAGTTCTTACTCATATTGAACCTGAACTATTAAAGAAATCTATGTATCGTCGCAGTCTTTCTAAAGCATGTATGAATCATGACTTAAAGAAAGTACAGAAGATTATTGCAGCACACTTAGCAGGTGTTAAAGCGAAGAAAATCTTTAAAAACAAGAATGAAATGAATAAGTACCTCTATAGACATAAATATAAGAATGAACCTATTCAGAAGAATCTTGTGATGTTTGAAACATTCCGTGGAGCAAGCTATGCAGATTCACCTAAATACATTTATGAATATCTTGCTAAGAACTTCCCTGGACAGTATGAATTTGTCTGGGTACTCAATGATACAAAAACAAAGCTTCCTTATGGTGGAACAGTCGTTAAACGTATGACACGTAAATATGCTTACTATCTTGCTGTATGTAAATACTTTGTATTCAATACCAGACAGCCATTATGGTATCGTAAAAGAGAAGGACAGGTGTTCTTGGAGACATGGCATGGTACACCATTAAAACGTTTAGCATTTGACCAGGAAGAAGTCACTGCAGCTTCTCCTACATATAAAGCACAGTTCTATCGTCAGAAACAGGAATGGGATTATTTAATTGCGCCTAATGCCTTCTCTAGTGAAATATTCAAGAGCTGCTTTATGTATAAGGATGAAGGGGATACGATGTTAGATACAGGTTATCCTAGAAATGACTTGCTCTCTGATCCTCATAAAGATGAGATTGCAATTGAACTTAAAAAGAAGGTAGGTATTCCACTAGATAAGAAAGTCATTCTTTATGCACCAACATGGAGAGATGATGAATATTATGGTAATGGGGCTTATAAGTTCCAGTTAAAGTTGAATCTTGAACAGATGAGAAAAGAACTAGGGGATGAATATGTCATTATCCTAAGAACACATTATTATATTGCGGATGTTCTTGATTTAACTGGTTTAGATGGTTTTGCGTTTAACTTAAGTAAGTATGATGATATTACTGAAATCTATTTAATGAGTGATATTCTCATTACTGACTACTCAAGTGTATTCTTTGATTTTGCGAACTTAAAACGTCCGATGTTATTCTATACATATGATTTAGATAAATATCGTGATGTATTAAGAGGCTTCTATATTAATATGGAAGATGAACTTCCAGGTCCACTTGTATTCACTACAGATGAAGTCATTGATACAATTAAACATATGGATGAAATTACTGAAAAATATGCAGACCGTTATGTTACTTTCTATGATAAATTCTGTGGTTGGGAAGATGGTCATTCTTCACAGAGAGTTGTTGAAACAGTATTTGAAAAGAATTAGCTTTCCTTTATAGGGAGCTTTTTCTTTCTATCGGTTTGATTGACTAGAATAGTCATTCTCACTATAATAGACCCTAATAAAGGAGAAATCATCATGAAACTAATTAAGAAAATACTAGGTAAACTGATTCGCTTATTATATCGTCTCGTTTATCGCTTTATACCATGTGATGATCATACAATATTATTTATTTCATTCCATGGTCGTGGCTATACAGATAATCCTAAAGCATTACATCAATATATAACAGAACATGAAGAATATGCCTCATATCGCTGTATATATGCCATCAAGCATCATAAAGAAAAGAACCTGACTATTCCTAATGCAAAGATCATTGAATACTTCAGTATTTCCTATTTCTTCTATCTTGCAAGAAGTAAATACTGGATTTCTAACTGCAAGCTTCCTAAATATGTATTAAAGAAGGATAACCAGGTTTACTTACAGACATGGCATGGGACACCTTTAAAGAAGCTGGCTCATGATATTGAAGTGCCAGAAGGAACAACATTCTATCGTTCAGGCATGTCTATAGAAGAAATGCGTGCTACTTATGACAATGATGTTTCTAAATACAACTATATGATTTCTCCAAGTGCCTTTACAACAGAAGTCTTTCAGACATCTTTTAGAATTAATAAGGAAAGACTGATTGAAACAGGCTACCCAAGAAATGATATATTATCTAACTATACAAAAGAAGATGTACAAACAATCAAGAATAGAATGCATCTCCCACATGATAAGAAGATCTTACTCTATGCGCCTACATGGCGTGATAACTCATTTAATATGAAGGGTTATACATTTAAGCTAGAAGTAGATTTTAAAAAATGGCAGGAAGTATTAGGTGATGAATATATTGTTGTATTTAAACCTCATTATTTGATTGTGAATGATTTTAATCTAGATGAAGTCAAAGATTTTGTCTACTATGTAGACCCTCAGGAAGATATTGCGGATCTATACTTGATTGCGGATGCATTAGTGACAGACTACTCAAGTGTATTCTTTGATTATGCAATATTAAGAAGACCTATCTATTTCTATATGTATGATCTAGAAAACTATCGTGATGAATTAAGAGGCTTCTATTTAGATATTTATAAGGATCTTCCAGGTGATGTCATTGAAAATGAAGAAACGTTATTAGAAAAGATCCATACACATGATTTTGACTATGACCGTTTAACAGGCTTCAATAACCGCTTTAATAACCATGAAGACGGACAGGCAAGCAAACGTGTCATTGATATACTATTAGGTGAACAGCATGGGGCTTAAGAAACTTGTATTAAACATTATTCTTTCATTCGTGAACATCTTTGTATCACTTGTTCCAATTAAAAAGAATCAGATTGCCTTTGTCTCATTAGAAGACAATGTTTTAAAAGAAGATTTCCTAGATATCTACAATCATCTAGATCATTCTCTTTACTCTATTAAAACAGTACTTATTCATTATGATAAGAAATCAATATGGAATGATTTCTTATATCTATTAAACTGTATTAAACAGATTATTGTGATTAATACATCTCATATTGTACTTATTAATGACAATAACTATGTTGTTTCTCATTATAAGAGACAAGGCGTTAAGGTCATTGAAGTATGGCATGCCACAGGTGCAATCAAGAAGTTTGGCAATGCGATTAAAAGACAATATCCTATTAATAATTATGACTATGTTATTGCGAATAGTGATTATTGGATAGAGCCTTATTCTCTCGCCTTTTCTGTAGAAAAAGACAATGTCCTTGTGACAGGGATGCCTCGTGTCGATCATCTCTTTGATGAAAACTATAAAAAAGAAGCCAGAGATCATTTCTATTCAAGATATCCAGAACTCAAGAATAAGAAGATCTTACTCTATGCACCAACATTTAGAGGAAATATCTATAAAGGATTTAAAGCTGTTCCTTTTGATGGAAAGAAGTTTATTTCTTCTTTTGATAAAGACACAGTCCTTATTTATAAATATCATCCTCTTATGAAGGATATTCCAATAGAAGAAGAGGGACGTATCTTCAATATGAGTCATGAAAATACATATGAACTCTTTATTGTAAGTGATGCACTTATTTCTGATTTCTCTTCTATTATCTTTGATTATTCTATTCTAGATAAGCCACTATACTTCTTTGTACCTGATTTAAAGGAATATATGCATCGTCTTGGATGTTTTGTAGACTATAAGAAGGAAATGCCTGGTCCATTGTGTTATAATGAAATAGAGTTAGCTAATGCAATACATTCTAATAAACAATATGACATCAAACACTTTAAGGATCAATTCTTTAAATATCAGGATGGTAAGAATGTAGAGAGAGTCATCTCATTTATTGAACAATTGATCAAGGAGGATTAAGTTATGAATATTTCTATGATTAAACAGCGTGCAAGAGAAATTGCACATGTTAACAAAGCAAGTCTATCACGTATATGCTTAATAATCGGTATTATTACAGCACTTCCTAGCTTACTTAATTCAGGTAATGGGATTATGTATGTGATTCATTTAATCATTTCTGTATTATTAATTGCGGCAGAACAGGGAAATGTTGTTGCAGGACTTAAAGTGGTCACTAATCGTGAACAAGAGTTATCTGATAATGATGGTATCTATGGTCTAGTGAACTGGATTGAATATTTACCTACTTATTTAACAAAGGTCCTTGTGAATTTTGCAGTAGCCATTATCTTTATTATCATTATTGTGACATGTTCCATTGGTTCTTTTGGAGGCATATTAACATTAGTTACTGATCCTTATAGCGTTTCACCTATTAAGGGAGTAATTACAGGTCTTTCTGCATTAGGTGGAATGTTAGTGTTTATTGCCTTTATTGCATTCCTATTTGTAATTGTATGGGTTAATTTACGTATGTTCGCAATGACTTATTTACATCAGGAATATGGTATCAAAGGCTTTGCAGCATTAAAAGAATCATTTAACTTAATGAAAGGTCATTGTTCAGATTTATTATTCATTGATCTATCATTTATCGGATGGATGATTTTATGCGGTATTTTAAGCAGTATTATTGGTTTTGCATTTGGGGATAATGGTATTACAGGACTACTAGGTTCAGTTTTAAGTGCTGCACTTGGTGCGTACACATATCTGCCAGCTTATATTACTGTACATGCTTTATTCTATAAAGAAATTGCATATAAGTTCTACGATGAAGGGAGAATCTAATGAGAAAAAGAATTGATCGTTTTACGAGAAGACTCTCTAATCAGGAACTGATCCTTGGATGTGTCATCCTGCTTCCCTTATTCTTCTATTGTAATAGCTATATAGGAACAGCTATTGTGAAGTGGACTATTCTCACATTTGACCTTTCTGTTACAAGCAATACAGCGACAATCTGGCTTAACTTCATTATTGATTTCATTACTGCGCTTATTGCAGTTATTATCCTAAGAAACTTCATTAGACGCCAATGGAAGGATTTCATGAACAATAAGCTATCTATTATAGCAGCAGGCTGTTTTATGGGCTTCTTCTTCAACATTTGTGCAAATGCAATAGGTAATAGTATTGTGAAGCTATTTGTAGATCAGTCATCAAGTGTTAATCAGCAGCAGGTAGAAACACTTGCGAAAAGTATTCCAGCCATTATGTTCTTTGTGACAGGTTTCTTAGCTCCATTAGGGGAAGAATTAATCTTCAGAGGGCTTATATTTACAGGATTACGTAAATATAATAGATTCCTTGCCTATGCGGTCTCTGCCTTCTTATTTGGCTTTATTCATGTCATGAATTCAGTCTTTGCAGGTAATATCTTAGAAATGGTCCAGATGATTCCTTATGCATGCTCAGGATTAGTCTTTGCCTATATCTATGAAACAACAGATAATATCTGGGGTTCTATACTTACACATATGACAAATAATATATTTGCGATGTTAGTCATCTTATTGTAAACAAAAGGGGCTGTAACGAATAGATAGTATTAACTACTACCTTGAGCGCTACAGCTCTTTTTCGTATATCCAAGCC
>OIXW01000115.1_pt1 | contig 22052 bp, 18 predicted proteins | sample 1587951 | NCBI WGS metagenome assembly OIXW01 (sample SAMN03283239) | human gut metagenome | biome: human-associated habitat; material: feces | host: Homo sapiens | place: Peru | collected 2012
TAATGCCACTTTTCATTCCCTTTGGCGAAAGCCCATTCATGTACGTTTCCATAAATAACCCCTTTCGGGGTTGGGCTAGCGCGTGAAGCATTGTTCTGTCATAAATGTCCATCAATGAGCCATAAATTTTCCATAAATCTCTCGCGCTAGCCCAAACCCCGAAAGGGGTTATTTATGGAAAAATAAAAATTTATGGGAATTTATGGCTCATTGATGGACATTTATGACTCCCCAAGCGCGTAGCGCATAAATAGTTACTGGTGCCCCCAAAAATGTACCAAGTAATTTTTTAATCGTTACTATATCAAAAACACACGAGGTTTATAAGGGTGCATTCCTTATAAACCTCGTGTGTTTTTATATATGAAATAAAATTAGTGTCGTTGACGACGTACGCTCAAACCACCTCCACTGCTCTTGGGAGATGTTGATTTGGTGCGGGGAGCTTTAGTCTTAGCTGGCTTTGACCGCTTAGAAGTTGATGTGCTCACTCGGGTAGAAGTACGACGCGAGGTAGTAGTGCGTCGTGTTGTAGCTGTGCTTGAACGTCGTGAACTATTGCGAGCCGATTTGCCAAGAGCTGCAATAGAGTCGGCTTCGGCTTGTGCAATAGAGTCGGCACGCAAGCGAGCGTAGTAGGCACTATCGCGACCATAAACATGTTCTTGCACATCGGTGAGTTGCTTTTCAATGCGCTGCTGTTCAGCCTTCATTTCTGTGTCGTCAGTGCAATAGTTTGAGAGCAAACGGTCTTGCAAGTTAACGGCTTTGTAAATGTCGCCCTTGTAACGTTTTAGGGTGAAGAAATCATCGGCAGACATCATAGCAGCATTGTTGAGCGATGACCCCATAAGCATAAGTTTGCCTAAATAAGGTGCTATGTCCGACATCTTGACCCAAAACATGGGGTATTGTGCCAATTCGCCTCCAAAGTCTGAGTCGCCACGCTTTAACACAGGACAAAGGGCAGTGACTTGACTGCGGAAGGTGGCTGTGTGCTGGTCGTAGTAGCTACTTTCTTTTACAAAATAGGCTTTAACCTCGTCAGAAGGAATGTCGGCATCATTCACACGCACTTTGTCGCCTTTCGACTCATAAAAGATATGGTAACGATCCATGAGTTCTTTGGCAGTTACCTCGTTCTTTGCTGTGAAGTTTTCATTGCCATCGAGCTTATAGTCGTATGCCTTAATCTGCTTGCGAAGCACGAGTTTAAAGAGGTAGGTAAAGAGGTTTTCGCGACCATCTTGGGGTGTTGTAGGAAAATAGAGCACAGCATTTTCCTCGTTTGTGAGGTCGATGGTACGATAGAGGTCGCGTCGCCAAGCTGCATCGTTGGGCATAGTTTGTGCGGTGGGAAAATCGCGATAAGAACTACCCTTTGGCGCGTTGAGCTGTTGTTCTTGCTTTTGCTGCTGCTCGGCACGACGACGAGGCGGCTGAGCATAAGCACAGTCGGCAAGCGTGATGCTAAGCAACAGGGCGAGGGCGAATATTTTTTTCATTGTTGGAGGATGTTGTAAATTTGAGAGAGGGAGCTTAATTTACGATAACTTCGAGGCTACCATTAAGGTTGCGGGTTATGCCGTCGGGACCTATGGCACGCACTTTCGAGATGTAGAAGCGTTGTCCACGACGCAACTCACGCATGAGATTGCGTTGGTTCTCTGTGAAATTGGCACCTGCTGAAGGTTCGGGACGGAAGTTACCCATGCGGTCAGCAAACACGGTTTCGAAACTGAGCACCTTGAAGGGGATGTTGAGCAAACCATCGTCGATAGCTGCTCCTAAGCCTGGTGCACCAATAATAGATCCCTTGGCTATGCGTCCACCCCTGAAACGGTCTGTACCTACATGGATAAATGCTGTAGGATCGGGCAATTTACGAACTTGGAAGGTGAAGCTACCCATGTTTTGTGCCTTGCCATTGACTGTTCCACTCACAGTAAAGGTAACGTTTTCGCCTACCTTAGCAGGACGAGCGGTGTATTTGCCAGGACCTTTTTGGGTGAGTGTGCCACCCGTCATACTGAGATGTACACCCGCATTGCCACCTGCGGCAGTTACACTAATGGGGTTATTAAAGCCTGCATAAAGCACGTTCATTAAGTCGGCTGCCACAGTGGCTCCTGTGGGAGGCGCAATGACATTGTACTTTTGAGTGAACTCGCGACGAATGATATCGCCCGCTGCATTGGGCATAAGAATATAGCCCGAGAAGCTATATTGTCCAGGACTGCCTACGGTAAAGTTATAGCTACCATCAGCGGCAATGCGACGACCATTCACATAGATTTCAGGACGCTGCGTAGTGTCAACTGCTGCCATAAATATCTTTGAACGGAACACATCGCCTGGGTAAAGCGTTGTGGCTTCAGCAGACACGTAGGCATTGAGTTGATTGACACGAATATCTTTCATATCGATGTTGGCACGCAGGGTGTGAATAACTTCGTTCTCAGCCTTTCGCACATCGCTTTGCAACTTGGCAAGCATGGTTACGGCTGCAATAGAGGGCATTTCCTCGAACATATATTGTTCCCAATTCTTGCCTACGTTGTCCTCGTTTTTAGGAACGTCGGTCGAGAGATTCGAGGCTATAATGACTTTTTGACGAGGGTCGGTAACCAATGCAAGAATGCGACTTCTGTATGAACAAATGGCTTTGTAAAGTTGTTTTCCCTTGCCCTTAGCTGGAGCTAACATGATGCGGTTAGAGCCTTCAAGGTCTTCTTTGTTTTGCAAATTATCTGGGTCGGCATCTTTGCCATCGGCTTCGCGAGCTATGGCCCAACGAAGTTCGTCGGCTAAGTTATATAGCGAGTCGCTCATGCGCTTCACCTCCATAGCTTTGTCATACCAAGGCTTTACCTTGGTGGGATTACTCTTATAAGCTTCGGCAAAGTCGGCATAGAGTGCCTGGTTCTCCTTCATGGCGTTGCTTGTGGTGCGCTTTAAACTTTCGCCAATCAAACCAAAGCCTTTGAGCACATCACTCGACACGTTAAGCGCCAACATTGCCATCAACACAATGTACATCAGGTTGATCATCTTTTGGCGTGGAGAAACCGGTCTTTTCTTTACGGACATAATGTGTGTATATATATAATAGGAGTATCTCTGCCGCGCATGGAGCATGTCAGGGGATGAACATGTCACCTCTGCACGGTGAGATTAGGGGGATTAAAACAAGTGTGTGTGTTTACTCTTGTGTGCCTGTCATCTTCACCGAAAGGGCTTGAATCATGCGGCTATACACACCATTGAGGTCCTCAATTTGCTTGGCGAGTTTACGTGTTTGCTCGTTGATGCTCTCAATGGTGCCCACTTGCTGACTAATGCTCTTGAAGTGGAGGTCGTAGGTTTTGTTGATGGCAGTAAGGGTTCTATTAAGATTTGCCATCTCTTCGCTATCGCGAGTGAGCTTAACACTTTGTTCGTCCACCTTGTCGAAGGTATCTGCCAAAGTGCGAAGCTTTTGAATGTACTGTTCGGTTGCCTCTTCCATCTCGGGCGAAAGCACAGCTTGTGCACGATGCAATAGTTCGTCGTTTGCCATGCGTATAATCTCTGCCAAACGCTTGGCTTCAGCATCGAAAGGTACCGCACCTGCTGGGGTAGCAGCTGCAATGGCTGCTTGTGCGGCAGCTTGTGTGGCAGCATTGGGTGTAGCTGTTTGTGAAGCAGGAGTAGCATTGGTAGCAGAGGCTGCTGTTTCATGAGGAGTCTCAGAGCTTTGAGACTGAGTAGGTTGCACACTCGAAGCGACTGTGGCAGGAGCAACGAACACGGTTTGTGTGGAAGCTGCTACGGGCTGAACAGCAGGAGCTACAGATGGAGCTGCAGGTTGGGCTGCAGGAGTTTGCGCAATGCCTTCCTGCGACTCGGTAGGTGTATCGGTCGTTTCGTTATCTTCGTCTTCATCATCCTCATCATCGAGGTCAATGCCCAAACGAGCTGCAATTTGCTCATCGGTTTCGTAGTCGTGAGGCAACTCTTTGCCAATTTCATCCTTGTCGAAGGGACGGTCGAAGGCTGAGAGGAAGAATACAACTACCTCGGTACCCATACCAATAAAGAGCATGAAGTTACCGCCCGGAAGGTGGGTGAGTTTGAAGAGCGCACCCAAAATTACGATAGATGCACCCCACGAATAGGCGTAGTTAAGAAACGTTTGTCCGGGCACACTGTCCATCCAGTGTTGCAAGCGGATTACAAAATTTATTTTGCTCACTTTATTTTCTTTTTAATGGGTGGTTCAACCTTATGGTGTATATGGAGTTTGGAGGAGTTTTATGAGGTTGTTTAAACAAAAGTTCAAACAAACAATCAAATGAAGGTTTATGCCTCTCCGCCCCCAAAAATTACTTTATTTTCTTTTTTTGCTGCTACTGGTGGCACTCACAGTGTTGGCTTTAGAGCGTACACAGCGGAAACCGATGTAAGAGCGGGGTTGGTTTTGGTATTCCCAAGTGCGCCAAGCTGACTGTATGAAAGACATGGGGTCTTTCCACGAACCACCACGCACACTTTTGCGTTTCAACACGTAAGGGTCTTCCTTGGCTGCGTTGTACGAGAGTTGTGGATTGAGGTCTGCCATGGCTTCAACACCTGCTTCGGTATATACGGTGCTGGTCCATTCTGCCACATTACCCGCCATATCGAAGAGTCCGTTAGAGTTAGCACCATAGATACCTACGCGCGAAGTAATGAGGTTACCATCGTCAGTGTAGTTACCACGGTCGGGCTTAAAGTTGGCATAGAAGCAACCTTCCTTGCTCTTTGCCTCATAACCATCCCAGGGATAGGGATTGCCCTCCTTACCACGTGCTGCATATTCCCACTCTATCTCGGTGGGCAAGCGGTAACGCTGAATGTAGCGTGCCTGTGGCCCCATGCCTTTTAGCAAAAAGTTGGTGCGCCAAGCACAGAAGGCTTCGGCTTGCTCCCAAGTTACACCTACTACAGGGTAGTCGTTGTAATTGGCTGACGAGAAGTAGAGCTTCATGTACTGCTCGTTGTTAGCATTCGTAAAGTCGTTAACCCACACCGTGGTGTCAGGATAAACGGGGACGATGTAGGTGTTGAGGAAATCGTAGAGGCTCGAAAGGGGACGCTCAATGGTTTGTCTCACAATCTGTCCGTTATCGTCGATATAGGCGGTGTCTTTCGAAATCATAACAACTTCGTCGGGGTCAACGGGGTGATCGGTGTTGAGCGAACGTTCGTTGGGATTGAGACGATATTTGCGTAAGGCAGCCTTTTCGTAGTCGAAGATTTCGTAACGATAGTTGAGTTGACGCGTATCGAGCATGCGTGTACCATCAATGGGGTGTGTAATGTATACGCTGTTTATGGCACGCTCTTGGTCTTCGGTCGGTTTGCGAGGCAAAGGCTTGCTCCAATTAAGATGGGGAGTAACAGGGTCGCCATTTCGGTCTACCTCTATTTTATAGGTTTCATCTCCTCCGTATTGTGGATCAGCCAAACGCTCGCGAATAATTGAATCACGCACCCATTCCACGAATTGGCGGTACATGGAATTGGTAACTTCGTATTGGTCCATCCAGAAACCATCTACCGAAATGTCCTTTTGGGGAGTTATAGTACCCCAAAGGGAATCATTCTTTTCGAGTCCTACCTTGAGGTAACCTCTTTTCACCTCTACCATACCATAGGGAGTAGGCTCGTTGAACGATGCCGCTCGTGAACCTGTTACTTCGCCGCCACTCATCATGGCACGACTACTACCCATGCACGAGGCTAATAAGCCACAGGCGGCCAATGTTGTCAGTATATATAATAATGTGTGTTTCATCAAACTGATATATGCTATAAATATGCTGCTAATTTGTTAATGTGCGAATAATGAAGCGTGTATAACTGTATGTGGTGTGTGTTGCACCCTACAACCATCTCACGCTGCGGTGTAAGTTTTTGCCCTTTTTACCTAAGTTGAGGTCGAGGCGATAACCTAAGGTTACTTCGTGTTGACCTGCACCAATGCCCATGCCTGAGGTGTTTGCCTCGTAAGCATAACTAAGGTCTACACCATGAAACATTCCCCCCACGAAACCTGTAACGGAGTGTTGCGGACTATAGTTGATGCCAGCATAGAGTCTTTTCTTCTCGTGGGCATATTGCAAACGGGCTGTAATGTCAGCACGGAAGGCTGAGCCGTCGTAACGCAACAAAGTGGTGGGCGTTATTGTAAAAAACGGATTTTTTAATCGAATATTGTATCCCGCTGTTAAATTATACAGCGATTTTACATCATATTCGTTTGTTTCGCCCATTCTAACGGTTGGGGCTGTGATGTGTTGCATGGCAAAGCCTGCATACCAACGACGATGTGCATAATAAATACCTACCGAAGCATCGAATTTCGACCCACTTAAATCGGTTGTAGGAAAGGCGGGATCGTTGGCATCGCCCAACTCTGCCTTTGAACCATTCAACGACTCATTAAGCATATCGGCTTCAGCACCAATGCTCAAAGTGCCACCCCACAGTTTGAAGTGATAGGCATATTGCACCGAAAAACGTTTGTGCGAAAACAAACCAAATTCATCGTTTTGGAACAATGCTCCCACACCATGGCGAGTTCTGCCTATTTGAAATGCCATATCGGCTCCTGCATATAGGGTACTTCCTGCATTTTCGTAACCCGAAGCATGACTTTGCAAAGCTGCAGTGATGCTGAGCTGCGGAATGCGACCTACGGCTGCAGGATTAAACTGGGGTTCCATCTGCCAATAGTGCACAAAAGCGGGGTCTTGCTGTGCCCACGACTGAAAGCCCGTAGCTGTTATGGCTACGAGCAATGTCATTGCACACACTATTCTACGTATGGTTTGCATCGTATGTGCAAAGGTACTGTTTTTCTTTTTTCGAAAAGACAATGTAATTAAAAAAAAATGTGATTTGACCAATTTAAAAATTGAAAAGGGTAAGAGAGATGACCTCCCCTACCCTTTTTCGGCTGGTTTAATTGCTTGTTTTTTTGAAAATCAAACCTTTTGCAAGGTTCTAAAAATCTCTTTTTAAAGATTGCATAGGGGTAAACTTACTCCTTAATATATTCACTCCAATCCACAAGACGCATATCTCCCTTACGGCGGAAGGTATCGTGCATGGCAAAGGCTGCCGATAACAGGTGATGCGTGTGACCACCATAGGCTCCAGCCAAACGCATATACTCACGCAAGATAGGACGATAGTCGGGATGTGCAATGGCTATGAGTGCTTCGGCTTTTTCGAGTGCTGATTTATTACGCAAATCAGCTACACCATATTCTGTAACAATGGCATCAACATAGTGTTCGGTGTGGTCAATGTGCGAACAGAAGGGTACAATGCTACTGATGCGTCCATCCTTTGCGGTTGAGCCACAGGTAAAGGTGGCAAGCATGGCATTGCAAGTGAAGTCGCACGACCCCCCTACCCCATTCATCATCTTGGTGCCTGACACTTTGGTGGAATTAACGTGACCATAGATGTCTACCTCGATAGCTGTGTTGAGCGAACATACACCTAAGCGAGCAATGATTTCAGGACAGTTTGATATTTCGGACGGACGCAAAAGAATGCGACCTCGATAGTCGTTCATGTTGCGATAAAGCTCTTGCAAATGTTCAGGACTTAATGTGAGTGCACCAGTTGAAGCAGCTATCACCCTACCCTCTTGTATCAAGCGCATGGGTTCTTCTTGCAACACTTCGGTATAGATGGAGAAGTTAGGCACTTCCTTCGACTCGCCCAAAGCACCCATCACAGCATTGGCACCACTACCCACACCACTTTGCAAAATCAGTTTATTGCGCGAGATGTAGTTTTGCTGCATATTCCACACCAAAAACTCTGCCGTATGTTGTCCTATGGCTTTGGTCACTTCATTACCTGGTGTCATGGCGCGTGCCTCATCAGGTAAGTGTGTCATTACAATGCCCTTTACATGCTCGGGCGACACTTCTATATAGGGCAAACCTATTATTTCTATGGGTTGCGTAATGCGAATGGGCGCACGAAACCAAGGATCTTCTATTTCGTAAATGTCGTGCATGCCAATGATGCGTGAGCTATGCCAAGTGTTCAATTCTACAAACACGCCCTTTTCAGCCAAACGACAAATGGTTGGTGCTATACCAATGCCCGCTGTGAGGTAAATACGAAGTTTACCACGCACCTCTTGCACATCGCAAGCTTCAATAATTCCCCAAGTAATATGTCCTGTGAGTCCTTGACGCAAATGCGAAGCGTTGTCCGAAAGATTAAGATCGGTGTAGCGCACACGACCTGCATTGTAGGCTTTTCGCATTTCAGGATTAACACTAAAAGGCAAACGACGATCTACTGCATCGGCTGCAGCCAACTCTCCATCGCAACTGGCACCAATAGAGGCACCTGTCACCACATTCACCTTAAATTCGCGGCCAGCTTCGTGTTCCTTACGTGCTTTAGCTGCCAATGCTGGTGTAATAACCTTGGGAGAACCCGCAGGACCAAATCCTCCAACGGCAAGCATATCACCATTCTGTATCATTGATGCTGCTTCTGCAGCTGTTATTTCGGGAATCATCATGTTAGTATTTGTCTAATTATGCCGACAAATATACAAAATACCCCTCATATATTATAACACTATGCAATATTTTAGTCATTTATACACACTATATGCAGAATTAGCCTCTAATTTAATTTTTTGTGATTAAAAAGTCTCTGCACACAATGTTTTAATCTTTCTGTTCAAACCTCTTGAATGCCTTATAGATATTGCTATACGACTCACCATCAGTGCTAAAAGTCTCAGTTCGTTGCATCGCAGTCTCGAGGCGGTTATTAGCAAGCAATTCTATCACCCATTTTTCTTTTGAGAGAAAAGACTCGTGCTTATCGAAATCAGAGATATAACGACGAAGCACTTGCACCACATCGCGCGAAGAGGCAAAGTATTTGTTGGTGTTCATGAAATGAATCAGAAACCAAAATTCAATCGAAGGCATACTGTCGCATATGAGCACATCCTCGCAGTTTGCATATTTTTTGCGCATGGCATCAAGTTTGGCTTTCTCTGTAGGCTTATCTCTTGCTACATCAGCATCGAACACACAAACCGCCACGCCTCTATCTGCCAACACACGCTCCACCTGCTTTTGAATTTCCTCTATCGACTGCTCGGTGAAGTTACGAGGCTTGCACGTATAACGATAGCCCTTCAACCTTTTGAGATGGGTGAAATAATAACGCTCCGTAAGCCCTTCACCTATGATGGTAATGCCTGGGCTCTGCATTGCTCTTTCTTTAGTCTTTCGTGCCATAGTCTTTACATAATTACATTAGGCAATGCTCCAAACTGCCCATTCATATAAGCACGATGGATGGACGAGAGTTTGTTCAAGCCACGAAACTCAATGAGCGAATAGAGATTGCTGTTACCATCCTTCGCCTTCTCGGTAAACCACACAGAGTCTATGCCAAAGATGTCGTCAATATCCTTCAATATTGGGTCATAGTGGGTGGTGATGAGCAACTGCGACTCGTTGTCACGACTATTAACGAACTTTGTAAGGATGTATTCCATTAGGTTCGGATGCATCGAAACCTCCATCTCGTCTATACACATCAAACCTTGACGCTTTAGCTGATTATAGATAACAGACTCCAATTCGACCATGCGTGTAGTGCCAGCACTCTGGCACGTTTCTGGCAGTACATACTCTTCCTCGCCTCTTTCTGTCTCCACATGATGCCCAAATAGGGCTGCCATTTTCTTCACCTTGATATCCGAGATATTAAAATCAGCTTCCTTGGCAAACATCAACAAATACTCTTTAAAGTCTTCATCGTCCGAAATCATTGACTTGGTTGTTTGTGAGATTACTGCAGCCGTTCCATTCTGCAACGGCATCATACGCTGGTCAATCCAGTTGCGTAACTTACTTACATAAGCTACCTCCACGTTCACCTTTTTCAGCACAGCTAACAGCGACATGTTACGCAGACAATTTATGGAGAGCACATCCACTTCGGCCTGAGAGAGTTTCACTACGGCTGAGTTGAAAGTGAGTTTAGAAATACCATTCACATCCTGGCGCGTAAATATTCGAGTTGGACGATTGGTGTTATAAACAAAGAGGGTCTCACCCACCACCTTCTCCGGATTGATAATAAGCTGATACAGATAGCGAACACCCTCCACATAAATACTGACTTCCATCTCTGTATCATAGTTCAAGGCATTAGGCTGCATCAAAAAAGGCTGCACATCGGTTCCCTCGTCATTCTTCATTGGTGTCTTATTCCAAAACACTCGAAGAAATTCGATTGCCTCCAGTAGATTACTTTTACCGCTGGCATTGGCACCAAGAACAACAGCAAAGCGTAACAACTTCACCTTGTCTGGCATAGTCACCGTACTATTATATCTATCGTCTGTCGAAGCCTCAAAACTAAACATTGCCTCGTCTCTAAACGACTTGAAGTTCTTAATCTTTAATTCATGTAACATAACCGCATGTTTTTATAAACACAAAGATACTTGTTTTTCAAGAGAGTCAATAATAAAATCCAATAAATATTGATTTTATTTCCCATTTTGGCTTATAATTGGCTAATTTAAGAATTAAAATCGAAATATTTTTGATTTAAAGGCATATACATATAGGAACGCGCGCGCAAGGGAAGAACAAGTCTTTCTATTAAGTAGGTAAGTAGGCAAGGCAATATAAAATAATTTTGAACACCTACTTACTTCACGCGCCAGCCTTACCTCGTTAGGCGAGGTAAGGCTGGCGCGTGAAGTATTCATTAGTGCTTATCAAACACAAGGTTTAACTGGTAATTCGATTATTCGCCCAGTTTAGTTTTATATGCCAAAGCATACATACGCACTTGCTTAATCATGGCGAGCAAGCCATTGGAGCGGGTAGGGGAGAGGTGCTCCGTCAAACCTATCTTATCGATAAAATAAAGGTTCGCATCAAGAATCTCTTGTGGAGTGTGATGATTTACCACGCGGATAACCAACGACACAATACCTTTTACAATCAGTGCATCGCTCTCAGCACGAAAGTTGAGCACACCATCTTGTTCGTCGCATACAATCCATACACGACTTTGACAACCGTCGATAAGGTTTTGGTCTGTTTTGTCGCTCTCGGGCAGAGGGGCTTGTTCTTCACCCAAGTCAATAAGCAGTTGGTAGCGATCCATCCAATCGTCGAGTTCGCAAAACTCTTCAATTATCTCGTCTTGTACTTCGTTGATAGTCATAGTTCTTTTTGAGAGTTGTGTTGTTTGATTATTGTTCTGAAAGAAATTGCAAGAGCGTTTGTCCTACGCCACGCAAAGTTTCTTTTGAGATATTCTCGGGCGTGTCGCTTACGGTGTGCCAGGTAGTGCCAAATGAATGTTCGCCTTCAATAAAGGGAATGATATCAATGGTGGGAATACCTGCAACCTCGTTCATAGGGATGTGGTCATCTTGCGCGTAGCCACCTTGCACTGATTGGAAAAGGTTATCGGCACCAGCACGTGTTGCTGCATCCCATACACCCACCATTACATCGCGAGCATAGCGCATGCTCATGCCCTCGTAAGCAAAACGAGCATCTTGTCCGCCTACCATGTCAAGCAGAATGCCAAACTTAGCTTTATAACCAGGTACATGGGGATGAGCTGCCCAATATTGTGAACCAAGACACCAATCGCTACCATCTTGCGGAGCTTTATCGCCTGCCCAATAGGGAGCACCATAGTCCTCGGAGTCAAAACAAATAAAATCGATTCCTACGTTGGGATTGAGTGCTTTTAAATTGCGAGCTAACTCAAACATTACGCCTACACCACTGGCTCCATCGTTAGCAGCCATCACAGGTTCATGATGTTTGGTAGAGTCTGGATCGGCATCTGCCCAAGGACGACTTTCCCAATGGGTACAGATTATTATGCGATCTGCCAACTCTGGACGATAGGCAGCAATGATGTTGCGTGAGTGGAGCATTTTACCATCCCATGCTTTAAGGTCGGCTTTTTGCTCGGTAACGCTAAGACCTAAGGCTTTGAAACGCTCTACAATATAGTCACCACATTGGCGATGTGCTTCAGAGTTAGGAATGCGCGGACCGAAACTACATTGCTTCACAATAGATGCGTAGGCTGAGTCGGCACTAAATTGCACATTGGTCACAGCTATGGTGTCGTTAGCAGCTTCCTGCTCGCTATTCTTTTGACTTTTACATGCACTAAAGGCAAGGAGTGCAAACGACAATACAGTTAATACGATGTATTTCATATCCTTATTATATATGAGTGCTATTATTGATAATTATATATGCTTAGGAATTCTCAAAAACTTAGGAAATTCCCAAATGCTTAGGAATTCTCAAAAGATTGGAATTTCCAAAAACATTTATCGAAAAATCACCATTAAATTTCAGCAGTATCCTGACATTGCTGCATAACGCGCAACCAGTTACCGCCCCATATTTTTTGTAAATCGTGAATGGTGAGTCCTTCTGCTAAAAGCAGACGCGTAAAGTTAATGAGTTCAGAGGCACAGGCACAACCAGGTACACCTCCATCTCCATCAAAGTCTGTGCCAATGCCCACATGGTCGATACCTGCCACATCAATCATGTGCATCAAGTGGCGCACACCATCTGTTACAGTGGCAGGGATGCCTTCTTCCTCTAACCGTAAAAAGCCATGATAGAGCGTAACCTGTGCTACACCTCCAGCTTGGGCAAGAGCACGCAACTGGTCGTCAGTAAGATTACGTGGATGATTACACATGGCGCGACTTGAGGCATGCGAACAGACAATAGGAGTTGTGCTACATTGCAAAGCATCGTAGAACGATGTTTCGGCTGCATGACTCAAGTCCACCATCAACCCACAGCGGTTCATCTCACGCACCACATCGCGACCAAAAGCAGAGAGACCTCCATGGCGTTGCGAAGAACGACGGGCAGAGTCACAAATATCATTGTCACCATTATGGCAAAGCGTGATATAAACAACCCCCATACGCGCAAATTTTTCGACATTCTGCAAGTCCTTACCAATGGCATAACCATTTTCAATGCCACGCATCACACTGAGTTTACCCTCAAGTTTGTTGCGATAGAGTTGTGCAGGATGCTGTGCCAAAACCACACCAGGAGCATGTGCTACGCGCTGTTCTATTTCAGCCAAAGTTTTAAAAGCTTGCGCAGTAGCAGCTTCTGAAGCCTCTGGCGTGCAGTCACCCTGTGGCAAGTAGGCAACCATCGTACTTACGTCTAAATGCCCTTCGCGCATCTTGGGAAAGTCAACCAAAAGTTTAGGGTCGCGATGCTCAAGGTTTACTCCTTGGTCGAAGAACATAGGCGTGTCGCAATGCGAATCGAGTGTAAGCACACTGTTATGTACGCGACGAGCTTGAGCAAACTCACTTGCATCGTTCACAAATTGTTGGAACAAAGGCATCATGCAAGTGTCGCCTTCGGCAATGAAACACTCAGGATGCCATTGCACACCTATAATAGATTTCATCTCAGTGCTCTCAATCGCCTCAATTACCCCATCAGCCGATTGAGCCGTGATGCGAAAACGCGGACCACATTGCCCCACTGCTTGATGGTGAAATGAGTTAACAGCAAAACGCTTACCCAATAATTCTGCAATGCGCGAACCTTCTACAGCCTCAACAAAATGGGTAGCTGTGGCGCGGTCAGCATCCTGCGAGTGTTTAATAAGTTGAGTGTGGGGTAGGGAGGTAGCAATGTCTTGCATGATAGTCCCCCCTAAAGCTGCTGCCAACACTTGTATACCACGACAAATGCCCAACATGGGTATTTGCCGATTATATGCCAAACGTGTTAAGGCTAATTCAAACAAATCGCGCTCGGTATTGATGCCATGCAAGGCAGGCACAGGGTCTTCGCCTACCAGGATAGGATTGATGTCAGCTCCGCCCGAAAGGAGCAGACCATCTATACGGTCGAGCAATAGCGACATGTTGGCATTGGGCATACGCTTAGGAGCAATAATTACGGGAATGCCCCCAGCAGCCTCAACCGAACGGAAATAACCAGGTGCCAATTGTAATTGACCCTCAGAAAAGTTTGCAGTAACACCAATAAGCGGTTTGGCACAAGGTTGTGCCGCCAAAGCAAGGGCTTCGGTGTTAAACTGTTCAACCAATGAATCTACACTCATTTTTTAGGGTTTTTACGTTTGTGTCCAGGGCCAGCAGGAAACCAGCCCTTGTCCACTCTTTTTTGTTGGTCAAAGATTTCTATAATCGACCACAGAGCCGAGAAACCCGTTACGCCCAACACCGCACTGAGCAGCGTATGCGTAACAAACAAAGCACCGACAATACAGCCGATGCCTACCATTAAAAAAATCCACCACAGCTTGGTGCCGCAGTAGTATTCAGTTTTTATTACAACAGGATGAAACGCACCTATAATAATAAAGGTGGTCAACCCAATCAATGCTCCAGTAAACGTCATAAGTGGGGGAAGAAAGTTGAAGAGAGGGTGGGGAAGGAGTTAACAGATTGGCATATATGCGTTATGGGAACCACAAGGAGTGGTGAAAAGCATGCATATATATATCTAAGAGTGGTTCTAAGAACATAAGTTGTGTTCTTAGAACCACCAAAGTATTACTTTTCCTCAGGGATAACTACGGGAACAGCACGGTTAATGCTCTGTTCAAGAGAGATGAGCGTTTCGGTAGAAATAACACCTTGAATTTCCTGAATGTGGTTGTTAAGCAAATCCATAAGATGCTCGTTATCGCGCGAATAGAGTTTTACGAGCATGGTGTAAGCACCTGTAGTAAAGTGACATTCCACAATTTCGGGAATCTTTTCGAGTTCTTCAGCCACGCCCTTATACATTGAGCCACGCTCGAGTTTAATACCTACGTATGTACAAGTGCTGTAACCAATAGCTTTGGGACATACGTTATAACCTGAGCCTGTAATAACTCCAGCTTCTATAAGGCGTTGTACGCGCTGGTGGATAGCTGCACGTGATACACCGCACACGGCTGCTACATCCTTAAAGGGAATACGTGCGTTGACAGAAATTATCTTTAAAATCTTTAGGTCAAGCTGGTCTACCTTTTCCATATTAGTGTGTTTTTTATCTTATATTTTTAGGGTGGTTCTAAACAGTCATTTCGTCCCTATTGCGCGTGGATTTTAGTGAGCGAAGAAGCACAGCAAGCTATGTAACCAAGCAAACTAACCCTTAAACTCATGCAAGAGGATGCAAAGCAACTATCAGATTTCTAAAAAATTAAAAGCAGATTTTTTAGGACCACCTTTTACTATTGCAAAGGTAATACAAGGCGTTTACATTGCAAAGTGAAAACCAAAAAAACTTTTTACTTTCATTGTGCTTAAGTAAGAACCTTACCCTTACTTATCTTTGTTCAAAATATTGGTAGGGTCAATTTTAGAGATGGCATCGCGCATCGCGGTATCTCCCTTAAGGTTTTCAAACTTATAATAGTCCATAAATCCCATATTACCATCGCGCAAAGCTTGCGCCAAAGCCTTGGGCACTTCTGCTTCAGCCTGAATAACCTCGGCACGAGCTTGTTGTGCTAATGCCTTCATTTCTTGTTCAGTAGCCACAGCCATAGCGCGACGTTCCTCTGCCTTAGCTTGTGCAATGTTCTTGTCTGCATTAGCTTGATCCATTTGCAAGGTAGCACCAATGTTTTTACCTACGTCAATGTCTGCAATGTCGATGGAGAGAATGGTGTAAGCAGTACCTGCGTCCAAGCCCTTTGAAAGTACCAATTTTGAGATAGAGTCAGGATTTTCAAGAACTTGTTCATGTGTCTCAGCCGAACCAATGCTCGATACAATACCTTCGCCTACACGAGCTAAGATAGTATCTTCGCCTGCACCACCTACAAGTTGGTGAATATTAGCACGCACGGTTACACGTGCTTTGGCAATGAGCTGAATACCATTCTTGGCAACGGCTGCTACGGGCGGAGTATCAATAACTTTAGGATTAACGCTTGTTTGTACAGCCTCAAAAACATCACGACCTGCAAGGTCTATGGCTGTTGCTTTCTCAAACGAGAGGTCTATGTTGGCTTTAGAAGCTGATACAAGGGCATGAACCACGCGTTGCACATGTCCACCTGTCATATAGTGTGCTTCGAGGTTGTCGCGAGTAACCGTGCGCAATCCAGCCTTGTGTGCTTCAATAAGACTTGGCACAATGATGCCAGGCGGCACATTACGTATGCGCATTAAAAATAGTTGAATAAGCGAGATGTGTACCCCCGAAACTTTAGCACTAAGCCACAAAAAGAAGGGTACAAAATGGAAGAAGATGCTTAGAAATACGATGGCAGCTACTACAATCACTACTATCAAAATGGAAGGTTCTATCATGTTGTATAAATTTGGTTTAAAAAGGTGATAAGCGTTTGTTGTTTATAGCAAAATGAGCAAAGTGTAAAATGCTCGTTGCAAATATACACAATAATTTGTTACGTGCTGCAATAGTGTTATTTTTTTATGGATTTTCTTGACTTTTGCTTTTTGGTCAGATGCTCTTGAACGCAGATTTTCTGCAGAAGTTATTTTTGAACATTACTAAACAATGCTTCACGCACCAGCCCATCCCCGAAAGGGTATTTTTTAATTTATAATGTTACTAAACATTGCTTCATGCGCCAGCCCAACCCCGAAAGGGGTTATTTATGAAAATTCAAAAACAATAATTCACGAACATTTATGGCTCATTGATGAACATTTTTGACTAAAAACAAAGACATTTATGTCGAAAAGAACAAAGACATTTATGACAAAAAAACGAATAACTTGCTATCATTAAGGAGAACTCGTTAAAAGCATATTACTTGATGCCATTTTTTTCAGAACCACCCTATAACCACTTTTTTAGCTGATGTAAAGCAATATCTGTTTTTTGCAACCTATGTTCAGTTTTCAACCGCTTAAAACATTTCTAAAAAAAATTATTTAAAAAAGAGCCTATTTGTTGCGCAAATCTCAAATATAATATTTACCTTTGTCGTGTGAGTATTACAAATTTAAAAGGAAAAACAATCACTCATTCCGAACTTTAGAACATCTTAATAATTACTATTTCATAAACCTAATGATTATGGCAAATCCCTTTATCAAACGCATACTCTTTAGTGGAGCATTGTGCGCTGGAGCGGCTTTGATGCTAACAAGCTGCTTGGACGACTCCTACGACTTGAACAAAGTGGACCTTACTATGGGACTTGGCAGCGACGGACTGGCAGTAACCCTTGGTAACACCGAAAATATCTTACTTAACGACATCCTTGACACAGATGAATCGGTGAAACTTGACACTAAAAATCGCTATTACTTAGTGGAAGAAGGTAACACCAACATTAACATGAAGGTAGACGGCTTTAGCACAAATATTACCGATACCAAACTTAATATGGATGCAGCTGTTCTTTCTTTCAATAATGTAAAAGAATCAGTTGAAGCAAGTTCAGGTGTAAAATTTGGAGATAATGTTACTTCAATCCCTGTAAGCAAGAATTTGGCGAGTTCTGGTAGAGCCAATGGTCAACAAGCTTTAGACTTTGAGGTTACGGGTATGAAAACAGATGTTACCTTTCTTGAATACTTGGCGATTGAAGATACTGACGTTAAACTCATGCTCTATACTGCAAATACACCTGCTAACTTGCCCTTTGGTGTAATTAGCATGAACAATGTAGAGATTAAGCTGCCTTCTATTTTGAGAGTAAAGGAAGGGTCGTTAGCAAGTGGTTGGACACTTGACAACTCAACCAACACACTCAAGTGCAGTGCTTTGAATTACGACAAAGCTAAACCAGCTATTTGCGCACTGCAAGTAAATAAGGTTGTGCTGAAACGCGCTCCTAAGGATGGTAAAGTTGTATTTACTAACGATGAACTTACGGTTAAGATGAGTGCCCAAAAGGTTACCTTTGGTGCTACTCAAGATTTTACCATGGGTAAGAACGACGTAGCTTCTGTACGTCTTGACATCGTTATAGGCAATCCTAACACATCAAAGAGCAATCTTACCGTAGTAGAAGCTACTGGTAGGTTTAATCCTGAAATCAATCCCAGCATCAACCCCATTAACATCAGCAACTCATTGCCCGACTTCTTGCAGGACGATGAGGTAGCACTCGACGTGGCTAACCCCACCTTGCGCTTTAAGTCTGACTTTACAAACATCCCCGTGGGTGTAAAGTTTAGTGGTGTACTTACTTCTGTGTTTAACGATGGTGTAACTGCTAAGCGCAGTGTAACATTGCCTGAAAAATCGTTTGAGAACAACAAGCAGAACGTGCTTTACTATGCACAAACTGCAACTCCTTATGATCCTGAAGGTTTGCCCGAAGTTTACGACAAGGCTGTGGTGCCTACCCTCAACACACTTGTTAGCAAGTTGCCCGAGAAGATTGATGTAGACTTGGCGAATGGTAAAGTAAAGGTAAAGGACCAACTCTACACCATTAAGCTGAACCAAGAATATGCAGCAGATGCTGCTTACAGCGTGTTTGTACCCTTCGAGTTTAACAATGGACTTTCTATTGTATACAACGACTCTACCAACAGCATCAATAGCGATGTTGAAAAGTATGCAGCCGAAGGTATCCGCATCAGTGCTGTAGCTCAGAATGCCATTCCACTCGACCTTAATATAAACATCGAAGCACATGGCGTGGATGGTCGTGTAATTAACGGCATCGTGTTTACACCTGCCAAGGTAAATGCTGGTAGTGGCAAGTCTGTTGTTGATGCAAATGGTGCAAGCTCATTCGAGGTAAAGGAAACTCCTATCGTTCTCGAAGCTACATTGAGCGACCCGAATTTGTTGAAGAAGGTTGACCGCCTTATCTTCAAAGTACGCGCAGACAATAAGGAAACAACTGAGAGTCATGAATTGGTTTCAACTCAGTTCCTCCGTATGGCAAACATTAAGCTCCGTCTTAAGGGAGCAGTAACGGCCGATTTTAACTAATTTAGTTTAAGTAGGTATTCAAAATTATTTTATACTATCAATACCTATTTTTCTGGTTTCATATTGCCTTGCCGCATTCTTTTGCCCCTACAGCTGTCTTTCATCAGTCACGTAGCTCGCTACGCTCCTTCTTCAAGACAACTGTAGGAACAAAACAATACGACAATTCAATATAAACTAATTTTGAATACCTACTTATTATCTTGAAACGATTACTACATTATGAAAATCCATCATATACTTTCTTTGGCCGCACTGCTTAGCATGCCTGCTGCGGCGCAAGAATTGCAGACATCTTATTTCTTGAACTCCTCAGTAAATCGCCATGAGATGAACCCCGCAATGCTCGACCATTCTTATGTGTCGATGCCGCTCTTCTTTGGCAATGTCAATGTAGGAACTACGGGTAACGTGGGTTTAAAGAAGTTTGTTTACCAAATGGACCCCTCATGGCAAGGCTATAACCTCAATGGTGGCAACAATCTCACCACCTTTATGCACCCCAATGTTGATGCGAATGAGTTCTTAGGTGGCTTAAAGGACAAGAACCGCATCTCGGCAAACATTAAATATCAAATTTTTGGTTTTGCCTTTAAAGCCTTTCATGGCATGAATGTCATTGAGCTGAATATGCGCTCTAACACCAACATCGCATTGCCCAAAACGCTCTTTGAATTTGCTAAAACAGCAGGTGCTAAGGAGGATTACAACATCTCGAACCTTGGCATACGCACCGAGAACTTTGCAGAACTTGCATTGGGCCACTCACATAAAATCAACGATAAGATTACGGTCGGTGGTAAGATGAAGTTCCTCTTTGGTTTGGCTTATGCTGATGTAACTGCCAAGAATGTAGATTTGCACCTTTCAGAGGACGTATGGACTATCAAGGGTGATGTTCGTGCCAAGGCTTCGCTTATGGACACTGAGATTGAACTCTCTGATAAAACAGAACCTGTTCAAAATGTACCTGCCGGACAGACACCACGTCACCGTGTACATGGTCTTGACGACTTTAAGGCTGGTCTCTCAGGCTTTGGTCTTGCATTCGACTTGGGTGCAACCTATCAAGTATACGAGGACTTAAAGGTAAGTGCAGCTGTAACCGACCTTGGTTTCATAAATTGGAAGAATACGCACCAAGCTTCATCTACAGGCTCTTGGGAGTTCGATGGCTTTGACGAGGACATTTATGCAGGTAGCAACCGCACCGAAACTAATGAAATTGGCGACCAGTTTGAAGCGCTTGGTGATGACCTTGGCGACATCTTTGCTGTTTATTATGATGGCAAAAAGAGCGAAAGCCGTGCTTTGGCAGCCAACATCAACGTAGGTGCTGAATACACCTTGCCTTACTACCGCAATCTCACCTTCGGCTTCTTCTACAATAGCCGCATTGCAGGTTGTCACTCATACCACTCAGGAACATTCTCGGCTAATGTAGCACCTGCCAAGTGGTTTGATGCATCATTGAGCCTTGGCTTTACCAGCACAGGTGTAACAGGTGGTTTGGTTGGTAGTCTCCACGCTAAGCACTTCAACATCTTTGTCGGCACCGACCGCTTCTTTGGCAAACTTAGCAAGCAGGGCATCCCCCTCAATCGTGCCAACAGCAACATCTCGCTCGGCATCTCTTTCCCACTTAACGCCAAACTCTAAGGAGATAAGTAATATTCAATTGATAAAAAAAAATATCACGCGCCAGCCTCACCCCATTCGGGGTAAGGTTGGCGCGTGAAGCATTTTGAAAGATTTACTATTTCCCTCGCGCGCGCGTTTCTATATATATATACGTCTTTCGCGCTATCCTCACCCCATTCGGGGTGATATATGAAAATAATGAATAATAATGTATAATGGAGCATGCCTTGCACATTATTCATTATTTTTAGCCTCTAACAATATTCCAAACCGCTTCTTCGGTTTCGGCAAAGGGACCTGAGTGTTCAAGCTTTAGCGTAGACATGGCAGCAGCAAAATGCCCTGCTTCATTAGGGTCTGCACCACGCGAACGCATATATAAGTAGCCCGTAGAGTAAGTATCGCCACAACCCGTAGCATCAACTACCTTTTGGGTTGGATAAGCACAGATGTCATAGAAATGGTCATTTTCGAGCACTACAGAGCCATAATTACCTAAGGTAACACAAACCTCCTTCACACCCCATTCAGCAAGCTGTAGGGCAGCATCGTGTGCTTCCTTTTGTCCTGTAAGCACCTCCATTTCATACTCGTTTACCTTCAGCACATCAATAAGTTTAAGAGCCTCAAGTTTATCTGTCCAATCCACAGCATATACCTTTTCGCCACGTACCTCGCGTAGATAACCTTGCGAGTCAACACTCACCACGCCGCGTTGACCCAATGAGCGAATAACATCTACAGAGAAATCATCGGCTAAGAGTGAACCCAAATGAAAAATACCTGCTCGAACCTCCTTTAATGCCTCCACCGTAAAAGGGTCTGCCTTAGCAAGTACACGCTGTGTACGATTATTTTGGTTTTCACCATACTTATTTTCAAAGTAAACGGTATGTTTCGAGGGAATAACACGCACCTCTACTCCCATTTGGCGCAAATCGTCCACAGCCTTCATGTCGGATGGTGCGAGCGAGGTTACCAATTCAAAGTTTTTTGCACCATTCAAATGATACATGGCGTGTGCAAAGTAGTAAGACGTGCCTCCCGGCATATCTATTTCGTTATTGGGCGTAATTATTTTATCGTGAGTAATGTGTCCAATGCAACAAATTTTGTTCATTCAGCGGTTGTATGTTAATATTTTGACTGCAAAGTTACAAAATTATTCTGCTTTAACGGATAGGTTTGTGTTTTCGTCTTTATAGTAATGTTTAAAAATTTATTTATGAACATTTTTGACGAAAAGAACACCACTCCCATTCTATTTCATGCGCCAGCCCAACCCCGAAAGGGGTTTATTTATGGACATTCAAAAAAATAATTTATGAACATCCTGACTTCATCACTTTTCTGCGCCATCACATAGCGCGTATTGAAAATCAATGA
>OIXW01000119.1_pt1 | contig 21691 bp, 16 predicted proteins | sample 1587951 | NCBI WGS metagenome assembly OIXW01 (sample SAMN03283239) | human gut metagenome | biome: human-associated habitat; material: feces | host: Homo sapiens | place: Peru | collected 2012
ACCTTACACAACGGTAAGGCAAGCGTAAGCCATATCGATGGTAGCCGACTCGTCTTCTTGCGACTATAGATGCCGTAGACTAATCGCAAGAAAGGACTCGGTATGCAAACCACGCAAGCAGCGACCCCGGTACTGGAGGTCGCGCATCTCGAAAAGGTATACGGCGCGCTGGGCAACGTGACCCGCGCGCTCAACGACGTCAGCTTTACCGTCAACCGCGGCGAATTCGTGGGCATCATGGGTGCCTCGGGCTCGGGAAAGTCGACACTGCTCAACTGCGTGTCGACCATCGACAGCGCCACGAGCGGCATCATTCGCATCAACGGCCAGGATGTGACGCGCATGAAGCAGGCCAAGCTCTCGCAGTTCCGCCGCGAGGAGCTGGGCTTTATCTTCCAGGATTCCAACCTCCTCGATACGCTTACGGCACGCGAGAACATCGCCCTGCCGCTCACTATCGCCCGTATGAACTCAGCCGAAATCTCGACCCGTGTGCAGGACGTGGCCGCGCGCCTGTCCATTAGCCAGGTGCTCGACAAGTACCCCTACCAGATGTCCGGTGGCCAGCAGCAGCGCGTTGCCGCAGCTCGCGCGCTCGTCACCGACCCCACCATGATCATGGCCGACGAGCCCACCGGCGCCCTCGATTCCAAGAGCGCTCGCCTGCTGCTCGAGAGCCTGGAGGCCCTTAACCGCCGCCTGCGCGCTACTGTGCTCATGGTCACGCACGACAGCTTTGCCGCCAGCTACACGAGCCGCGTGCTGTTTATCCGCGACGGCAAGATCTTCACCGAGCTGCGCCGCGGCGACACCGACCGTCGCGAGTTCTTCGACCGCATTATGGAGGTCGTTGCCATGATGGGCGGTGAGGGCTCCGATGCTCTGTAAACTCGCTTGGGGCAACGTCCGCCGCGCCGGCCGCGACTACCTCGTCTACCTTTTGACGCTCACCCTGGGCGTTACGGTCTTCTATGCCTTTAACACCATCTCGATGCAGGTCGACATCGCCGGAATCGATGAAAAGGGCTTGGCGCAGGTAATGGGCAGCATGCTCGGCGACCTGACGTACTTTTTGGCCGGTGTCATGGCCTTTTTGATGGTGTATGCCAATAACTTCATCATGAAACGCCGCAAGAAGGAGTTTGGCCTGTACCAGGTGCTCGGCATGGGGCGCGGGCGCGTCGCCACGATCATGGCGCTCGAGACCGTGATAGTGTCGGTCGTGGCCTTTGTCGCCGGCATTGTGCTGGGTGTGGGACTCTCCCAGCTCATGACGTTCTTTACGGCCTCGCTCTTTAAGACGCAGATCGCCAATTTCCACTTCTTTTTCTCGGTGCATGCGTTCAATCTGACCCTTGCCTGCATGCTCGTAATGTTTGTGCTCACGCTACTGCTGAACCTTCGCGCCGTGCGTCGTACCAAACTCATCGAGCTTATGGGTGCCGAGCGTCGCAACGAGAGCATCAAGACGCGCAACCCCTGGATTGCGATTGCCATCTTTGCCGTGGGCGCGGTGCTTGTGGGCGTGGCCTATTACCGTCTGCTACGTGATGGGTTCCCGCTAACCGCGACGGACAGCAAGCTGCAAGAGGCCATGAACCAGTTTGGTATTACGACCGCTATGGTTACCGTGGGCACCTTTGCCCTGTTCTGGGGACTCTCGGGCATGCTCATCAAGCTGCTGCAGAGCCTGCGCGGCGTGTATTGGCGCGGCCTCAACATGTTTACCGTGCGCCAGCTTGCGGCCAAGGTCAACACGGTGTGCTTTTCGATGGGCGTCATCGCGATGCTCCTGTTTTTGGCCATCACCTCGGTGACGTGCGGTATGTCGATTGCCAACGTGATGAACGAAAACCTGGAGCGCTATAACCCTGTTGATGTGTCTCAGACGTATGTCTATTACACGCCTGATACGCTCGACTACTACAAAGAGTACGTCAATCCGTCTGAGGCCGACCGCTTTGTGCTGGCCGAAAGTACGGTCGACTTGTACTCCGCCTGGCACGGCGATCGTATCGATCCCGATAACGTTGCAGACGGTATTAAGGGCAAGTCGGCGGACAACAACGACGAGACCGGCAAGAAGGTCAATATCGCCGATGTTGCCGGCGAGCATGTGCAGATCGATTCGTATCTGAGCTATCCGCTTGGCGGATCGGATCCTTCGGTGACCGCGGGTGAGATGTGCAAGACCATGGGCGAAAAGCTTCCCAAGGCGCTCGGGGGCAGCAATGCCGATACGATGGGTCTGTTTGTGACGCCGGCGAGCCAGTACAACAAACTGCGCCAGATGATGGGCGAGGAGCCGGTGAGCATTGGCCACGACCAGTATCTGCTCACGTGCGATATGGGCGGCGAGCTGGGTGACCTGTACACCAAGTACATGGCCGGTGGACATACCCTTGAGCTGGGCGGACATACGCTCAAGCCTGCCGCTGACAAGTCGGATGAGGATACGGCCGCCATTGCCAACTCAGCGCTCGGCAGCAATCCGGGTACCGTGGTCGTGGCCGACGAGCTGCTTTCGGAGCTCAACTTGCAGCCGTATTCCAGCAACCTGCTCGTTAACTACAAACAGGGGCTGGAAGCGGCCAAGGCTGACGAGACCATTAAATACACCATGCTCGATAATCTGCTCGTGGACGGCAAGGAGCCGGGGTCGTGGGGAATTTTCATGACGCGGTCCGAGCTTTATGCGCAGGCGGCGCAGATGAACGGCATGATCAGCTATCTGGCCATCTACATCGGCTTTGTGCTGGTCGTCGCATGCGCGGCAATTCTGTCGATCCAGCAGCTCTCCAACGTGGCCGACGGCAGTCGCAGCTATCGCGTGCTGGCGCAGATCGGTTGTGACGATCGCCAGATTCGCCATTCGGTGATGGCGCAGCAGGCGGTGTTCTTCCTGTTCCCGCTGGCAGTGGGCCTGGCGCACTCCTTTGTGGCGCTCAAGGTAATTATCGAGCTGGTGAGTACGTTTGGCTACATGAGCATCGGCGGCACGGTGGGCCTCACCTGTGCAATCTTCCTAGCAGCCTACGGCGGCTACTTCCTGGTGACCTACCTCATGAGCACCGGCATAGTGCGCTCCGCCATCGCCACCCGCTACAGCGAATAGACGACTCAAAGCAAAACCACCACGAGGGACCTTCGTGGTGGTTTTTCCACCACAAAGGGGACAGGCACCTTCGTGGTGGTTTTTGATTGTTTCGCCGCGAAAGCAGCGCCCTAACGTCAAAACCACCACACAAAAAGTTCGCCGGCCATTGAACCCGGCGAACTTTCATGTACGGATAATGCGACAGGCCCCGCCGCTCAGCTGAGCAGCGGGGCCTGAGCTGTCAAGCCATTTAGCTGATAGACATCCGGGGCTCCGAGTGGAGGCTTGTCACGCCAAGGCGGCGAGCGGCGATATCTTCTCCCCTGCAATAAGGACATTGCTGCGACGAGGGGTGATAGAGGTGGCCGTGGGGGCATTCGATCGCCTCAGAGCGATAGAACGCGAGCAAACCCTCCCACTGATGAGGTGTAAGGCGCTCATCCGGCGATCCAAAGAGCGAGCGCTCGAACGCCTCGCGCAGATAACGGGGAAAGTCGCAAAGCCGCAATGCGTAGTCCGGCACCACATAGTCGGGAAGCGTGCAGATAAACGGGCTCAAGCCGCTGCGAACGTTGCGGTTGAGCGAAACCGGAGCCGGGATCTCATCGGCGTCCAGAAGGGCTGGGTCGACCTCACCGTCGAAGGGATGGATACCGAAGTTAAGCATCTCGAAGATATGGACAGCGAGGCCGAAGACGTCCGTGGCCGGGGTGAAGACGGGCTTGCCGGCGATGTCCGCTAGCTCGGAAAAATCGTTGATACCAAGCGCCTTCATCTGCCTAAGGATCTCCGGCGCCACGTAGCCCGGCAGGGCACAGGAGGGATGATGCTCGCCGTGAAGCGTGAAACCGTAAGCGTCGACGTCAATCATCGTTATACGCCCGGTCTCGCTGACGAGCAGGTTCGACCCATTCCAGTCAGCAACGATGACTCCGATTATATGAAGCTCGGACGTCAGATGACAGAAATCCATGAGTACCTTGATCTTCTGCCGCATGGTGAGCACCGGTGCCGTCTCGTTTGAGGGAAATTGCGCGATAAGGTCGATCGGAACGGAGCCCTCTGGGGCGGCACGCATTCCAAAGCCCACGAAGCCCGTTTTGTCGGGGTGCTTGTAAAGAGGCTTTGCCGGCCAACCAAGATGCATCAACATTTCTTCTTTAAGGTGCAAAAGCAAGGGGACCGCCCGTGCCATCACCTCGACTTTGCCGGCAAGCTCAGGTGTCGGGTCGTGGTAAATCTTAGCGATGCCGTGGGAGCCGATGATGCGATAAACGGCCCCTTCGCGACCAGAACCGATCTGATCGCCGAGCTCGACAGGCTCGCCCGAAATACCTGAATATAGCATCATCGGCTCCTTATCTCCTACTCGTTGGCAGTATGATCGGCAGCGTGTGCGCCACCAGACTTGCGAGCTTTGACGGGATAGGGGTAGCTCACGGCGATGGTGCGCACGGCATCGGCGATCTCGTGGATGTTGAAGCCGTTGGCGTCCATGAAGTTCTGGAGTGCATACGGGAGCTCGAAGCAGGGAAGCGGCTCATTGGCATTGAAGACGACGGTCGCATCGAGGTCGTCGGAGGGCTCCTGGGTATCGAGAGCGGGCTCAGGTGTGGAAGCGGGCTCCTGCGGAGTGGCGGGCATCGCGACAGGCTCGGAAGGCGGCTCAAGCTCAGGAGCCGACTCAGGCTCGGCAACGGGCTCAGGCACGGTCACAAGATCGGGCGACGTCACCGGCTCGGGAACAACCGCAGGCTCAGGCTCCTCAACGACAGCGGGGGCATCGGGCACGGGGACAGGCTCGGGGGCAACGGACTCCACGGCGGACTCAGAAGCGACAGACTCACCCGCAGCATTCAACTTGGGCTTGCAGTTTTGCTTCTTGCCGCTATCGACCAGCTCCAGCGCAACGGCGTCCCAATTCACGATCGTGACGAGCGTTGCGTCGTCGAAGGTGGCACCCTGTTTCAGGGCGCCCTCGAGCAGGTCCCTCGTCTTCAACTCCAGCATCTCGTCGCTGCCGAGGGAGGCGGCAGCCATATCCTCCATGAAGATGCCGATGATATCGTTATCGAGCTTGCTGTTGTCAAGGTGCGGCGCCAGCATCTCCAAGATGCCGTCAGTGGCGAGCAGAAGGCCGTTCACGTTCGATGCCATACCGATCTCCCAATGATCCTTGAAGCACAGGGGAAAGACGCCCGACTCGCCCACGCGCTCGGGGGTGGAAACAAGCTCGAACTTGCCGTCCTTCTTGGCGATAACACCCGAGTCGCCAACGGAGCCATAGAACAGACGTTCGCCATCGTACACCGCCAGGACCAGCGTCGCATCGAACTTGCATGCCGGCTCGCCCATTGACTCGGCCTTGGCGACCACGGCGTTATTTGCCTCGATCATCGCGGCCTCGATAAATGTCTCCATCTTGCGCTCAAAGACGAACTCGCTCGTAGGTCCAAAGGTGCCGAGCAGGTCACACATGGTGGAGACGGCGACCTTGACGGCGGTCTGGGCACCGATATCGCTATGGCTCACGGAACCCAAACCGTCCGCGACCGCGGCCACGACGAACTCCTTGTTGATAAAGAGCTTGTCGGCGCCGTCGGCTCCCTTCCAGACGGAGAGCTTCTTGACGCGACGGGCCGTCCAGTCGTCCTGGCAGCACACGCCGTCGTGACGGTGGGAGATGCCACGGAGGCTTACGCCCGAGATGCCGAGGCGGTCGGTCGCGCCCTGGATATCGTTGTTCTTCATGATGGTCTCCTTATCTTAGAGGTTGCTGTTGTTGAGGAATTCCTCGAGGCTGCAGGCCTCGATGTGGGAAGAGGCGCGGACGTTGTTCTCGAAGCACAGGCGCTCCGTGTCGTCGGCGCCCACATGCGACATGGTGCGCACGCTCGCACCGATAAGCTTGTAGGCCTGCGTGATCGCATCGCCGCTCGCATCGGCGATTTTGAACCACGTGCCGTTAGCTCGGCAGAGCTCGGCAAATTGATCCTCGGAGTAGTTGCCGTAGCCAAAGGGAAGGAAGTGGATCCTCTCTTCTTCCACGAGCTTGCCGACGCAGCGCGCGGCCTCCGAGACGTCGCCTCCTGGCTCGTCTTTCCCGTCGGTGAGCAGGATCACGAGTGATTTGAGCGGAGGCTTGCGGGTTTTCTTAACGATGTGATGTGCATAGGCGCGCTCAAGCTCGCAGGCGGTAACGAGGGCGTCGTTGAGGCTGGTGAGGCCATGGGCCTCGAGCTTGAGGTCGCGGGGGAAGTTCTTTGCCGGGACAAAGGCGTCATCGACATTGCCTTCAAAGTCCGAGCTGTCGACCGTGCGCGCGATGTCGACGGCACTCGAAGCCGGGTCGCCGGCGATGTAGCCGGACAGCTCGGTCATGCCCTTGTTGATGGCATCCATCACCTTGTGGACCGAGGACGAGCGATCGGTGACGAGGATGACGCCGCGGTGCGCGCGGAATGCCGTCCAGTCGGGGGAAACCACCTGCGTCTCGGCGCCATCACACCAGGTATACGTATCTGCGCTGTTGTTCATGACGGTTCCTTTCTCTTAAGGGCACCTCCTTTGGCCCCCTTGCTGGCATGCATTATGGGAGGCCGCCCGCCCGCCGCCTCCTTGACCGTTCAGCTGAACGGAGGGTGAGGTACGCGGGGCGAGCCTGCTCCTGCTCGACCACGGCGACGCGGGTGATCTCTACGCGCATGCACGGGATGAGCTGGAACGATGAGCGCCGCACCTGGCAGCTCGAGATCCGAAACCGCAACGGCGCCTGCCTCGACGGCGAGCTCATCGAAAGCGACGAGGTCGTCGGCATCGAGCCGGGCTCGCACCTCTGCCTGAGGGGATGCGAACGCAACCTCTTCCTGCTGCTCTCGGCAGCTTAAGCCCATAACGGCAAACGGCCGGCAGCACGCGCGGTGCTGCCGGCCGAAACGCATCGGATACGGTACTTACCGAATATGGAAGCGAATATGCCGCACCTTCTCCCGTGCATGCGTCTCATAGCGCTGCCAGATATAGGTAAGGACGAGGAAGAACGGCCCCATGACCTCGATGGCGGCCGGAATCAGCTCGAGGCCGCTCAGGAACCAGATCGCCACCACGAGTGCGCCGAGATGCGCGATGAGCCCCTCGGCGGTGCGATCGGCTGGGAGCAGCGATAGCAGCATGAGCACGACGGCCGCACAGGTGAGGACCGTCACGTAGGCGCTGCTGATGCCGGCGTAGGTCAGGAAGGGATAGATAAGCGCAGCGACAAGGGCGCGAGCACGCATGGCTCCGGTCGCGCGCCCCATAGCCACATAGGTGGCACCCGCGATGAGGACGTAGGTCATGGGAGCCGCATCATCACCGAATCCAATCAGCCGCTCGGCAAGAACCAGGGTCACCAGTGCAAAGCACCAACGGGTCGCATGACGCAGATCGGCCTCATCGTCAACCCCGTCGCATCCATCTTCCTCGAGGGAGCCGGCGTCCTCCAGGTCAAACACCTCGGCAGCAAGGCCCGCAGCCATGGGAGCCAGAACAGCCGCGCCCACGCGCAGCACAAAGAGCGCGATCCGTCCGTTGAGAAAGAACGTGATGCCCGAGAGCACTACGAGTACCAACATGGCGCGAAGTATCACGGCAGGGCGCTTGTCGCTCGGGAGAACCTGGCGAACATCGCACAGCAAGAGCGCGTCGGCGACGCCTTGAACCGCCATAAGGCCGGCGATTGCCACGTCCAGGGGCTCCGCCAGCGAAAACGACTTGAGCGGAATGACGGTCACGAGGCCTGCGAGCGCAAACCATTGCGTGTTGTTTGGACGGCGGAGCGTTCCGCTTTCTTCATCCCATTCGATTGTGGGAAACAGCGTGCCCACCAGCTGAAAGGCAAGGTAAGAGAGCCCCACAAACACCAGGATCCCAAAGGTGCCGTCATCGGGATGCGCGCGGATGTTGCCACACCAGCCGCTACCCAGATGGAGCACAAGGCGCGCGATGTCGGAGGCAAAGAGGACAACGGCGGCTGCATAGAGCCAACCGGTGACGAGCACGCGGCCAGAAGCGGCGCTCTCGCGGGGCTTCTTGGGGCAAGATACAAGCAGGCTAGACGTGGGATTCATTGCGATCGCCTTCCTTGGCGTCGGCAGGCACAGACAAATCGTCATCGAACAACAGGACGGCGGACAGATCATCGTCCTTCATACGGTCCATGTGCTCGAACGGATCCCACAGCTCGTCCATCTCGGCAAGCACGATGCCCGCCGTCATGATGACGCGACGCACGGCAGCGACGAACTCGGCAGCGCCCACCGCGCACCCATATGCTGCCGTGAGCGTGCAGAGACCGTCTGCGACACGGCTGACGTGCACGTCGACCTCCAGTCCCTCAAGCCCGTGGCCTTCGATTCGAAGCGCCTCCTGGCAGACCTTGACCATGTCCTCTTCAATCGGGCAGTCAACGCGCACGTCAACCTGTTTCTCGCCGTCGATGATCTCCGGCGCGATGCGCAGGGTTGCGAGGTGATCGATATAGTCGACCTCGGCGCAAAACTCGCGGCGACCCTCGTTGAGATCGAGATCGATGTCTCCCTCGACACCGTTTGCGCTCGGTGTCCGTGCCACGCAGCCTTGGTCGAGCGCGGCGATGATGTTCGCAATCCAACTTGTGCCCATGTGCTCCTCCTTTTGGTCGGGAATGTTGGGCACATGCTAGGCAGACGCTCGCACGCTATCGGGGTCATCGTTCAGCTGAACACGAGGGGCGTTTTCGCTGACTTATGCTCAACCTACGATGATTCCGCCCTTAAACCACCACAAAGGTGCCTGTCCCCTTTGTGGTGGTTTCAGCTGAACGGCGGGACGGGCGGCTTGGGCGCGCGAGTCCACAATCTGGGAAAACAGACCAGATTGGGGGCTTGTATGATCGATTCGAAGGGAAACGTGCGACCCGAGGGCATGTTTAACAGGGCGCGTCTGGCCCCCGAAGCTCAGCGCGCATACGATACGCTGCTCGAGTGCGTGCTCAATGGACAGAAGGGCTGCGAGGTTTCGGCGCACGCGGGCATGGATACGGTCAAGGCGCTGGTAGAGCTTATGCGCTGCGACTGTCCCGAGCTCATCCATCTCCTGGGCGGTGTGCACTACTGCCGCCACGGTGAAAAAGTCCTGCTTGTGCCAAATTACGCCAAGGGATACAAGCAGTCGGTCACCAGGCTCTATACAAATCTTGCCAAGATGGAGCGCGCTGCTGAGTCAATTCTCCAGGCAGCGCCGGTGGGAGCGTCGGCGTTCGACCGTGTTTTGGCAATCCACGATGCCTATCTTGCACGGTACCGATTCCAGAACGGTCGCCCGTACTCGCATTCGGCGGACGGTCCGCTGCTTAAACACCGTGCCGTGTGCGAGGGATGGGCAAAAGGCTTTAAGTATCTGCTAGACCGTGCTGGTATTGACTGCGTCTATGCTTGGGGTCGCCGCCTCGCGAGCGATCCAACGGGGCACGCCTGGTGTGTTGTGAACCTAGGGGAGCGCGGTCGCCCGGCATGGTACATCATCGACCCCACGCGCAACGGAAGGGACGGAATGCTGCCCATGCACAGCGGTTTTGGCATGAGTGAGGCGGCATACAACTACGCTACCGAACGCTCCTCGGGGCAATGGGTTCCGGTCGCCCCGCGTGACTTGGGCTTTTACGGGCTCACGGGACGATTTGTGGCAACCGTTGACGACGCCGTCCCTATTGCACGCGGTGCGGGATTTCCCCAGCGAGGAATCGAGATCCAGCTCCCTAAGTTTCCGGATGAGAAGAGCTTTGATGCAGCACACTCGGCGGTATGCGATCGTCTGACGTCGACGTTTGCCTGCGGCGTCGAGTGCTGTACCGACCGCTCGCGCCGCGTGATTCGTATTGATGCGCTTAAAGCCCGCCGGAAGTTGGGCGCAGCCAGCTAGGGGTTAGAGGAGCCAAGAGGACTGATCGTCTGTGTGCTCCTGGAAAAAGGCGTTCGTCTGGGCAGCGTCGATTACGCGCTGGCGCTGCTCTTCGAAGCGGCCTCCGCGAATCGATCCGCTTATTGTGACATGCCTGCCCTGCTCACCTGTTCCAACGTAGCGCGAGAACCAAATGCGAGCCCGTTCATCCCCGCTCTCGTCGGCAAGGTAGAACGTGACTATGTCAAACGGCGTGCTGTCAAAATCCATGGCGTTGTAGAGGGTCTCTACGGTATCGATGGCTTTTTGCGCAAAAGTGTCGTCGACGGTAAGGTCGAGGGATACCAAGAGTTCGGTGTCGTCATAAGCGCTCGTGCCAATCGTGGCCGAGGGGAACGCGGCCTTGATGGCGTGGCGCGCTTCGTCGACTTCGGCCTCGAGCGACCTCGGGGCACTTGAAAGAGCAAGGTCCATGCGGCCGCAATAGTCGACGTGCATGAAGGGCGGGTCGGTGGTGGCAACAACGGCTGCTAGGTCTGCTAGGTATTTGTTTGAGGTATCGAGCGGCTTGCCCGTGGCGCACGAAATATCAAAGGCGAGCTGCGTCGAGGCGGCACTTGCCCACGTGCGCATGATGGGAATGCCTCCCACACCGAGGTAAACCCAAGCGCCGCCAGCGTCGGCGGCGGCATGTGTCACTGCGTTCATTCCCGTTTTACCGTTGACATCACCGTCGCTTACCCGCACCGCCGCCGCACCCGTCGAGGTCTTGACGGCTTCGACGGCCGGTGATCTGAGTACGTGTCTCTGTAAGCCGCAGAAGACTTCGATAGAGGGGCTGGCGCAGATAAGCCCCGCTGCCGATTCTCCCAGATCGAGCCCCTGGATCTGCGCGACGATGCCTTTGCCGTCGCCGGTGTCACCGAGTGCATAGGGAACGCCAAAGGCATCCAGGCGTGCTGCGATGGCTTGAAGGGCATCAATGCGCTCTCCGCGAGAAAGCGTGTCGGAACTCGTGAAGGAAACGAGGGTGCCGCTATCCTCGAGGACGCTTTGCTTGACCTGGTTGTCGCCCGTAAATTCGCTGTCGATCCACGTGGCCTGCGGAACCAGACTGTCGCGGAAGCTCGTGCGATAGCTTTCGGAGAGCAGCGCTTTAGCAAGCACCTTGCAGAGGCTCTGGGACGGCGCGAGCCAATTTGCCGTAAAGGCGTAACGACCCTTGCCGAGCGATGCGGTCGAGACTGCGTTCCACGAAGACCCGCCAACGTCGAAAGCAAGAACGCCTTGGTCGAGCCAGTCGTTGCAGCTCTCTTTGAGGCGCTTATTTGCACTGTCGGTCAGGGTGAGCTCAAGATACGCATAGCGATCGGGATTTGCGCAGGTATCGGGTTCCAAGCCTTCGACCTTGCCCATCTTGACCGTGATGTCTTTGATTTCCGTTCGATAGATGTGCTCGTAGGATACCAGGCCGTTGCCTTCCGAATCGATGCAGGCAAGGTAGAGCTCGAGCGGACGGGACAGCATTCTCACCACGTCGTCGCGGTATATGCTTGCCGTGTCGCTCGATCCGGACGATGAGGATGTTTGGGACGAATTGGCATCGCTGTCGCCCCCGTTAAGCTCGTCGGGAACATCGAAGGCGCCGGCGGAAAAGTCGACGCAGATGCCGTCCATGCTTTCAATGGTCGAGGCTTTGCCCAGGCCGGCAACATCCAGACGCGCCTGGACCAGCTCGACGCTTTCGCGCAGCTGGCCTGCGGAGAGCGCCGTAGTGGGATAGAGGACGAGCTGGTCGTTTTCTTGTGATGTGCCGAGGGCTCCCGTTGCAAACGCAATGGCCAAGGCGATGGCGGCCACCACTGCTACCGCGCAGAGGCAGGAGGCAATGGTCGCCAAGCGCTTCTTGTGGAAGGGACTTTTGGAGTGGGGAGTGCTCTCCTCGGCGGGAATGACATCAAAGCGGCCTCCGATTTTGCCGATGCCCGGCTCGGTGCAGCGCGCAATAAGTTCACCGAGAACGCGGTCATCATCGTCGGTGCAATAGGCGCTATCGAGATGGACAGCTCCTTTGTTTTTGAGTTCGAAGAGTTCCTGCAGCTCGGCCGCACTCAAGCCGCCCGAGCTCTGCGCACAGATAGTTCGAATCTGGGCCTCGTGCGGCCACACTCCGCAACGAAGGTAATACAAAAGGCATCCGATGGAGTAGCAGTCGGCGTGGCTTGTGTTGCGCCATTGGCGCATCTCGCTCTGGCGCTGGTCGAAGATCTCGGGCGCGCCGATAAACGGCGTGCTCAGACGTTCGCTGCCGTCGGCCGCCGTCACGTCGGGGTCGTCGTTTTGGGCGCTCTGTCCAAAGTCGATGAGCATGACGCGCTCAATGCGCTGCCCGTCCTTGTCCAGCATAAAGCGCAGGTTATGGGACGAAAGGTCGCGGTGCGAGACCGTGGTGAGGTAGCGGGCGTCCTCGCGCGAAACGACTGTGCAGCAAAGCAGGGCCGTGACCATGGCGCGTACTGTGCCGAGGACATCGGCGGCGCTGACCTCGCCGTGCGCATCGCTCATGATTTCGCGCAGCTCGACAATATCGACGCCCTCGACATATTCCATAGCAAGGGCGGGGTAGCGCACCTCGCCGCGGGGCGTCTTTTTAATGCGCCAGCCCAGGGCATAGGCGACGGGCGCGTGCCCCTGGGCTCCGTCCATGCTGCGAAGCGTCTCGTACTCTTGGCGCAGTTTGTACCAGTCGGATTTATAGGCTTCATTGGATTCGAGCGCCTCGTTATGGGAGGCGGCACAGCCATGGCGCATGACCTTGACGGCAAGCTTGGTGCCGTGGGCGGGCGTGCCCGTGGCGCTGATGGCGTTCGGCCCAGAAGTGGTGTCGATAAACCAAAGATCGGCGCTCGCGCCCGAGGGCTCACCGCTCGGCCGCATCGCAATGCCCGCTTGGGAGGCGGGCAGCTCGGCGGTCCGCCCCCTCGCTTGGTGCCCTGCACCGATCGAGGTGCGTTCCGGTCATTTAAGTATAGCGGGCGCGCAAAAACGGACACACCACAACACCCTTCAATCCCTGCTGTTCAGCTGAACGGCGCGCAGGGGAGAGGGCTGCCGCGCCGATAGGATGGCCTCAATATTCCCAACCGTAAGGAGGAAGCTATGGCTGCCGGCTGGATAGCAAATCTGGTTGCCGTGCTCGACCAGGACAGTGTGCCCTCGCGCCGTGGCGAGGCGGGAGCTCAGGATGACATCGATGTGCTTTTGGGCATCGCTTCGACTGAGTTTACCGCCGAGGTCAAATATCTCGACTACCTGGCAACGCTTCGTATTGGTCTCGTAGAAACAGGGGATGGTGAGAGCGTAAGCGTGTGCATCGACTGCCTGCTCGATGCGGACAAGAGGTCCGCCTGCGAAAAGGCCATTGCGTCGCGTGGCATGACATTTGCATGCGAGGGGGTCAACGTTCGCGTCGATTTTGCCCTGGACGACTTTTTTGAGCTGAAGGCCCAGTGTGACGGCGTATCCGACGCGGCGGAGTTGGTTCATGCCGTGGGGCTCGTCGTTCAGTCTCTCGGTGAGGTCCTCGATGCGCTTCCAGAGGAAATTCTTCACCCCGAACACGCTGCTATTTTCCTCGATGATTCGTCGTCCAAGGCAGATGACGGCAAGGGCGGTGGACTTGATGAATTACTCGGTTAATCCCGTGCGGCCTCAGGTATCCGCCGGCCGCATTCTGGCGGCGGGGTGGTTCTATGCGTTGACCGTTGTGCTGTTCGCCCTGGATATTGCCCACGCTTCGCTCTTTTTGGGGAGTAGCTGGCTCAATAACCCTCCAACCGATCTCGATTTTTATGGGTGGGGCTTTATTGTCTTTATCGGTCTGTGCTTTGTGGGGTTCTATTATGTTCGCGACCTGACGCCTGCGATTGATGTGGAGGGAGATCCGCTGCGTTTTAGCCGCGAGGGCAGTGCTCGGCACTTTGCCCTGACGGGTTTAGTACTGGCCATGCCGCTTGTGCTGTTCGAGCCCGGCGACCCGCTCTACATGTTTAGCGCCGGTCTTATGGTTGTCCAGGCCATGGTCGATGCCCTCCTGGTTCGCGACGTGCGCCAGGCGATTCCCCACGCCAGGCGGCCTACGGTGCTGTTGAGGGCAATGCTGATTGTTGTTGCCTGCTATGGTCTGGCGGCTTTGCTGGGCTTTGAGCTGGTTGCGCTCTTGCTGCGCGTCGCCGTGGCGGTCTTGGCTCCCGTTGCCGAGGGGCTTCCCTTGGAGCTCTGCGATCTGGGAGACGAGACGCTGCGTGGCGAGGCGCACGAGCTCAACCGCGAGCTGCGTCGTGTAACGTGGGCGTGCGGAGCTCTGCTGGCATTGATGCTAGCGGATATGCTGCTGGGAGTGAGTGAGACGACGTGGGTGCTGGGGCTTGTTTGTGTTCTGGCGGGGGTTTATGTGTCGCTGGGCCGCTTTACCCTTGCCTTGCACGTTCGCACGCTGCTGGCAGTGGTGGTCGGCGTCGTCTTGGGATTTGTCGTGCGTGACACGATGGGGATAGCATGGCTTGCCTGCACGGTTGTCGTGCTCGTTGGGCTGTCGGTGGTTCCGGTCGATCAGACGGCACCGGGTTTGGTCGCGTTTTTAGGGTTTGTGGCGCTTGCGTTTTGGTTGGAACGCGACATCGAAATACGAATGGTTATCGAGGTCTTTACCCCGCTCATCCTCGTGCTGATGTATTACTGGCAGCGCGTCGCGGTACGCGAACATACTGACGGTCGTCGCATCCGACTTTTCTTTAGGTAACCGCGGGAGGCGGGGTGGAAGATAGTTCCGCCCCGCCTTTATGCTCCCGAGAACAGCAGGAAATAATTGCGCTCGGACCCGCGCAGGCAGATGCGCGTTCCCGGTGCGACATCGACGGTCTCGCCGCTTTCGATGAGCTCGCCGTCGCAGTTTGCGCCGTTTCGGTTGAGTACTTCCAGCTGCCAAGCTGCATGCGTGTCGTCCCAAAAGAGCTTAATAGCCTGTCGCGAAATAGCGGGATCATCGAGTACGGTGGTTCCGCTGTCGATATCCTGCGTCGACGAGGGCCGGGGGCTCCGGCCGAAGAGCCAAGCGGCCGATTTGGGAATGCGAACCATGCTATGGGTGCTGCAGGTTTGGGGGCTGTAGGTGCCGCCGGCGCCCGCAGGGCAGCTTGCAATGGTGACGGCAATAGCCTCGGGTTCGGGGCGTGCGCCGGATCGATTCGCGCTGGGAGTGTCGCCAGCAGCCCAAACCGTACCGATATCGGCCTGAAGCGAGGACGCTCCCAGCCCGGCGCGCTCAAGATGGGCGCCATGGACAAGGGTATAGAGGATACCTGCCATGAGGGGGCCGAGGGATTTGCGCGCCATAAGCGTTGGCGTGCACGCGTCGTAAAGCGCAGCAAGCTCTCCGGTGGTTGGTGCATCGCCTAAGTCTCCATCAAGGCGCTCGACGATGGCGTCGACGGCGCCCTGAATGTGCGCCAAGCGCTCCTCATCGTCCGATCCATCGGCACAATCGAGCAGCCAATCTGCGAGGAGCAGTCCTGCCACAAGCCATTTGTCCCGCGCATCGGGCGCAAGCAGGCCGCGGCGGTCGTCATCAGAGGTGTTTCCCTGGGTAAAGCCCCAAAGCCACGTTCCCGAGACGGGAACAGTCTCCTTGGTGTAAAAGCCACTTGCCGGTCCCTCTGCTGTGCGAATATCGAGCAAGAGGGATGCGCTGTCCTGGAGGTTTTCCATGATCAGGCGCTTGGCGTTGTATTTGACCGCCTCGGTTTCCGGGTGCTGCGAGCGTGAGGAAAGGCTGTCGGCTTTTTTAGGCAGCGTCGGTACGGGCGCTTTTTCGGCGTCGGACGGCACCACTCGCGTGGTTACAAGCGGAAGCTCGGAATCGGCTTCGGCCATACCCTGCTCGCCCACTGCCTGCGCAATTCGGTTGCAGGTGCGGTCGAAACTGCGGCTCTTCTCGAGGGGATAAAACTGATACCAGTACTTTTTATTGGTACAGAACTCGGCTTCGGGGTGGTCGAGAATGGTCTTGCGCAAGCGTTCCTTTACGCGCTCCTGCATGTCGCGGCAGATGTCGAGTACCAGGTCTCGCTCGGATTCGAGGATGGCATACTGCAGGTAGAGCTGCGAAAGCTCGCCCTTCACATGCGCATAGAGATCGTTTGCATCTAGCGCCTCGGGCGTGGCGGAAATGCCTCCGTGATCGAGGAGAAGCAAACTGGCGCCGCGCGCGTTGGAAAGCGAGCGTTTTGCCGCGACGCTTGAGCTGGGATTTTGGGTAGGCAAAAGCGTGCGCGTAAGGGCGATCCATCGATCCTTTACTTTCCAATTGCTGCTAAACAGTTTATAGAAAAAGCGATATTGAGCCGCGGTGAGCCCATCGGCAGATTGGGCTGTGGGGCAGATCGCTCGTGTGGCGGCCTCATCTTCGGGCCAAATGGGACTCACGCTCAGGCGGATGCGATCGCAGCCTTCGATGCGGGCGCACCAGCTGGCAAATGGAAGCGTGCATGCGCTGTCAAGGGTGCGGAACACGGTGTCAAATTTGTTTTGTTGGGTTGTAGCGGCCTTTGCCATGTCAGCTCATCCCCTTGTGTCGCGCAGCATGTGTGCGGTGCTCAAGTTTTTCCCTAGGATAGCCCAAAAGTGCGTTGGAAGCCCGCTCCATCGGTTCAGCTGAGCAGTGCGCGAAGCGCTGCGTGGGCAGCTCAGTATGCTGGCCGCATCGGTATCCAATGAGAAAGGAGAATCCACGATGACCGAGGTCAATCCTGTGCTGGTGCGCTATCGTCGCGACCGTGCAAATGCCTTTGAGCAGCCGGGCACTCCCGGTGTGCTAGATCGCCTGGGCGGCGCTCGCGAGATGATCGGCGGGCTGTTAAAACTGGACCCAATATGACGGCGGAAAGACAAAGCAGACGCTTGTCTATCGTGCGGACGGAAACGTCTGCAAGGTTGCGCTCACGCCCGACGCCGAGGACAGGCTCCGTAACGAATATGCGCTCCTAGGTGGACCGTTTAAAGGTTACGAAATGTTTCCGCAGGTAGACGGCATGGCCTATGTGGAAGATCGCCGTATTGGCGGTAAGCACCTTTGCCTGCGCGAGCGCTTTGTCGAGGGCGAGGACGTTCTCGCCCATGTTGAGCGTCGTGCCAGCGAAGGCTGGCCGCTTTCGTCTCGCGAGCTCTTTTCGCTCGTGCTGGGCATGTTCGATGCTATGGCCGTGGTATGTCGCGCCGGCTACATACATCGCGACCCGCACCCTGGCAATTGGATCGTTACGCCCGATGGTCATGTGGTGCTCATCGATTTTGGCCTGTGTGCCTCGGTAGCGGAGTGTGCCGGTCCGCTGGTGGGCGAGCGCGTTATTTCGCGTGGATACGAGGCTCCTGAGCTGCGTAATCTCGGCATTGCCTCACCGGCGAGCGATGTATATAGCACGGCCAAGGTGATCGCCAAGTTCATGTTCGGCACGCGCGATGTCCGTGCTCTGCCGCGAAATATCCCCTTTGCCGATTTCTTGCGCCGTGCAATGGCGCAGAAGCCTGCCGCCCGATATGCGGACGCCTATGCCGCACGTGCCGCACTCATGGCGTCCTATCGCTCCTAGGCGTGACGTGTCCTGGCGGCCTACGGCCTGCGATTCAGCTGAACGGTTGTCCCAGAAGGTGGCGTCCGCCAACCCATAATGCAATGCCAACAGGAGGCCAAGACGGCCCCAAGAGAGAAAGGAACCCTCTTATGACCAGCAACTATAGCTCTATCGATCTGGAGGATTTCATCAACCAGACTATCGATCTGGATGATTTAATCAATCAGACGAAAGTCCTTCGCCCTGATGACCGCGATAGCAACGAGGCCGAACTTCTAGATGCGTTTGGCAACCTGTCCGAGCCACGCCGTGGCGTCATCATCGTTGCCGACCGCTCTTGGTCTGTCAATAAAGTCATGCCCTTCATCAATGCGGGGCTGCATGGCCTTTGCAAGGACATCGCCAACGACCCGCTTTCGGCGAGAACCGTCGACGTGGCGCTTGTGTCCTTTGGCACCGATGTCACGGTTCACAACCTTCGTAACGGCGGTTGCGTCGATTGTGCCGACTACGAGCGCGACATCGATAACGTCTTTGTCCCCGCAAGCAAGGTATGCGATCTTGAGCTTAAAGCCGACGGCCTTACCAGCCTTAACCAGGCGCTTCTGACCGCCTGCGAACTCGAAGGCAAGTACGCGCATCGCGTTAAGGAGAAAACGCTCACGGTGCCTTACAAGACGGTTGTCGTCCTGCTGACTGACGGACGCGATGAGCCGGGGGGCGACGTGTCTGCAGCTGCCGAATGCATCAGCAAACTGGTGAAGTCCGGCAAAATTCTCTTTTTGCCGTTTGGATATGGCGACTACTCCGAGGCCGAGTTTGCCGAGCTCTGCCGTGAGGACGGTATGTGGTTCGAACTTGCAGACAGCAATGGCAAGGCTATCACCGACACCTTTAAGCTCATCGGCGCCAGCATGCGTGTCATGTCCGAGCCCGGTGCCGCGGGCTCGGAGCGTCAGATCTTAGAGGAGAACCTAAATACACGTCCGAATGTTCAGGCCCGCACGCTCGACGATTACATCCGTAGCATTTCATAGGAGGCCAGCAATGTCTTTTGGTAATGAACTAGGCCAGCCTCGTACCATCGGCGTTGCCGGTGTAACGAAACGAGGCGTTGCACATCGCTGCTACGGTACGCGTTGTCAGGATGCGCATATGATCCGTCGCGTTAAGCAGGTGGCGATTTGGAAGGATGGCGGCAAGAGGGATCGACTCCTGCCGGGCAAGGAATACGTTGTCGCGGCCGTGGCGGATGGTTTGGGTTCCGAGGCTCACAGCGATATCGGCGCGCATGCCGCCGTCAACACTGCCGTGTCGACCATGTGCGAGCTGATTGGCGCTTGGTGCTCGACGGGCAACAGCGCCCTGGCAATCTCGATGCCTCGCTTTATAGAGCAGGCGATGATCAAGGCGAATAACGCCGTGGTCAAGAAGGCTGCATCAATGGAGTTGCCGGCCAATGAGTTCGATGCGACGCTTGTAATTGCCGTATACGATGGCGAGCAGCTGTTCTACGGCTCTGCAGGCGACTCGGGCGTTATCGCTAAGACCGATGCCGGATTCGAGCTCGTTACGCATCCGAGCCGTATAGGAGAAGCGGGCACGTTTCCGCTGTACTGCAGGGACAAGTGGGAGATCGGGGCTTGCTGCGGGCATGTGCAGGGGTTCCTGCTCGCGACGGATGGCGTTCTGGAGCTTCTGGTACCCCAGTTTAACAACGAGAACCTCAACGAGAAGGCAATGCATCTCTTTATGGGTGTCGGACACAAGCCTGTCGACACGTTGGGCATTGATGCCGCGTTAGAAAAGCGCGTCGAGAACGTCGTGCGACACATCCAAGGAAACCGCTACACGCACGATGACGCGACTGTTGTTGTTGCGGTCGATTGGGACCATGTGGAGCCAACCTGTGTTTTTAAGCCCGAGCCCGACCCCGTGCCTGCGGCAGAGCCTGCGCTCACAGTGGAGTCTGAGCCTGATCCCGCGCCTGTGGCGAAGCCCGCTCTCACGGTGGAGCCGGAGCCCGATCCCGCGCCGAATCCCGAACCGGAGCCTGTGCCGAGGCCCGAGGTGGAACCCGTAGCGGAATCCAAATCCGAGCCAGAGCATGTTGCGGAGCGGGCTCCTCAGGCTGAGCTTGATCCCAAGCCGGCAGGACCGGAGATAGCTCCGAGTCTCAATGCCTTGCTGGATCAAGATGTGCCGGGTTCCGAGGCCACCGTGGTGCTTTCGGTCGAGGATGCCACCAACGTGCCCGCACTTGAGCCCATAGCAATGTTAGAGAACGTGCTCGGCATTGTCTTCGAATATGACGAGCTGCTCGAGGCTTGCAGGATGTTTGTCAAAAACCACGATGAGGGCGTAGTGAGCGGCCAGTGTGACATGCCCATTTGCACAGATTCGACCTACGAATAACGAAAGGAGTCCCCCAGATGCTGTATGACAGCTACGGTAAATCCTATGAGCTCGGCGACGAAATCGGGTGCGGACGTGAAGGCTCCGTCTATCGCATCGTGGGGGAGCCGTTCGTCGCCAAGATCTATCACAACCCCACGCCTCAGATTGCTCACAAAATCGAGTCGATGGCGGCGATACTATTGGTGCTCGCTAAGCGTAAAAAGCAGCTGCTTCTTAAGCTTGCCTGGCCGTTCGGGGGGCTCTACGAGCGCCCCGACGGTACTGGATTTAAAGGCTACTATATGATCGGTGTCGAAGGGCGCGTTTCAATCGACGTCGTGTCGCAATTTCCGCGCAGCCCCGCGGCACCTGCTATGACCGAGCGTCAGAAAATCGAGATGCTCATCGAGCTGTGCAAGCTCGCCTCGGGGCTCCATGACATTGGTATTACCATGGGCGACTGGAATCCTCGTAACATCCTCGTAGGGGAGGGGGGCAGCCTGATGCTTCTCGACACCGATTCGTATAGCTTCACGCTTTCGGATGTGACGCATGGCACTGCGTGTGCCGCACCCGGCTATATTGCCCCCGAGGTACTTCAGCTCATGGAAATGACTGGCATCAAAGACTTCGAGAGCTTGGCGGCGTCCACGAATGCCCCCGTGTTTACGCCTCAGACGGATGACTTTGGGCTCGCGGTCCATATCTTCAAGATGCTTAATCGCGGAATACACCCATACGCTTCTGGCGAACTGGACCTGGGTTTTTATGACCTCGATGACGATGATATTCCGCCTGCGCCGTCGCTGAACAGCTGTGTATGCAATGGGCGCAGCCCCTTTGTAGGGACGCTGATCGGGTATGTTGTCCCAAAGTACGCCCTTGAGCTCGATGATTTTGGCGGCCTTATGGGCGAGGCTTTTCGCCGGTCGCTCTTTGGCAGAGCACAAGAGCGACTTGACGCACGCACATGGGCGCGCCTACTCGACCGCTACCTATCTGAGGTGACTGAGTGCCCTCGTCGTCATCATCTATATTACGCTTCGCACCACGAATGCCCCTACTGCCGAGGAGAGCACGCGCTGTTAGCTCGCCTTGGTTAAAGCTCGTGAGGCGACACACAGGCTAATCCTGCGTGTCGCCTCCGTACATATCGGCAGACGCCCCCCAATCCCTCGGGGACGGAGAGGTGGTCATTGGGGACGTTCTTGTTTGACTAGTCATTTAAGAACGTCCCCAATGACTATGGTAACGCCGATGTTTTGGCAATGCCAGCGAGCGGGTCGCATTTGGGGCAAGGTGACGTGAAACGAAAGGGCGCTGACCTTCTGGTCGCGCCCTTGAAGTTGAACGTCAGATTGTCCAAATGCGGCCCGCGCAGCGTCGAGCCGTTACGCGGTTCGGTAGAACCGCGTAACTCTACACCCGCTCTGCGATCTCGTGGATGAGGTAGTCGGTCTTTTCCCAGCCCAGGCACGGGTCGGTGATCGACTTGCCAAAGACGCCGCCGTCAACCGGCTGGTTGCCGTCCTCCAGGTAGGACTCGATCATAAAGCCCTTGACCAGCTTGGAGATGGACTCGTTGCGGCGGCAGCTGTCGAGCACCTCCTTGCAAATGCGGTACTGCTCCAGCGGTCGCTTGCCCGAGTTG
>OIXW01000122.1_pt1 | contig 21458 bp, 17 predicted proteins | sample 1587951 | NCBI WGS metagenome assembly OIXW01 (sample SAMN03283239) | human gut metagenome | biome: human-associated habitat; material: feces | host: Homo sapiens | place: Peru | collected 2012
GTAATCATTCTTCTGAAGTTGAAGATTCTTTCTTCTTCGAAGAACATATGTTCTGTACGGCATAATCCGATACCTTCAGCACCAAATTGAGCAGCCTGTTTAGCATCTCTTGGAGTATCCGCATTAGTTCTTACATATAATTTTCTTTCTTTATCAGCCCAAGCCATGAATGTTTCAAAATCACCACTAATAGCAGCAGGAACAGTCTTGATCTTCTGAGCAAATACTTCACCTGTAGAACCATTTAATGATACATAATCACCTTCAGTTAATACTGTACCATCTGGTAATGTTAATGTCTTCTTATCTTCAGAAACTCTTAATACACCACAACCAGCAACACAGCAAGTACCCATACCACGAGCAACTACTGCAGCGTGAGATGTCATACCACCACGTACTGTTAAGATACCTTTAGCTAAGTTCATACCTTCGATATCTTCTGGAGAAGTTTCATTACGAACTAAGATCATATCCTGTACACCATTTGCATGAGCTTCCTGAACATCTTCAGCTGTGAAGTAGATATGTCCAGTAGCAGCACCTGGAGAAGCAGCTAAACCTGTCGCAACAGCCTTTGCAGCCTTATAGTCTTCTTTATCGAAGTTTGGATGTAATAGCTGATCTAACTGTTTTGGTTCAACCTTTAATAATGCTTCTTCTTCGTTGATCATGCCTTCTTCAACCATGTCAACAGCAATCTTTAATGCAGCCTGAGCAGTTCTCTTACCATTACGAGTCTGTAACATGAAGAGTTTACCATCTTCAATTGTGAATTCCATATCCTGCATATCTTTATAATGATCTTCAAGAATATGACAGATCTTCTGGAACTGTTCATAACATTCAGGCATTACTTCATTTAATGTAGCGATTGGCTGAGGTGTTCTGATACCAGCAACAACGTCTTCACCCTGAGCGTTCATTAAATATTCACCGAATAATTTATTTTCACCAGTTGCTGGGTTACGAGTGAAAGCAACACCAGTACCTGATTTATCACTTCTGTTACCATAAACCATCTGCTGAACGTTTACAGCTGTACCCCAAGAACCTGGGATATCATTTAAACGACGATAAGTGATCGCACGATCATTGTTCCAAGAACCAAATACTGCTTCAACTGCAGCTAGTAACTGTTCGATTGGTTCCTGTGGGAAATCAACACCTGCATGTGCTTTATAAGCTTCTTTATATACTGCAACAACTTCTTTTAAGTCTTCTGCAGTTAATTCTGTATCGAATTCAACACCTTTTTCTTCTTTGATTGCATCGAATTTATGTTCGAAGTCTGATTTTGGGAATCCTTTTACAACGTCAGCGAACATCTGGATGAAACGACGATATGAATCATATACGAAACGTTCATTTCCAGTTGCAGCAGCGAATTCCTTAGCTACTTCATCATTTAAACCTAAGTTTAATACTGTATCCATCATACCTGGCATTGAGATTCTTGCACCAGAACGTACAGATACTAATAATGGGTTCTTTGGATCACCTAAAGTTCTTCCAGTGATTTCTTCAAGCTTTTTAACGTGTTCAACGATCTGTCCTTTAATATCATCTGAGATCATTTTTCCGTCTTCATAATATTGTGTACAAGCTTCTGTAGTCACTGTAAAGCCCTGAGGTACAGGTAAACCGATACCTGTCATTTCAGCAAGGTTGGCACCTTTACCACCAAGGAGATTACGCATATCCTTGTTACCTTCACTAAATAAGTAAACATATTTTTTCATAACTACTAAATCCTCCTTATGTCTTTTCACTTCTCTTATTATACACTTGAAAGGGCTTACTTGCAAACGCTTTCTTTTTTGTAATTGATTACACATTAAAAAAAAGCCCTATATAAGAGGATTATTATTGTTAAAAAAATAACAACTATTTTCTCTTAATGGGCTAAATGATGGATAATTGTGATTAATTGATCTGTTTGAAGTGTATGAAGCATGTCAGGATTTTTATAATACACTTCATATAGAAGATGATGTTTTGCCTCATAATCTTCCTTAGTGATATAAATAACAGGTAATGTTTCAAGAGATTTATTGTTTATATCATAGATATAAGAATGCTTCATTCCCTTAATACGTGACAAGTGAGACTTGTATTGATATAGATTTCTCACCCCTAAATGAATAACTGTTTCACACTTTAAAGATAAGTGATGAGATGCCATATCTGACACAATCAAAAGACCGCCCTTTTTATTAAACTCATGCATGATGCGATACATAGTAGCACGATTCATAAATTGATGAATCATGAAATTGGCATGAAGTTCCTCTGCATAATAAACAACATCTTCATAGCTTTGTACAAAGATTACCTGCTTCTCTTCTTTATTAAAATAATCATCCTGACAAATAAAATGTGTACATTCAGGAATGGATAAGTCTTCCTGAAGTATTATCTTGATATCATTCTTTAAATAATCATGATGTTTAAGACCATAAAGAATAGAAGCGCAATCTAGAGGCAAATGTGTCTTGATTTCTTTGATTTCTCTTATTTCTTCACTAGAGAAATCATGAGAATCCTGATAGATAAGATAAGAGACAAAGTTTGTATCAATGACTTTTCTTCTGATATATTCAAGTAATTTAGTCGGTGTGGTAAAGAGTATATCAATACCCTTATAGATTGTCTGACATTCTTCGAATGTATTGGTTCCTGAGTAGGATGTGACAAAACGATATTGTGTGTATTTATTATATTCTTTCATATTAAAAGAAGAAGACATGAGTTCTTCTTTATGTCCAAGCAAGATGATCTGTGTCTTCTCTTCATGAATCATTGAGGCTAGCATGGGTGGAATGATGGATAATAGGCGGTCCTTGGAAGAATCAACATTTAAGATAAATGACTGATTCTTCTCAATGAGTCTATAGGACTGCTTCTGAATCAATCCAGGGGCAATCATTCCCATATCGCCTAATGCATGAATGACTTCATCAGGCCATGTATATTTAATAAATTTCTTCATCATTTAGACAAGATATATTGTCTTACTTTAGAAATGAAATAGAGAGAACCTGTAATAAATACTACACCTTTATGATTAAATGCTTCGTCTACTGCATGTTTCCAGTCTTCATCTATCTTCACTGGGAAGTCTTCAGCGAGTTGTTTGGCAGTTGCACGGCGAGGATGATCAAACTCAGTCACAGTAATATCTTTAGATAAAGAGAGTAATGTCTGCAACATATGATGAGTATCCTTGTCTCCTAATGCTGAAAAGATGATCTTGATATCTTTAAAATCACGCGCACTTTCAAAGAAGGCATCCATTCCTTCTCTATTATGTGCACCATCTACTATAATTAATGGATCCTTATGGATTGTTTCAAAACGTCCTTCCCAGACTGCATCATGCATACCTTTTTCTAGATCTGCATCCTTGAATGGGAATTCTTTTCTAATATATTCTAATATATTAATCGCAAGAGCACTGTTAGTGACCTGATAATGTGCTGAAGTAGAGAGATCAATATGATAGCCATGATAATCATAAGAAATAGAGGCACCATAATAGACACGTTTAGGTTTTCTTATTTCAATGACATAAGAATGATGTTTATGGGCTTCTTCATAGAAGACTTCTAGACATTCTGGTCTTCTTTCTGCTGTCATATAAGGAATACCACGTTTAATGATTCCTGCTTTACTTCTAGCAATACTAGCATATGTATTACCTAAGAAGTTGATATGATCCAAACCAATATTTGTATTGACTGTAAGTATTGGAGAAATGATATTTGTGGCATCCAGTGTTCCGCCGAGTCCTACTTCAAATAAGGCAATATCAACTCCCTGTTCAATAAAATACATCACCGCAATAAAGACTTCTATTTCAAACTTAGAGAGCTCATAGGCCATCCAGTCATCCATATAACGGTTTGCATAGCGTACAATAGTCGCTTCATCGATTGGTTCATCATTCACACGAATGATATCTAAACGATTCACTAAAGCAGGAGATGTAAATGTCCCTACCTTATAACCAGCACACTTCAATACTTCTTTCGTATAGTTAGTGGTAGAGCCTTTTCCATTGGTTCCACCAATATGAACACATGTGAGTTTAGTCTGTGGGTCATAGAAGTCATACATGAAGTTCTTGAAGTTAGCGAGAGAATAAACACGATCCTTTTGTGCTTCAATAAATTCTAATACCTGATCATAATCATTAAAACGAGGAAGAACTGGAATTGTCTTCTTCAACAAATAACGACCGTTGGATTCTACATCTACGACATAATCATGCTGCTTAAAGAAAGACAAATGTTCTTCATCCGTATAGGCAGTCAATGGTTTTGTCACAAATCTTTCTGCCAATTCAAGAAGTTCTTCCTGTACAAGTGTATCCTGATAATCTTCAGATACATATATGAAAGATATATTGGATAAATCAAGTAATTCTAATATACCTACAATCACTTCTCCACTATAAGCCAAAAAGATCATCTTACATGGATCCTTTAAAGCTCTTGATGTTTCATAATAGTCTTTTGCGAGAAACTGGACAATAGAGTCAATATCCTCTTTTGTCGCAATCTTATATTCAAAATTTTCATTCATTTTTATCACCTGTTGATATATTAAAGTAAAAAGGATGGTTTGACCATCCTTTTTTTGTCAATTATTAGATTTTCTCAAAACGATCAACATCAACCACAAATACTGTAGCTCCACCAACAAGTACATCTACCATAATTGGTGTAAAGAATTCTCCCATTTCTGTAGGTGGAACTGTAGGTTCCTTTTCTACACGTTTCTTTGCATTGGCTTTAATGATTTCAATAGCGCTATCTACCTTATCATCATTTGTTCCTACAAAGAATGTTGTATTACCCTTCTTTAGGAAACCTCCTGAAGTAGCAAGCTTAGTCACAAAGAAACCACCTTCAGTCAAAGCGCTCTGGACAGTAGAACTGTCATCATTATTCACAATCGCAATTATAAGTTTCATACTATTGACCTCCCTAATATGAATTAGTTATGTACTTATATTCTAGCATATTTGAAGACAAAAATACACCTATATTATATAATGGCTCATGGTGATTTAAATGAGTATACAAGAAGAATTAATAAAGTGGTATGAAGAAAATAAACGTGATCTTCCTTTTAGAGATATTAAAGATCCTTATAAGATATGGGTGAGTGAAATCATGTTGCAGCAGACAACCGTGACTGCAGTGATTCCCTACTATAATCGTTTCATAAAAAGATTTCCCGATATTAAGACTCTCGCAAGTGCCTCAATAGAGGAAGTCTATAAGTATTGGGAAGGATTAGGGTATTATCGTCGTGCATTACATCTACATAAGAGTGCACAGATGATGAAAGATAGCTTTCCTAGAGAATATGAGGATGTTCTTGCACTTATTGGTGTAGGGCCATATACAGCGAGCGCTATCATGAGTTTTGCATACCATCAGCCTTATATTGCGGTAGATGGGAATGCATTAAGAGTAATAAGCAGATTATATGAGGTAGAAGATAATATTGCCTTGAATAAGACTGTGAAGAAGATCACAGAGATAGGCAATAAGTTAGTGATAGGATATGACTCCGCAAAGATCAATCAAGGGATCATGGATTTTGCGAATGCGATATGTTTACCTGTTCATCCTAAATGTGACATCTGTCCTATGCAGTGCTATTGTAAAGCCTATTCAACAAATAAGCAGGAAGTACTTCCTATCAATATCAAGAAGGTTAATAAGAAGAGTGTGTCTTATATGACAGGTATTGTGCTATATGATGATGAAGTGATGCTTATTAAAAATAAAAATGGTTTACTAGAAAATATGTATTTACTCCCTCAATATGAAGTAGAGAGTCCTTATTCCTTTATAGATTCCTTTAAAGAAGAGTATGGTATAGAGTTAGAGGTATTATCCCATTTAAAGGATTTTAAGCATGTATTTACACATCGTACATGGCATATGCATGTTTATGTATTTAGAGCAAATAAACGTTCTATTGACTTCTATACAAATAAAAAGCAGGAGGAACTTACTATTCCTACTGCTCATAAGAAAATACTAAAGTATTATCAAGGCTGATTAGAAATAATCAGTCTTATTTGTTCATGTCATATTTTTCAATGATTCTTGCAACAACTGGATGACGTACTACATCTAGTGCTGTTAAGTATACAAAGGAAATACCTTTCACACCATCTAAGATCTTCATAGCATGCTTTAAGCCATTTGTTGTCTGTTTAGGTAAGTCAATCTGAGTAATATCCCCTGTAATACACATCTTAGAGTTAAAACCAAGACGTGTTAAGAACATCTTCATCTGATTGTCTGTTGTATTTTGTGCTTCATCTAGAATAACATAAGCATCTTCTAGTGTACGACCACGCATATAAGCAAGTGGAGCTATTTCAATAATACCCTTTTCAATCAGTTTCTCTGTATTTTCTGCACCTAACATATCATAAAGTGCATCATAAAGAGGTCTTAAATAAGGATCAATCTTTTCTTTAAGGTCTCCTGGAAGGAATCCTAGATTTTCTCCTGCTTCTACAGCTGGTCTAGTAAGAATGATTTTCTGTACTTCATGATTCTTTAATGCCTGTACAGCAAACACTACAGATAGATATGTTTTACCTGTACCAGCTGGGCCAATCGCAAATACAACATCATGATCCTTTAAAGAATGATAGTATTCTAGCTGTCCCATCGTCTTAGGATAAATGATCTTACCATGACTTGTACGCGCAATATGAATATCAAATAGAGAATCCATTTCATCAAGCTTACCATTACGTCCTAACTTGATGGCATATACAACATCTCTTTTAGAGATACGCACATCCTTTTTAGTCAATTTCGCAAGTACCTGAATAACCTTTTCTAATACAGGATCACTATGATCTAAATAAATATCTGTACCACGGACATTGATTGCAGTCTCAAATTCATCTTCTAATAATGCGATATTCTCATCACGTGGACCACATAATAATTGAATGGCATCTAAGCTATATCCACTTAACTGAATCACTTTTTCCATAAAATCTTCCTTTCATTGAAAAAAAGAAGAGTCAGATGACTCTTCTAAAAATAAATCTTATCTACGACGTTTCTTCTGGTTCTTTCTAGCTGCTTCTGATTTCATTTTTCTCTTTAAACCAGGTTTAACATAGAATTCTCTTTTACGAGCTTCAGCAAGGGTTCCTGTTCTAGAAACTTGTCTCTTAAAACGACGTAAAGCATCATCTAAAGATTCATTTTCTCTTACTACTGTCTTTGCCATTGAACTTTCCCCCCTTTACCGCTAAATTCGAATATGATTATACACAATGATTTCTAATAATGCAAGCCTTTTTTGACTTAAAGTTTAGAAATCATCTTCTTGTTCTTCATTGTATAATTTCTTTGCATATTCCTGTGCAATAAACTTATCTCCAGGATAAGGTGTATTGCCTACAAGTGAAGTCATGAACTGTTCATGACCTTTTCCTAGGATTAAAATAACATCTCCCGCACAGGCTGAATCAATCGCCTGCTGAATCGCAAAACGACGATTGGTGATGATCACAGAAATAGGATCTATAATCTGTTCTTGAATCTGTGAACAGATGCCTTCAATATCATCATCTCTTTCATCCTGTTCTGTCAATATAACATAATCACAGTACTTATTCGCTAAAGCACCGATCTTACTTCTTTTATGAATATCTTTACGTCCCGGTGCACCAAATACTGCAATCAAATGACCATTTCCTTTGACACTATGTACAAACTTGAAGACTTCTTCAAAGTTATGTACATGCTGACAATAGTCCACAATGATATGGAATGGCTGTTTAACAGGAACAACTTCCATTCTACCTTCTACTGGCTGAATATATTTGATGGCATTCACGATTTCATCAGGCGTCATTTCTAAGGCATAGAGTGTTGTCAGTATTGCGAGTGTATTAGATATATTAAAAGGTGCAATAATAGGCACTTCTACATGATAGTAATGATTCTTGATGTATATATTAAATGCCGAATGATCAATATAATATTCAATTTCTCTCGCCATGATATCAGCTTTATGGTGAATACCATAGGTAAGGATTTTTGTATGGTCTGCCATATCCTTATAATTTGTAGATAGATAATGATTAAAGCGTACTTCATCCGCATTGAGGATGGCGTAACCGCCTTCTTTAAGTAGTCTAAAGAGCTTGACATAGGACATCATCAGATTATCTACAGTGCCATGGAAGTCCATATGTTCTTCATAGGCATTTGTGAATACGACAATACTGAAGTTAACAGAATCAACTCTTTTTAAAGCTAAACCATGAGAAGAAACTTCAAGAGTAAATCCTTTCACATTCTCTTTAACCATGTTATAGAAGTTACGATGTAAACAGATCGGATCAGGTGTAGTACCTGTCATCTGCATCATTGTAGGTCCATATTCTATCCCATTATTTCCTACATAGCCCATCTTTAAATATCGACCAAGTAATCTAGCCACTACGCGGGCTACAACTGTTTTACCACTTGTTCCTGTGACACCTATTCCTGTCATCTTATATGAAGGATGATCATAGAAGAGATCTGCCACACGGTTGAGTTCATCTAAGACATCTGGTACCTGGATATAGACAATACCCTGATAATAACGACGTAACGGCTTAGAATGAACAATACATTTAGCCCCTTGGAAGATGGCATCATCGACATATTTATGACCATCTGTCACAAGTCCTTCAATACAAAAGAAGATAGAATCCTTTCTCACATAACGGGAATCGCTATGTATAGATTCAATCTTCAAATCACTTTCAACATTAAAAAGCTCATTAAGCTTCTTCACTAGAAACCACCCCGATTAAATCATAACCTCGATGATCTGTTACTTTCACTTTATAAATATGTCCTTCTTTTAAAGAAGTATCTGCTACAAGAACCTTTAAATAGTTAGACGCATGACCAACCATATAGCCATCCTTTTCTTCTTCTATTAATACTTCTAGTTCCTGATTCATTTCAGATAATGCGAATTCAGTCTTTAATTCATCAGAGAGCTGTAATAGTCTTCTGACACGGTCTTTCTTGACATCCCCTGGCACCTGATTAGGCATTCTATCTGCAGGTGTGCCCTTTCTTCTAGAATAAGGGAAAACATGTAACTGATTGAAATGAAGCTTCTTGATCCAGTCATAAGTATCTTGGAAGTCTTCTTCTGTTTCTCCAGGGAATCCTACAATTACATCTGTAGTAATAGAAATACCAGGTAATGCTTCTTTGAGTTCAAAATATTTCTTTTCAAATTCAGCTGTATTATAATGTCTTGCCATTCTTCTTAGAATAGAATCAGTTCCAGACTGAATTGGAATATGAAGATGATCTACAATAATAGGACTCTTTCCAATGAGTTCAATGATTTCATCACTCACCTGACTCATTTCAATAGAAGAAATACGTAATCTCTTTAATCCTTTGATCTTTGTTGTTAAGTCTACTAATAGATCATAGAAAGAATAATTATCTAAATCAACACCATAGCCTGCTGTATGGATTCCTGTTAAGACGATTTCTACAAATCCTCTGTCTACTAATTCCTGTGCCTGTCTTAAAACATCTTCCTTAGGACGAGAACGCACACCACCGCGGGCATAAGGGATAATACAATATGTACAGAAGTTGTTGCAGCCATCCTGGATCTTTAGGAAGGCTCTTGTCTTATTCTCAAATGCATGAATGCTTAAGTCTTCAAAACGAGAAACCTTCATGACATTCTCAATTTTCACAATCTGTTTATGTGTAGCCTTGTATTCTTCTACAAAGTCTACAATAGATGCACGATGTTGTGTCCCTAGTACGATTGAAACACCTTCAATACCAGTGATTTCTTCACTTGCTACCTGAGAATAACATCCTACTACACAGATCACCGCTTCAGGATTTGTACGATGTGCCTTACGGATCATCTGTCTTGATTTAGAGTCTCCTGTGTTTGTGACAGTACATGTATTAATAACATATACATCTGCAGGAGATTCAAAGTCGATATTGTCATATCCTCTCTTCTTGAATATTTCTAACATCGCTTCTGATTCGTAGCTGTTTACTTTACAGCCTAATGTATGAAAAGCAACTGTTGCCATTGTCTCACTTCACTTTCTTTATTAATTTCTTATAGGTACGATCACTGATCAAGAAATGATCATACATGTATTCAATGAACTGTGAATATTCACCATGTTCATAATATTCCACTAATTCTTTTGCATCTTCCATAGATGCCTTATTAGAATGACGATTATCATCACCAACCACTAAACGACAGATGAGCGAATAATCTTCTTTCACAAATAAATAGATTGTGCCTAATTCTTCATAAAAATAGGCAATATGGGATTCATTTTCATAAATCTTTTCTAGACTAGAAAATGATGTATCAAATAAGATTGGTCCATAATATCTAAAGGCTGTATCTAATGTGACTGGTTGATTCTTTACATATTCTGCATGTTGCTTTAATAAGAGAATCTGATAATCATTGATATACCAGTTATTGATATCAGGAGAATAGATAGGAATATAAATATCTCTTGAACTTTCTTCATCATAAAAATGAGGGAGTGTGTCTAATACATTCTTTAAATCATTATTGAACATCTTTCGCTTTTCTTCATAAGTGATATATTCAAACATATCATAATGACCTGACGCAAAAAGATTATAAGACCCTTCAATGGCTTCTTTTACATCTAATGCACGTAAAAGGATTTCCATATTGAATAATTCCATTTCTGATTTTACCTTAAAACGAATATTCAAGTCTTCTAGTTCTTTTTTATGTTCTTCACAATAATGATATAAGCTCGTTTTATTGTATTTGATATCCCTGCTGTATTTATTAATGACTGCAATAAAGTCCATATTAATCCCCCAATTCTCTTCTATACCCTATAACACTCAGCATATATAAAGGCGCTGTTTCACTTCTTAGAATACGATTCCCAATAGAACATGGTACAACACCCATAGTCTGCATCTTTTCTACTTCCTGAAGATCAAAACCACCCTCTGGTCCTACAATAATAGTAATAGAATTATGAAGGTCATTAAGTGCTTTTGTGAAAGCATGATGTTCACCATTCTTGCTTTCTTCTTCATATGCCACAACATTGACTTCAGATAAATAATCCTTTAATTGTGATAATTGAATAGGTGGTGTAATTTCTGGAACAATCTGTCTATGACATTGTTCACTTGCTTCCTGTGCAATGCGAACAAAACGTTCCTTCTTCTTATTGAAGCGCGCTTCATCCATCTTCACAATACTTCTAGAAGCACGTAATGGTACAATACGTGTCACACCAAGTTCTGTTGCTTTTTGAATCACAAATTCAAACTTATCACTCTTAGGCAGGCCATAAACAAGAGTTACTTCAACATCCAGTTCATTATCTTCCTGAAGTTCTTCTTTGATTTGTAGTAAACCCTGCTTTGTATCGATGATTTCACACAAATAAACATGCTTGTCTTCATCAATACAGATGACATGTTCGCCCTTTTCCATACGCATCACCTTAGTGATATGCTTATACATAGAATCATCAGCGATAATGACATCATTTTGTCTATAATTGTTTTTAATAAAATATCTCTGCATAGTCATCTCTCCTCTAGCATTCTACCATTTTTATGAAACAATGAAAAGAAAAAAGAAGATAGAGAGGGTTCTATCTTCTTTCATAGTTTTATGCTTCTCTGGCTACAAAACCATCATTATAATCAATCACAACATGACTGTTTGCATGAATTGTACCTTTGATTATTTCTCTTGCCAGCATTGTTTCAATATGTGACTGAATATAACGCTTGATTGGACGTGCACCAAATGTGGTATCAAATGCATCTTGTGCAATTCTGTTTTCAGCTGCATCAGTGACTTCTAGAGTAATCTTCTTTTCTTCTAGACGTTCTTCAAGTTCATGAATGAACTTATCAATGATCTTATAAACAACACTAGAATCAAGTGAGTTGAACATAACGATTTCATCAATACGGTTTAAGAATTCTGGTTTGAAGTGCATCTTCAATTCATTATCTACCTCTTTACGTGTTTCTTCATTATTACCCTGTAATAAGTACTGAGAACCGATATTAGAAGTCATGATGATAATAGTATTCTTAAAGCTGACGACATTACCTTTAGAATCTGTTAAACGACCATCATCTAGAATCTGTAATAAGATATTGAAGACATCTGGATGGGCTTTTTCAATTTCATCTAATAAGACAATACTATATGGAGCACGTCTAACAGCTTCAGTTAACTGTCCACCTTCTTCATAACCTACATATCCTGGAGGGGCACCTAATAAACGAGAGACACTATATTTTTCCATATATTCACTCATATCGATACGAACGATATTCTTTTCACTATCAAAGAGCTGTTCAGCAAGTGTCTTAGCCACTTCAGTCTTACCTACACCAGTAGGACCTAGGAATAAGAATGAACCAATTGGTCTATTCTCATCATTGATACCAGCACGACTTCTTAGTATTGCATCAGTAACTTTAGTAATGGCTTCATCCTGACCAATAACTCTTTTCTTCATAATATCTTCAAGATGTAATAGTTTTTCTTTTTCTGATTCCATTAATTTAGATACTGGAATATTAGTCCATCTAGAGATGACTTCTGAAATAGTATCTACAGTCACCTTTTCCTGTAATAAAGCATCATCATTTTCTTTAGCCTGATAAGCTTCTATTTCTTTATTAATAGCTGGAATAGTCTGGTATTTAATCTTAGATGCTTCTTCTAAGTTACCCTGAGATTCAAATTGTGCCATCTGTGTTTCAAGACGTACCTTCTGATTCTTTAAGTCCTTGATATGATCTACCTGAGACTTTTCTGATTTCCATTGTTCAGTTAAACCAGAAATCTTTTCATTTAAAGAAGCAATCTTTTCTTTGATTTCTTCTAGTCTCTTTTCATTATCTTCAGTTGGATCTTCTTTTTCAATAGAGATTCTTTCCATTTCTAGACGATTCTTATCACGTGTAATTGTATCAAGCTCTTCAGGCATTGAGTCAATTTCCATACGTACTGAAGCACATGCTTCATCAATTAAATCAATCGCCTTATCTGGTAAGAAACGATCTGTAATATAACGATCACTCATATGAGCTGCTGCGATAATCGCACTATCCTGAATCTGTACACCATGATGAGATTCAAATGGTTCCTTTAAACCTCTTAGAATAGCAATTGTATCATCAATATCAGGTTCCTGTACTAATACCTTCTGGAAACGTCTTTCTAAGGCTGCATCCTTTTCAATATACTGACGATATTCATCAAGTGTAGTGGCACCGATACAATGTAGTTCACCACGTGCTAACATTGGTTTTAATAAGTTAGCGGCATCCATCGCACCATCTGTCTTACCTGCACCAACTAACTGATGGATTTCATCAATAAACATGATGATCTGTCCTTCAGACTTCTTGATTTCATTTAAGACAGCTTTTAATCTTTCTTCAAATTCACCACGATATTTAGCACCTGCCACAAGTGAACCTAAATCAAGTTCAAATAAAGTTTTATCTTTTAATGTTTCAGGTACATCGTTCTTAACTATACGCCAAGCAAGTCCTTCTACAATCGCAGTTTTACCTACACCTGGTTCACCAATCAAAATTGGGTTATTCTTTGTTTTACGTGATAAGATCTGAATAACACGTCTAATTTCTTCATCACGACCAATAACTGGATCAATCTTGCCATCTTTTACATCTTTAACAAGATCACGTCCATATTTTTCTAATACTTCATAATTATTTTCTGGGTTTGGAGTATCCACTTTATGTCCTCCTCTCATTTCCTTAATTACTTTTTCAACTTCTTTTTTATTTAAATTATAACGAGATACAAAGTTTTTAATAAAAGTGCTTTGCGTATTAAATAATGCAAGAATAAGATGTTCTACACTCATATAGTCATCTTTATATTCTGTCTTAATTCTTTCAGCATTCGCAATCCAGCTATTGAGATCATAGCTTAAACGAAGCTGATCCTGAGTCACCTGCCCAACGCTAGGCTTCTTATTGATCTCAGCATTTAATAAATCCTGTACTTCTGGGATAGAGATATTAAGTTTCGTTAGTACTCTATAGAAAATACCAGAACTATCTTCTAATAATGCATACATGAGATGTTCAACATCAACAATCTGTTGATTAAGAGCTAACGCATTCTGAGCTGCACGTCCAAATGCTTCCTGCATTGCTTCTGTCCATTTTTCACCATTCATCGCAATCACTCCTTTAGCACTCTTCTTTCTCTTGTGCTAATGCTAGTATATCACTTTTCTTAGCACTGTCAACACTTGTGTGCTAATTTTCAGAAATTTTGTAAAGCATTGATTTTGCACAGAAAAAGACGCAAGCCCAATTTCTATGACTCACGCCTTTCTCTACACTTAATTAAATTAAAAATTTCTATTCTTGTTTTCTTTGTTCTAACAATTCTCTTGCATTTGCAATAGCAAGGGCTGACGTATTTTTGCTTTGCTCAGTCCACAATCCCCAACAACCAGTCTCTGGCATTAATACGTCGAATTCCCTCATATTGTTCTTCCGGTTCTTCGTCCATTGTTAAGATAATCTTTGGATAATGATCTCGTATCGCTTTTAATGGTCTTAATTCTCTCAAAAGTGTATTTTCATCTCGTACAGTCAGTGCTACCTGGAAATATACTGTTCCCTTTTTATTTTGTGCCACAAAATCCACTTCATATGAATCGATTTTTCCAACATACACATCATATCCTCGACGCAACAATTCCAGATAGACTATATTTTCCAGAACATGTCCTGCATCTGCCTGTCTCGAACCTAAAAGCATATACCTCATTCCTATATCAACTATATAATATTTTTCAAGAGTTTTTAAATATTGTTTTCCCTTTATATTATAACGTTTTGCCTGATATATAATATAGCTCTCGCTAAAAGCCTCTAGATATTTTTCTACAGTTTTTGTATCAATTTTTCGCCCTTCTGAGGTCATCGTATCTGCAATTTTTTTTGATGACAATGGATTTCCTATATTATCAAACACAAATCTTAAGACACTCTTAAGCATCATAGTATCTGTGATTTTTTTCCTGTTTATAATATCTTTTATAACAATCGTATTATAGATTCCTTCCAGATAATCTCTAATCTCATCTGGCTGATTTTTTAATTCCAGTGTAAATGGAAATGAACTATTCTGCAAGTACTCAGCATATTTAATTCCTCTATCATTCATACTACCAGTACTTTCCATATATTCCTTAAAAGACAACGGCAACATTTCAATCTGAATATATCTTCCTGAAATCATAGTTGCAATCTCACTAGACAACATATACGCATTAGAACCAGTCACATAAATATCTATATTTTTTTTAATATAAAGACTGTCTAGCACCTTCGGAAAATCTTTTACATTCTGAATTTCATCAAGAAAAATATATGTCATTTTTCCATTAATCAAACGTTCCTTTAAATATTTATATAATTTTCTGTAATCTGTCAGTTCTTCATAATCAAGATCTTCAAAATTAATAGAAATAATCTGTTCTTCCTCAACCCCATGCTCTTTTAAATAATTGCGATAAATTTCCAGAAGCATAGATTTTCCACAACGTCGTACACCTGTAACAATTTTAATCAACTGCTTATCTTTCCATGCAATCAGTTTTTCTAAATATTCTTTTCTTTCTATAATCATAATAATGCTCCCTTCTTTTTACTCATTATATTCCAAAAGCTTCAAAATAATCAATAGTTTTGGGATTATATTCCAAAAACTATTGGCTTTCATATTATTATGGGAATAAAAGTCAACTTGTTAGCTATGTATTCGGTTCCACATGAACAATATATATAGTTGAACGTCACTTTATTTACTGCTAAAAGATACATAATTATTCAAATTAAACGAAAAAAGGAAGGAAACGTTCCTCCAACGCCACTCTTCAAAACGTTTCTATCCCTAACAACGAGACTTATGATAATCTGCTTACTTTTCAATATCTTCCATAGAAATGAGTTCCTGTGATACATCCACCTGAGAGAAGCGAAGACCATGATCCTCGTATTCAAATTCTCCTCTCTGATTATCAATCGGATCGATACGGAGCCATTTTTTCTCTGGTATAAATTCTTTTTGGATTTCAGAGTTCGCTGGCATACGGAAAATATCAAGATTTCCAAAGTAATAATTCCAACGTTCTTTGTCTCCTGCACGCCATGCACTTCCACCAAAAGAAGGATCTGCAAACACCCATCCATAAGGTGCTACATAGAATTGTGCCCAATCATGGCATCCTGTATAATACTTCGTTGCATATAGACCTGACTGCCAACGTGCTGGAATCCCGGACATACGGCAAAGTGTGATAAATAGTAGTGCCTGTACACCACAATCACCTTTCAGATTGATTGCACAGTATTCTGGAATACACTCAATTGTAAAATATTCTCTCATGAAAGAATACATCACTTTTGTAGTCACAAAATCATAGAATCGACGTGCCAAGATAATTGGATTTGTCTCATCTACTGCCAGTTCATCTCTTAATTCTCTTAAGTAAGGAGTAAATACAATATGTGGTGCCTGCTCTTCCAAAAAGAAATCTGGCTGTTGGTCAGACACCTTGGCAGGATCTAATTCTACATAATTTACATGATAGTCGAATGAATAATCTACCATAAACTCCTGATTCTCTTTCAGTTCAGTTTCAAAATACACTGTTCTCTGTGGTGCATCACCAGGTGCTATATATGTAATTTCTGGACTAGATGCATTGATTTCTACATTAGACACCTGCTCATATACCTTTGGAATTGGAAGATGTACACGAACCTTGCGCCCTGCTTCTTCAAATTCTTTCTTGGCTTTTATCGTTGAACGTATACGAGTATGTACAGTTCTTCCTCCATGCTCCTTCATATAATGTATATTTTCGTTCAGTAGCTTCTGATTCAGATTATTTTGTTTTTCATCCTCTGTATTTTCTGCAATGACTCGCTTAGCGTAGTCTGGACGCGTCTTAATAAGATTTTCATAGAATCGGCGCTGAAAATGTACCTCACCATCAATATAAATCCAATCTGCTGCACTGATTTCTTTCAGATGATCCAACTCTTCTTTTTTGAAATCACGCAGATGACTCGTCATAATTTCCAAAGCTTCATCATAAGTAAAAGGATATTCATTTCCACCCATAACACCAATAACTTCCTGTTCAATTTCCAGACGTTTTCTAAGTGCCTGTGGAATATCCTTCTCCTCCAGAAAATAACGAATCATTTTCTCAGCCCCAGCATAATCACCATAAATTTTTAATTTCAGAATATCCTCTGGAAGAGGAACCTTCATAAAAGATAAATCCTGATACACGATTTATACCTCCTCGTATACTAATTTATATTACTGTTCGATTTCAGAACAAGTTAACTACTAAGACTAAAATGGCATATCTGTAAAAATTAAATATAGATTTGCACGAGTAATGTGTTTTATTTATGCAGTTATACCTAGTTTACTCTCAATATATATTCAATAATTCATTCTTGGAGTTAGTGAACCAACACCACGCCCTAAATAGAATAATTGTATACTTTTTATTACCTTATAAGCCTGTTTCTCTCCTATTAACAGTTGAGTATGATACACTTTACAAATTCGACTAACTCATTAAGTTTTATTTTCGAACTCTTTTATATTTAAAAAAATCATTGTAATCACTTATTCAAAATACAAAAAAATTATAACATGGATGCAACAAACTTGCTGTATTTTTAAATATTTTCTCATAAGCTCTTATTTGTTTTGGCTATTCAACCCATATTTCTTTCCGTACTCACTAGATACCATTCCAGACAGAAAAAGACGCAAGCTCCATTTCTATGACTCACGCCTTTCTATATACTTCATTATTAAATTGAAAATTTCTATTCTTCTTTCCTTTGTTCTAACAATTCTCTCGCATTTGCAATAGCAAGGGATAACTTCTGTTCTAAAAGTTCTTTTGGAGGCATTTTGGTCATATACTGTCCCACATGAATATTCCCGTGATCCAATTGCATTAATTCTATAGTTTCCTGTGATTTTTCTGCACATAATATAAGTGCAACCGGACTTTCTTCACCTTCCACTTTTTCATTTTTTTCCAACCATCGCAGATACAATTCGACTTGCCCTTTATCCTGAGGTTCAAATTCCCCAAGCTTAAGTTCAACAAGAACCACCCTTTTCAAGCCTCTATGGTAGAATAATAAATCCATATAGTAGTCCTTGCCATCTAGTACAAAATGTTTCTGTCTTGCTAAAAATGCAAAATCTGATCCCATTTCAAGAATAAATTTTTCTAATTCTGCAAGAATAGCATTTTCTAAATCCTTTTCACTATAAGTATCACGCAAACCGAGAAAATCAAGCATATATGGATCTCTGTAAAAAAGATCCAGACTCATTTTTCCATCATCTCGCAATTCTGCAATTTCATTTTTAATCGTTTCTTCTGGTTTCTTTGATATCGCAGTTCGTTCATAAAGCATGGATTTTTTTTCTTTCACGCAGAGTTCGCACTGACCAGTTTTCCTGCATACACATTGCAGCATAAAAATTTCTTTTTAATTCATCTTGTATTGGCAGAATTTCCACAAAATGCGACCAAGTCAACTGTTGCGACAGTGTCGCAACTTTTTTGAAGTCAGGAAATTCTTGATAAAACTTAATCATTCTTGAAATTGATGTTTTATCAAATCCCGAACCATACTCCTGTTCCAGCCTTTTACTGACTTCTGTAACAACTTTTTTTCCATACTAAGGCTTATTATTTCCAGTCAACTCTACACTAAGTCTTTTTCCAATTCCCCAATTAAGAGAAATAATGGCATCATTCACTACTTTTTTTACATTAGTTTTCTTTTCTCGGATTAACGCATTTATATCATCATAAATGTTATCAATATTATCTGCTATTAATATTTCTTTTTCCATCATCGATTCCTTTCTGTAAACTTGAAATACCAAATTCAAATTTCAAAACTATCCCAATTACTTACAGTTATATTACCCTATTTTTCACATTCTGCCTACAGCTATTTCATATTCACATATAAGAACGAGGTCATAATTCATGATCTCATCACCATCATTTAAACATAAATCTATTCAGATTCTCCTTCATTCATCATCGAACGTATTTTCTGCATTCGTTCATCTAATTTAGCACTTTCTACTGAACAGTCATAAAGTTCCTGCGCAATAAGTTTTGCTTCATCTTCAGGAATATTCTTCTTATAACGTAATTTATGTTCTAGACTTGCCCAGAAATCCATCGCAATAGTACGTAACTGTACTTCTACATAAACATATTTCTTAGTCTTCTGTAAAAAGATAGGCACCTGTACAATTAAGTGTAAGCTACGATAACCACTTGGTTTAGGATTCTTGATATAATCCTTCATTTCAATCAAAGTAATATCATCCTGCCTTAAAAAGCTATCTGCTAGTTCATATATATCTTCTGGAAATGAACAAACAACACGTACTCCTGCAATATCTCTAATATTCTCTTCTAATGATTCCATAGTCATTGGAATATTCTTACGTCTTACTTTTCTCGCAATACTATCATAAGACTTAATACGTGATTTAATGCTTTCAATAGGGTTGCCATCATATTCTAAAGAATATTCCTGATCTAATACTCTAAACTTTGTTTCTATTTCCATTACTGCACAACGATAATAAGACATCAATAAATCGAATGGTTTCTTATTCTTATCTAATAAATCTAAGAATTCATCAGAGAGGATACTCTGCTTCATGAATTCTTCTCTTTTTTGTTCAATAATCTTAAATCCATTTCTTTTTATATCTTCTAGATTTCTCATATACTAACCTTCTTTCAATCTATTTCATTATAATGTATTTTTATGAAAGAAGTCAAAAAAGGCAGCTCATTTGAACTGCCTCACCATAACTATTCTATATACTTTTTCTTATACAAAACAATTATTCCTAACATTGATAAAAGTAATACAGATAAACCTAAAGAGATATTTGTACGATCCCCTGTTTGAGGTGTTTGAGTCGTATCCTGTACTACATTATCAGCTTTCTTATTTTCAGTTGATGTATTAGTGGTATTATTACCATTTGGAGTAATAACAGGATTCTTGTCTTGGGCAGCTGTATTATTCTTAGTAGCGATAATTCCATACTGGCTTAAATGAGTTGTAACAAAGGTAATATATCCATCTTCTACAACGGCAGGAATTGTTTCTTTAATTTCATCATCTAAAATATAAACAACTTCATACTTATCATAACCTTTTAAATCTTCTGGCAATGAAAGTCTGATTATCATCTTTGTATGAGTAAGTTTTACGACAGTATCACCATCTAATACATTAATATCAGCTACAAACTTAACATTCTTATTTGCTAGGTTTTTCTTGACTTCAACTTCCTTAATATCTAATTTATAGTTCTTGTTGATACCTTCTTCAAATTCAATAGTTCCCTTAGTATCAGTTGTACTTTCTAGTTTCTTAACTGTTTCTACTGGTTCTGGTGTAGGTTCAGGATTCTTAGTCCAAGATGCATAGAGAGTAATATTCTTATATCTTGAATAACCATTACCTTCATCAATCAAAGTATCTTTATCAAATTCTTTATTTGTTTCTTCATTGTTGTCCCAGTTTCTCCAATAGATATACTTCATGTTAGTACCGCTGCCATCTTTTTTAGTATTCCAGCCATTAAAAGTATAACCATCTCTCACTGGTGTATATGGTAATAGTGACATAGATGTTCCTGAATTAGCTCCACCTACATAATTACATATAAGAGATTCCTTGCCTTCAATCATGCCACCATTCCCGTTTAGTGTTACCGTAATATCTTCATTGTTGAATGTATTACTCTTATACGTTGCAGTAATTCTAGCAACAGGATTTTTTGTGAAAGCAGATTCATCTACTGAAGTAACGAATTCTCCGTTTAAGTCCCATCCTACAAAAGTATAACCTTTTCTTACTGGTGTATATTGAGTGAGATTAATTGTTTTGAATTCTTCTTTTTTACTCTGTAATAAAACTTCTGATTTACCATTAAGAGTTCCACCAAAGGCATCTAGAGTTACATAATAGTTTCCAGATTCGTTTAATGATTTACCTTCAAATTTCGCATTTAAGCTTAAACCCTTAGAATAACTGACTTTTTCACCACTATTAGTATAAAAGTAACCTTCTTGTGTGTTAAACCGCAAACTCTACCCATAATAAAAACTAATGAAACCGCAAATTAAATTAATAAACAGGTGGAAAATATGCCTTTTGTGACGGCATAATCTTCCACCTGTTTTTATGATCTGATTGTAGTATGATAATCATGTA
>OIXW01000124.1_pt1 | contig 21309 bp, 17 predicted proteins | sample 1587951 | NCBI WGS metagenome assembly OIXW01 (sample SAMN03283239) | human gut metagenome | biome: human-associated habitat; material: feces | host: Homo sapiens | place: Peru | collected 2012
AACATATCTGGAAGTGATGAGTTTGTACATGAACCAATCACTACTTGATTGATTTTCATTCCTCTTAATTCACTTACTGGTACAACTGCATCTGGACTATGTGGTTTAGCAGTTAATGGTACTAATTTTGATAAATCAACGGTGATTTCTTCATCATATGTAGCATCTTCATCTGCTTTTAATTCAACATAATCTTCTTCTCTTCCTTGTTGAATTAAATATTCTTTAGTAATTTCATCTGTTGGAAAGACAGAAGTCGTTGCCCCTAATTCAGCACCCATATTACAAATAGTTGCACGATCTGTTAATGATAATTCTTTTAAACCTTCTCCAGTGTATTCAATAATCTTATTGACTCCACCTTTGACAGATAATTGTTGTAAAATATATAAAATAACATCTTTAGCCGAAGCCCATTTTGCTTTTTTACCTACTAAATTCACTCTAACAACACTTGGACATTGTAAATAATATGTACCTGTTGCCATTGCTACAGCGACATCTAATCCCCCTGCCCCAATAGCAATCATTCCCATAGCACCACATGTTGGTGTATGTGAATCCGAACCTACTAATGTCTTTCCTGGTTTTGCAAAGTTTTCTAATTGTAGTTGGTGACAAACACCATTTCCTGGTTTAGAAAAAGTAATTCCATGTTTCTTTGCAACACTACGAATAAACTCATGATCATCCATATTTTCAAAACCTGTTTGTAACATATTGTGATCAATATAAGCAACTGCCTTTTCAACAGCAACATGTTCAATTCCCATTGCTTCTAATTGTAAGTAAGCCATTGTCCCTGTTGAATCTTGAGTTAATGTTTGATCAATTTGAATTCCTATTTGTTGACCGGCAACTAACTCACCACTTTTAAGCTTAGAACTTAAAATTTTATACGCTAAATTCATTATTCTACGTCCCCCTTATTACGATTGTATACAATTATACATTCAATATGTATTATTGTAAATACATTCTCCGCAAATTAAGGCATTTTTACACTCTTTTTCTACTAAAATTGTTTATTGTATACAGTTATCAATCATTTAAAAAGGGAGCAAAAGCTCCGCTTTTTTATAAATCTAAAGCATATGCAATCGCAAGTTTTGTTGTATCTACGATTGAATCAATATGACAACGTTCTTTACCATGTGAATTAATAACAGCCATACCGAAGGCAGCTGCATAAACATTATTACCTGCACGAATTGCTGCATTAGCATCTGTTCCATAATGGAAGAAAACATCAATACAATAATTTAAGTTTGTTTTTTTAGCTTGGTTGATAATTCTTGTAGTAAGTTCTCTATCATATGGAGAATAGTTATCTTTAGCACAGATACTTACTGTTTTTTCATCAGCATGATAATCAGGCCCAATTAATCCAATATCTAAAGCAACATATTCTTCTACTTCTTCTGGTACATAAGCTCCACCATGTCCGATTTCTTCATAAATTGGGAAAGCTAATAATGTACGATATTTTGGTTTTAAGTTATTTCTTTTGAAGTAAGCCATCATTTCAATTAATGCAGCAACAGCAGCTTTATCATCAATATAACGTGAAACAACATATCCTGATGGTGTATATTCAAAATGAGGATCTACAGAGATCACATCACCATGATCAATACCTAAAGCCATAACATCTTCTTTAGAATGAACATCTTCATGTAAGATAACTTCCATATGGTCTTCATCTCTTGGCATTGTTCTTGCATCTTCAAATACATGAACTGAGTGTGATTTACAAATAACCATACCTCTATATTTGCGTCCATCTCTTGTAATAAGAGTAACACCTTCACCTTCCATACTATGGTAGTTAACACCACCTAATTGTCTTACAATTAAATGACCGTTATCATCAATATGACGAACAACTAAACCAATTGTATCTAAGTGAGCACCCAAACATACTGTTTTAGAATTATCTTCTCCTTCTAAAGTAATATAAGCTGTTCTTTTACGATCATAAGTCACTTCATAACCAAATTCAGCTGCTTTTTTTTCTAATAAAGCACCAACTTCTTCATAATAGCTTACTGGACTTGGTACATTAATAAATTCTTCACATAATTCAACTAATTCTTTTTTGTCAATATTCATTTCCATTTTATAATACCCCTTTTACTTTTTATCATATAAATGACATGCGCAGAAATGACCTGGTTCTACTTCTTTAAAATCGGGTCTATCTGTTTTACAAATATCCATTGCTTTCGGACATCTTGTACAGAAACGACATCCTTTTGGTGGGTTGGCTGGACTTGGCACATCGCCACCTAAGATTTGTTTATCTTCAATTCTTTCTTTTCCAATTCTTGGAATTGCTGAGAATAATGCTTGTGTATAAGGATGTAATGGCTTGGCATAAAGCGATTCTGTATCAGCCATTTCCATCATATTACCCAAATACATAACTCCTACTCTGTCTGCAATATGTTTTACAACACTTAAGTCATGGGAAATGAAGATATAAGCAATACCCATTTTTTCTTGTAACTCATTTAATAAGTTAATGATTTTTGCTTGAATTGAAACATCTAACGCTGAAACAGGTTCATCACAAATAATCAATTTTGGTTGTAAAGCAATTGCACGGGCAATCCCAATACGTTGTCTTTGTCCTCCTGAAAATTCATGAGGATAACGATACATGTAATCTAAGTTTAAACCAACTTGTTTCATTACTTCCACAACACGTGCATCACGTTCTTCTTTTGTTTTATAACATTTAGCGATATCAATTGGTTCAGCAATAATATCTTTAACTGTCATACGTGGATTTAAAGAAGCATAAGGATCTTGGAAAATCAATTTGATTTTATCACGTGCTTCTTGTAATTCTTTACCTTTTAAACTTGTAAAATCTTGACCGTCTAAGATAACTTTTCCTTCAGTTGGTTCAATTAGACGGATTACACTTTTACCCATTGTTGATTTACCACATCCTGATTCACCAACAATCCCAAAAGTTTCTCCTATTTTAACATCAAAGCTAATATCATCTACCGCTTTAACAACGCTTTTTTTACCTCTTAAAGAAGATGATTTAATAGAATAATATTTCTTTAAATGTTCTACTTTTAATAAAACGTCTTGATTATTTTCCATTTTCTACATCCTCCTTATTCCATCTTTCATGATATTTCCAACAACGAACTAAATGGTTTTCACCATGTTCCATCATTGCCGGACATTCTTGATGACAGATTTCTTTAGCATGTTTACAACGTGGTGCGAAGAAACATCCTTTTGGAAGTTCATAAAGCATTGGTACAGAACCAGGAATAACTTCCAATTCTTCTTGATCATCGCTATCGATATCAGGGATCGATCTTCTTAGACCAATAGTATAAGGATGTAAAGGATTTTTAAATAAATCTTCTACATTTGTATATTCTACGATCTTACCTGCATACATAACAATCACGTTATCTGCCATTTCTGAAATAACACCCATATCATGTGTAATTAATAATACGGCTGTATTTAATTCTTTTTTCATTTTATTAATTAATTTTAAGATTTGTGCTTGAATTGTAACATCTAACGCTGTTGTCGGTTCATCACAAATCAATAATGATGGATTACATGAAAGTGCCATCGCAATCATGATTCTTTGTCTCATCCCACCAGATAATTGATGAGGACAAGAAGCAAATACTTTTTCAGGCATTGGAATACCTACAAGTTTAATCATTTCTAAAGCACGTTCTTTAGCTTCTTGTTTACTCATTTTTTCATGAGTTAAAACAGCTTCCATAATTTGTTTTCCAACAGTAATAACTGGATTTAAAGATGTCATTGGCTCTTGGAAAATCATTGAGATTTCTTTACCACGAATATCTCTCATTTCTTTAGGAGATTTCTTTAATAAATCTTCTCCTTTATACATAATTTCACCAGCCGTAATTTTACCTGGAGGAGATGGAATTAATTGCATTAATGATAAAGCTGTCATACTTTTACCACAACCAGATTCTCCAACAACTCCTAATGTTTCTCCTGGTTTGATACTAAAACTTACTTCTTGTACAGCAGGAAGCGCTCCACGATCTGTAAAGAAGGTAATACCAAGATCTTTGACTTCTAATAATTCTTTATTTTCACTCATATCTTTTCCCCTTTTTACGATCTTAATTTTGGATCAAGCGCATCTCTTAATCCATCACCTAACATATTGAACGCTAATACTGTAATAATAATAGCTAAACCTGGAATTACTGAATAGTATGTTGCACTACGAATATATGGTTGTGAAAAACTAATCATTGAACCCCAGCTTGCCATTGGTGCTTTAACACCTAAACCTAAGAAGCTTAATGATGCTTCTGACATAATTGCATTTGGAATACCTAATGTTACAGTAACGATTAATGTTGATAAACAGTTAGGTAATAAATGTTTCATAATAATTCTAAAACTATTTCCACCGCTGACTTTACATGCATCGATGTATTCCATCTTTTTAAGACGCATAACATCTCCACGAATCAGTCTGGCAGTTGAAGCCCAACCTAAAAGACCGAGCGCTAAGTAAAGGTTAATTAACCCTGGCCCTAAAACGAACATGATTGCCATCGCAAATAATAAGAATGGGAAAGATGAGAATACTTGAATTAAAAATGAAATGACAGCATCTACTTTTCCACCAAAATATCCAGCGCAAACACCCATTGTATAACCAATAACTGTCGCAATAATTTGTGAAACAATACCAACACTTAAAGAAACACGGCATCCATAAATAATTCTTGAGAAAATATCTCTTCCTAAATCATCTGTACCAAACCAATGTTGAGCGCATGGTTTCATTAAACGATCTGTAAGAACTTGTTTATTTGGATCATAAGGAGCAATCAATGGTGCAAATAAAGCAATTAAGCATAAAAGAATAACGATGAATAAACATGCCATTGCCACTTTATTTTTCTTGAAAATGTTCCAACTGATTGACCAATAACTTTGATATGTTTGATCTTTTTTCTTTTTAAACATTTTAAGATGACTCCTTTCCTAAACGAATTCTTGGGTCTACTACTGTATAAAGTAAATCAACAACTAAATACATAATGACACAAATAACCGCAATATACATAACGCCACCTTGGACGATTGGTAAATCACGCGTATTAATACTATCTACTAACATTTTTCCAATTCCTGGGATTGAGAATACAGATTCTACTAAGACAGATCCTGTTAAGATGTTTCCTAAATCAGATCCTGCAATGGTAATGATTGGAATTAACGCATTACGTAAAGCATGTTTAATTGTAACAACCCAACCTTTTAAACCTTTAGCCTCAGCTGTACGGATGTAATCTTGTGATAAAACATCTAACATACTTGTTCTTGTAATACGAGCAATACTTGCAGCATATCTTGTACCTAAGGCAATACCTGGTAAGATAAATGATTTAAAACTATCAATACCTGATAAAGGTAATAAATTAAATTTCAAACAAATAACAATTTGTAAGATAATGGCAATCCAGAATGCTGGAGCTGAAATACCAAATACAGAAATTGTCATTAAAGCTGAATCAACCCATTTACCATGATTAACAGCAGCCACAACACCTACTACTACCCCTAAAACAACAGCTAATATATAAGCAATACCAGCAAGCTTAGCCGTTACTAAAAATGAACTTGTTAAAATATCAATTACTGGTTTATTTTGGAAATATGAAGTTCCAAAATTTCCTTGTAACATATTTCCTAACCAACTGAAATATTGAATATAAATCGGTTGATCTAATCCCATTTCATGTGTTACACGCGCAATAGTTGCTTGATCGGCAAACTCACCTAACATGATTTCAACCGGATTACCAGGCACAATGTTTAACACAAAGAATGTGATTAACGAAATACAAAAAACGACACCAATAGCTTGTAATACACGTTTTAGTAAATACTTCGCCATATTTTTCCTCCTTTTTCCTACAATAAATATATGGAATGCATTGCTGCATTCCATATATGATTAACACTTATTTAATTTCATTTACTATTTTTTAGATAAATCAATATCAATGTTATATAAATGATAAATTAAGTTTCCTAATTTAGCATTTTTTACATATGGTTTAGCAACAAATTGTAACTTACCATAATATAATGGAATTGTTCCATAATCTTCACGAGATAAGATATAATCTGCTTTTTTGTATAATTCAACACGTTTATCAGAATCATTTGATTCTCTAGCTTCTTTCATTAATGAATCAAATTCAGGATTATTGTAGAATACACCTTTTCCTACAGCGTTTTCTGAATAGTAATAAGTATACATTTGGTTATCAGCATCTGCATATAATGGGAACCAACCAAGAACTGTAGCTTGTAATTCACCAGCAGCTCTAGCTGAAGACCAAATACCTGCATCAATTGTTTCTACATTCATAGTAATTCCAGCTTCTTTTAAGTAAGCTTGTAATGCAGTTGCGATTTTTTCTTCTTTTTGTCTAACTTTGCAAGTAAATGTAGGGTTTGAAATACCTGCATCAGCTAAAACTTGTTTAGCTTTTTTAACGTTATGTTCATAAGTTTTTAATTTGTCATCATGACCTGGAACACCTGGATTTAAGAATGATGAAGCTGGTTCAGCAGCACCATTTAATACAGTACTACATAATTCTTTACGGTTAATAGCTAATGAGATTGCTTCTCTAACTGCTTTATTACTTAATACTGGATCATTATCTTTAATTGATAAGAAATATGTACCTAATGGAGTTACTTGAGTAATTTCATCCTTTAAATCACTATCTTTATATTGATCTAATAATGAAGTATCTAAGTCACACATATCAATGTTACCTTGTTCATATTCCATCATTTTTGTACTTACATCATCAATATAAACAATTTCTAAACGATCTAAGTTAACTTTTTTACCATGATAGTTTTTATTTGGAACCATTACAACTTTAGTTTGTTCATCATTTTCTTTAATTACATAAGGACCAGTACCAATTAAGTTAGTTCCTTTACCCCAGTTTTCACCAGCAGCAGCACATGCATCAGAAGGATAAATTGAAGCATAGTCCATACCTAAGTTAGCAACAAATGGCGCAAATTTGTAATTAATATGTAATTTAAAAGTGTAATCATCAACTGTTTCAAAACCACTTAATTCAGTAGCTTTTCCATCTAACATATCTTGAGCACCAGTAATCATGTTGTACATATATGTATTTGTACATCCTGTTGCTGGTGTAAACATTCTTTCGAATGTATATTTAACATCTTCAGTAGTTAAATCAGAACCATCTGAGAATTTAACACCTTTTTTAAGTGTAATTGTATAAGTTAATCCATCATCAGATACTTCTGGCATATCTTTAGCAAGAACACATTCTTCTTTATTGTCATCATTCCAACGATATAATCCTTCTAATACGTTGTCAGCAACAGAAGAAGCCCCTGAGTTTGTGTTAGTTTGCATATCTAAACCAACTTTTGGATTAGATTGACCAAAGCGAAATACTTTTTCGCCACTTTCTGTACTTTTGCTTGAACTACTTGAACCACCACATCCAGCTAAGGATACAGCCATTGCAGCAACAGCAAGAACAGATAAAGATTTCTTTAATAAGTTCATTTCCCTTTCCTCCTAGTTTTAATAATTCCCTGCTTAAACTTTCTTAAAGTACCTTTGTATTATATCAAAGGGCTTTCTTGATTTCAACAGAATGTTGCATTTTTGTATACAATTAAGAACAATTATCTAATTTCATACCTTATTATCATACTTTTTTATGTTTTTTTGCAAAAAAATGTTCTTGTTTATGCAAAAAAACAATACCCAATCCATATGGATATTGTTTTTATTTTAAAGCATACTTGTCATTCCACCATCAATAACAAGTAATTGTCCTGTTGTATAAGTACAAGCATCACTTGCAAAGTAAATAAGCGCTCCGTTCATTTCACCTTCACGACCAAATCTCTTAAGAGCTACTCTGTTTTTTAAAACAAGAGAACCCGGTGCATCTAAAGCATCATGTGTCATTTCTGTATCATAGACACCTGGTGCAATCGCATTAACAAGAATACCATAAGGAGCTAAATCTCCAGCCATGGCTTTTGTAAGATTGACAACCCCACCTTTAGCCGCAAAATAACTTACTTGAGCAGGTCCAGCTTGAATACCACCAACCGATGAAATATTAATAATTCTTCCATATTTTTGTTTCATCATAATGGTTGAAACTTCTCTCGCCATGAGGAAAACACCTTTTAAATCCGTATCTAAAACTTTATCCCATTGTGCCGTTGTATGATCATGAAGACCACTTGAGTATTCAACAACACCTGCATTATTGACAAGAATATCAATTTTTCCAAAATGATCTACGACAGCATTAACCGCATTTTTAATACTTTCTTCATCTGTAACATCACATGAAACAGGTAAACAATCATGTCCATTTTGTTTTAATTCTTTAGAAAATTCTTCTAATCTTTCTTTTCTACGTGCAAGGATAGCGACATCACATCCTTGTTCACTCAATGCTCTTGCAAATTGTTGTCCAAGTCCACTTGAAGCTCCTGTAACAACCGCTACTTTTCCTGTTAAATCAAAACTAATCATCTTTAGTATCTCCTATTCCATCACACGGATTGCATGATATCCCTCATGAATTGCAGTTAAAATTTTTCTTGGTGCAACAGCATCTCCAATAACAGCAACTTCATCATATTTTTCATCTAATAAATCTTCTAATTGATTATTAGGTCTAAATCCAACAGCATTTAAAACAGTATCGCATTCAAGCGTCATTGTTTGTCCATCTCTTTCAAATGTAACACTTGTTGGTGTAATATTTGTTACTTTAGCGTTTGCTTCAACTTTAACACCACGATCTTTAACCATTTTTCTTAAATGTTGATCATTATTTAAACAATGGTTCGCTGTAAATAAGATGTCTGGACACATTTCTACTAATGTCACATCTCCATCTTTTCCAGCAATATCACAAGCAGCTTCTGTTCCAGCAAGACCAGCACCAATAACAACAACTTTTTTACCAACTGTTGCTTGATGTGTTAAATAATCACTCGCAAGAACTGTTGTATCAATACCTGGAATTGGTGGCATAGCAGGAGTTGAACCAGCAGCTAAAATAACTTTGTCATAATCTCCTTCAAGATTATCTTTTGTAATTGCTGTATTTAAATGAATATTAACTCCTAATTTCTGACATTGCGTTTCTAAGTATTTGATTAATTTTAAAACATCCGCTTTAAAATCAGGACCACCTGCAGGCCATAAAGTTCCACCTAATTTATCTTCTTTTTCATATAAATCAACATCAAAACCACGGCGTTTTGCAGTAATGGCAGCCATCATACCAGCTGGACCTCCACCAATAACTAATACATTACGTTTTTGACCGTTTGGAAGTGGTAAAGCATAGGCTTTTTCTGCATAACATAATGGGTTCACTGCACAATAGTAGTGTTTTCCACTAAATCCAGCAAGTAAACATTCATTACATCCAACACATGGAGCGATATCTTCTTCATGATGTGCTTTGACTTTTTTAGGCCAATATGGATCAGCTAACATTTGATGAGCAAGTCCTACATAATCTAAAATACCATCTTCAACAGCTTTTTTAGCCACTTCAGGATCTTTTAAATTACCATCACCTAATACTGGAACACTTACAACATCTTTAATTACTTTTTGTACATCAAGTTTATATCCTTCTTTACTATAAACAGTTGTAATCGCTTGGAACCATTCTTCATAACATCCTGTATCAACATGTAAAGCATCAACCCCTGCTTTTTCTAAGATTTTAGCCATTTCAATACCTTCATCAATAGTTCTAAAACCTTCGACTCTTTGATGTGGTGTAAATTTAACAAGTACAGGCATTGTTTCTGGAACGTTCTTTTTAATTGCTTCAATACATTCCAATGTAAAACGCATACGATTTTCAAGTGATCCACCATATTCATCTGTTCTATTATTCCATTGAACAGAATGGAATTGATCTAATAAATATCCTCCATACGCATGTAATTCAACACAGTCTGCACCAGCATTTACAGCAAGTGAAGCACTGTACCCTACTTTTTCTACTAAATAATGAATATCTTCTTTTGAAAAAGGTTTACAAATTAAATTTGGGAACCAGAAGGCACCTACACTACCCGCACTATAAGGTGGTGTAAAAGGATCGGTAAATTGTTGACGTCCTAAACCTGGTGATAATTGTACACAGACTTTTGCTCCATAAGCATGACATCTTTCAATTAACATATTTAATCTTTCTACATGATGGAAATCAGAAAGTTCTGTACATGGTCTTGGTTCATATTTTGTCGAAACAACGTTAGCACCTGTAATAATTAAACCAGCGCCACCTTTTGCTCTTTCTTCAAAATAATCAATACCTTCATTACAATAAGCTCCATCAGCTTCTCCTGTTGTTCCCATAGGTGACATGAAAATTCTGTTTTTTAATTTCATTTTACCTATGTATGTCTTATCAAATAAACTCTTAGCCATTTTCTTTTTCCTCCTCTACCATAGTAAACGTTTATTTAACTCAAGTAAATTATATAACCGTAAAAATAAATGTCAACGCTTTCATAAAATAAAAGTGAATTTTTTAACAAGCCTCTTTACATTAAATCTATGGTATATTATTTCTAAGGAGAATTTTATGAAAATAACAAAAGAAGAAATATCACAAACAGCTGTTCAGCTTTTTTTAGATAAAGGATATAACAATGTCACAATTCAAGATATTTGTAATGAATTACATATCACCAAACCAACACTCTATAAATACGTCAATAATAAAGAAGAGCTTATTTTAGATCTTTATGATTCAACCATCGATCATCTTGTAAAAGACACGTATAAACTAGTTGATAGTGATAGTCACTATCAACAATTACTTATTGTCTTTTCTACATTAATTAAAGATACTAAAAAATATGGTTATGATTTATTTAGTCAAATGTTTATTGCGAATTTAAAAGAAAATCGTCATAGCTTTGATATGCGTGATAATCTTACAAAACTTTGTATCATCATTATAAAAAAGGCCCAAGAACAAAAAGAAATTCATAATTTATCGAATCCAGAAATTTTATATCAAGCTTTAGCGTATGCCTTTACAGGTCATGAAGCTTTATGGTGTATTAAAAAAGAATCACCTTGTTTTGACGAAGCTTTTTATCTAAGCATGAATGCTTTATTAGAAGTAGATTCTACTTATCAAGATTTATACAAAGAATATTTGTAAACAACTTATTTTATTGATAGAATAGTCGAGGTGATGAAAAATGCTTATAGAATGTTCAAATATAAAGAAATCATTTCAAGGTATTGGTTTATTAAAAGATATTAGTTTTAAAGTAGATGATCATGATAAAATTGCCATTATTGGTGTCAATGGGGCTGGTAAAACAACTATTTTAAACATCTTAATTGGTGAAGAAAGTTATGATAGTGGTGATTTATTTAAAAGTCGTGATTTAAATGTTGGTTATTTAAAACAACATCATGATTTAGATATGAATAAAACCATTTATGAATGTGCTTTAGAAGTCTTTAATCCGCTTATTCAAATAGAAAATCGTATGCGTGAATTAGAAAGTATGATGTCTTACGATCATAGTGAACAAGTTATGAATGAATATGATTCATTGACACAAAGATTTAATGAAAAAGATGGTTTTAGTTATCCGAGTCGTATTGTTGGTGTTTTAAAAGGTATGGGTTTTGCAGAAGAAGATTTTCAAAAATATATTCATGAATTATCTGGAGGTCAAAAAACAAGACTTTGTCTTGCCAAGCTTTTATTAGAAGAACCTAAACTTTTGGTTTTAGATGAACCAACCAACCATTTAGATAGTCAAGCGATTTCCTTTTTAGAAAACTATTTAAAAGGATATAAAAATGCTTTAATTGTGGTTAGCCATGACCGTTATTTCATTGATGTTGTTTCTAATAAAATCATTGAAATAGAAAATGGTAAAAGTCATAGTTATAATTGTCGTTATGAAGAATATTCTATTCAAAAAAGAACACAACGTGCTATTGATTTAAAACACTATATCAATCAACAAAAAGAAATTAAAAAAATACAAGAAAGTATTGATACATTAAAATCATTCAATCGTGAAAAAAGTATTAAACGTGCAGAATCTAAAGAAAAACAACTCGCAAAGATTGAGCGTATTGATCGACCAGAAAACTTACCAAGTGCCATCACTGTTCAATTTACACCAGCTATTGAATCAGGATACGATGTTTTAAAAGTTAATGATTTATCAATGCGTTACGATCAAATTGTTTTTGAACATTGTAATCTTGATATCAAAAAAGGAGAACGTGTTGCAATTGTAGGTGAAAACGGCGTTGGTAAGACCACTTTATTTAAAGCACTTGTAGGTCAATTACCAATTGAACATGGTAAAATTCGTTTTGGTAGTCATGTCGAAATGGCCTACTACGATCAAGAACATGAATCTTTAAATTATAATAAAACCATTTTTGATGAAATCAGTGATTGTTATCCACGTATGACTAATCAAGAAATCAGAAGCACTCTTGCTATGTTTAACTTTAGAGGTGATGATGTCTTTAAAGATATTGCAATGCTCTCTGGTGGAGAAAGAGGGCGTGTTGTTTTAACCGAGGTTTTATTAAAACAAGCCAATTTCTTAATTCTTGACGAACCAACTAACCACTTAGATATTTCTTCTAAAGAAGTTTTAGAAGAAGCTTTAAGAAGTTTTGAAGGAACGATTTTATTTATTAGCCATGATCGTTATTTTATTAATAAAATTTCAACGCGTGTGATTGAGGTTCAAAAAGATCAATGTCTTTCTTATAATGGTAATTATGATGATTATTTAAATCAAAAAACACCTGTTGTTGAAACAACACAAAAGGTCGTTACCGAAGCTAAACAAAGACAAATCATTGACAAAAAAACAAAGAATGAAATTAAAAAACTTGAAAGAACAATTGATTCTTTAGAAAAAGAAATCAATTCTTTAAAAGAAGAACTCACAAGTGAAGAAGCCATGAATAATTATAAAAAATATAATGAAATTACAGATTCGATTGATGAAAAAGAAATGAAATTAATGGAAATCATGGAAAAATGGGAACAGTTACAAGCTTAACTGTCCCATTTTTTCATAATATGAAACAAAACAATATTTTAATATTATTTATGTATAATAATCTTGAATTTAAGGAGGATATTTAAAATATGTTACACAAAACTTTAAAACCATTTCCTAAAGATTTCCTTTGGGGAGCAAGTACAAGTGCTTATCAAGTAGAAGGTGCAAGTTTAGAAGATGGAAAAGGTCCATCATGTCAAGATGTTAAAGTTGTACCAGAAGGAACTTCTGATTTAAAAGTCTGTGCAGATCAATATCATAGATATAAAGAAGATATCGCTTTAATGGCAGAAATGGGATTCAAAACTTACCGTTTCTCAATTTCTTGGTCAAGAATTATTCCTGAAGGAACAGGAGCTATCAACCCTAAAGGGATTGAATACTATAACAATGTTATCAATGAATGTTTAAAATATGGAATTGAACCATTAGTTACTATGTTCCATTTCGATATGCCTGCAGCATTAGATGAACGTGGATCATGGGGAAATAGAGAATCAATCGATTGGTTCTTAAACTTCGCAAAAGTTATGTTTGAAAACTTTGGTGATCGTGTTAAATATTGGTTAACAATCAATGAACAAAACATGTTAACTTTAGTTGGACCAGTTATTGGAACATTAATGATTCCTGAAGGATGTACAAATGTTTTAAAAGAAACTTACCAACAAAACCACCATATGTTAGTAGCACAAGCAAAAGCTATGGCTTTATGTCATGAAATGTTACCAGGTGCTAAAATTGGACCAGCTCCAAATATCTCATTAGTTTACCCAGCAAGCTGTAAACCAGAAGATGTTTTAGCTGCTCAAAACTTCAATGCAATTAGAAACTGGATATACTTAGATATGGCTGTTTATGGTGTTTATAACAACTTAGCATGGGCTTATTTAGAAGAACACGATGCATGTCCTGAATTTGGTGAAGGTGACGCAGAAGCATTAAAGAACGGTCATCCTGATTTCATCGGTTTCAACTATTATAATACTGCTACTGTAGAAGCAAGTGATGGAACTGAAAAATTAGATCCAGGCGCAGATCAACAAACTACTCGTGGTGAAGCTGGTGTTTATAGAGGATATAAAAACCCTAACTTACCAACTACTGAATTCGGTTGGGAAATCGATCCTATGGGATTTAGAGCAACTGTTCGTGAAATGTATTCAAGATATCGTTTACCAATGATCGTTACTGAAAATGGTTTAGGTGCTTATGATACTTTAACTGAAGATGGTAAAGTTCATGATCAATACAGAATTGAATATCTAAGAAAACATATTGAACAAATTCATTTAGCTATTACTGATGGATGTGAAATGATGGGGTATTGTCCATGGTCAGCAATTGACTTAATTTCTACTCATGAAGGTATGGTTAAACGTTATGGATTTATTTATGTTGATAGAGATGAATTTGATTTAAAAACATTAGATCGTTATAAAAAAGATTCATTCTATTGGTATAAAAAAGTTATCGCATCTAACGGTGAAGATTTAACTGATTAATGAAAAATCGAGTCATCAAGACTCGATTTTTTTATATGTATTTAATTTAAAGTTTTCACAAAAGCTAATCACACGCCCAATATAAAACGCTGAAAAAACAGTTCCTATACCAACACCATAAATTGGACTATGACAAACAAGACAAACAATTATTGTTGATAAAAGCATTGAAATATCAAAACAATTCTTACAAATAGAATAAGGTTTATGGAAAACCTCTGAAATACTTAAAACAATACCATCTACTGGTGTCATGATTAAATCTCCTTTAATCATAAAATAAACACCTATTGCACAACACGTATTTCCTATCAATAAAACAATAATTTGTGTATAAATATTAAGACTCATAGATGGTATTAAATATTGATATAAATCAACTAGAAACCCAAAGATAAAAGAAAGCGGAATTTCTAAAATAAATTTCATACTTATTTTTCTTTCAAGAATCATTTGAATACAAACAAAGATTAAATAAAAAACAATATTTGCTTGCCCAAATGTTAGAAAAGTCAAAAAACTTACTGCATAAGGGAGTGTACTAAATGCCCCTACTCCTAAATTAGATAATGTATTACATGTAATCCCTAAAACTAATATATTCATTCCTAATAAATAATATAAATATCTTTTCATATCGTCCCTCTTTTCAAAGCTATTTTATTGAATTTATTAATAACTTTCCAATATTATTATTTCATATTATAATAACTATAAGTTATGAGGTGATTGTATGAATATTAAACAACTTGAATATTTTGTTGATTTAAGTGAAACACTTAATTTTACAAAAACAGCGCAAAATTTTTATATTAGTCAAACTGCTATTACCAAACAAATTCAATGTTTAGAAAAAGATTTAGGAATCCCTTTATTTAAAAGAAGTAAGAAGTCTGTAGAACTAACAAATGAAGGTATCCTTTATTTACCTTATGCTAGAAAAATCTTAGATGATGTTGCTTTAAGTTATCAAATTATCGAAGAATACCAAAAAGGTAATCAAGGAAGTATTTCTATTGGCTTTATTAAAGCTTTAGATGATGAACTTCTTTTAAAGTTATTACAAAAAATAAAAGATCATTTCCCACACATTGATCTTCATTATAAAGCTTATTCACATCTTGAATTACTTCAACTCTTTAAAGAAAGAAAATTAGATGCCATTATTACTTTCGAATATCCTGAAATAAAAGATTATCAACATCTTCTATTAAAAACATGTCATTTAAGAAAGTATTATCATCAAGATTGTTCACTTGATTCTTTAAAACTTATTTATGATGTTCGTCAAGAATCTATGGAACATCATGAAATAGAACAAACACTTTTAAAAGTATGTTTAAAAGAAGGATATGCAATTTTACATGATTTTATCGAATCAAATCAATACTCTAAATATCTTCAATACCAAGATTTAGATATCTTTTCTCCTATCTCTTTATACTATCATAAAGATTCTGCAAATAAGATTTTAAAAAACATTCTCCAACTCATAGAAAAAGGATAGCCTCGCTATCCTTCTATATTTGTAACCAATTCTATCGGTTGTTCATATTCAAAATATTTTTCTGTTTCCGCAACAATTTCTTTTCTTAAACCAATTAAGCCAATTAAATTTGGAATCGCCATACAACCATTGACAATATCCGCTAAGACAAAGATAAATTCTAAAGACATAAATGGTCCAATCGCAATAAATAAAATATAAACAATTTTATAAATTTTTACCGCTTTTAAACCTTTAAGATAGTACATACATCTTTCACCGTAATAGTTCCATCCAATAATGGTTGTAAAAGCAAAGAATACAAGACCAATATTGACAATATATTTACCAATTAATGGAATAAATAATCCTACAGAAAAAGCATGTGTTGTCATTGCTGCCCCATTTAACCCTGTTGTATAAGATTGAGTTAAGACAATAGCCAGTCCTGTCATAGTACAAATAATAATCGTATCAATAAATGTTCCTGTCATTGAAACAAGTCCTTGTTCAACACAAGAATCTGTTTTAGCGGCAGCGGCTGCAATAGGAGCACTTCCAAGACCACTTTCATTTGAGAAAATCCCACGACTAATTCCTTTTTGCATGGCAATAACCATAGTCATTCCTGTTCCTCCACCAAATACTGCTTGTGGTGTAAAAGCCGATTTAATAATTAAAGCAATGGCACTTGGTAATACTGTAATATGTGACACAAGTATTAAAACAACCCCTCCAATATATAAAACACACATAAGTGGAATAACTTTTTCTGCCACAGAAGCAATTCTTTTGATTCCGCCAATGGTAATAAAAGCAACGGCTATTGTTAGTAAAATAGCTGTAACATAACGTGGCACACTAAGTGACATATTAAGTGCATCAGAAATGGATTTTACCTGCGTAAATGTTCCAATTCCAAGTAGCGCAACTGATACCCCAAAGAAAGCAAAAATCTTAGCAAGCAAAGGACTATGAAGACCTTTTTCTAAATAATACATTGGTCCTCCCGCAATTTCACCATTTTCATCTTTTTGACGATAACGAATGGCAAGTAACCCTTCGGCATATTTTGTCGCCATACCAAAGAAAGCAGAAACCCACATCCAAAATAAAGCACCTGGTCCTCCGGCTGCAATCGCAGTAGCGACACCGACAATGTTTCCTGTTCCAATTGTTGAAGAAAGTGCTGTACATAAAGCTTGAAAGCTACTAACATCCCCTTCTCCTTCTTGCTTTTTAAAGATACATTTAAAAGCTAATTTTAATTTTGTAAGCTGGATCAATCTTAATTTGAAGGTAAAGTAAATACCTGTACCCAATAATAAACAAATAAGTGGTAATCCCCATACATAATTATTAATTTGTTTTAATATTTGTGTTAGTAATTGCATAAAAAAACTCCTCCTAATAAATTAGTCGGAATTAATAATGAAAAAAACTATTTAGCCACTGTCCTTTTACCTGAGAGTTTCACCCTAATGGGTTTGCTCCTTCGGTGTTCAATTGAATGAATCTCTCCAATGGTTCGTCCAATAGCGATCCTTTTACCTGAAATCTTTAATTCTTCGGTGTTCTTATAGAATCTCTTTCGCCATTATCATCCGATATACGATTTCATTATATCAATTTGTATACAATTGTAAATATTTATTTTATAAATATTATTTGTTATAATGCATTTATGAAAAAAAATAAATATTTAATACTAACAATTCTTTGGATGCTTTTTATCTTTGTGATGTCACAAACACCTGGAAATGATTCTTCTAAACAAAGTAATTTTATTGTGAATATTATTATTCACCTTCTTCCAATTACAAGAGATACCCTTTCCTTTATTGTAAGAAAATGTGCTCATATGACAGAATATGCCATTCTAGCATTCTTACTTTATAAAACTTTTGTACATAAACAAAATTCATTGATAAAATCATTCCTTTTTACTGTTTTATACGCCTGTAGTGATGAATTTCACCAACTCTTTATTCCTGGTAGAGCCGGACAAATAAGAGATGTGTGTATTGATTCAACAGGTGCTCTTATTATGATTTTAATCATCTATTTTATACTTAAAAGAAAGGACAAAAAAATCGGTTCATAGAACCGATTTTTATATATACTAAATACTAAATACCAAATAATAAGTCTACATAAGTTGGAATTGGCCAATAAGAATCATCTACTAATTCTTCAATTGTATCCACTGTTTCTCTTAATGATTGCATCATACCAAATACTTCATCTCTCCACATAGTTGCAGTTTCAAAGATTTCAGCTTCGCTTGCTTGTGCTTTAGCAATATTATTTTCTAATGTTGTTAATTTATCTTTTGCTTCTTGTAATAAGTTTGCAAGTTTTGTTGCATCATCAGTTAAGAATGCCGCTGGAATACCTGCTTCTTTTGCAGCAATAACTTCTGAAGATACTTTAGCTAAATAATCACAAGCAGCTGGATAAATTTGTGTTTTAACCATTTTAACTGCAGTTAAAGCTTCAACTTGAATTGTTTTAATATAGTTATCTAATAAGATTTCATAACGTGAAGCTAATTCTACTTTTGTATAAACACCTTGGCGATCTAACATATCAATATATTTTGGATCTTTTAAGCATTTTAATGCGTCAACAGTATTTTTGTGGTTAGGAAGTCCACGTTTTTTTGCTTCTTCTTCCCATTCAGCTGAATATCCATCACCATTAAAGATAATTCTCTTATGTTCAGAGATAAATTCTTTAACAACTTCTTCAAATGATTTTCCACCTTCAATCGCTTCAGCCATTTGAGTCATTTCTTCAGCTAACATTGCATTTAAGATTGTATTTGGACCCGCTACAGATTGTGCAGAACCTACAGCACGGAATTCAAATTTATTACCTGTAAAGGCAAATGGTGAAGTTCTGTTACGATCTGTATTATCTTTAGAGAATGTTGGAACAACAGAAACTCCTGTATCAAAACGTCCAATTTCTTCATGATCTGATTTTTTACCAGTACAAATATCTTCCACAACTTTATCTAATTCTTCACCTAAGAACATAGAAATGATTGCTGGTGGTGCTTCGTTAGCTCCTAAACGATGATCGTTTCCGGCAGAAGCAATTGACATACGTAAGATTTCAGCATATTCATCAACTGCTTTGATTGTACAAGCTAAAGCAGCTAAGAATGGTTTATTTTCTTCAGGATTTTTTCCTGGATTAAATAAGTTGATTCCTGTATTTGTGATAACAGACCAGTTATCATGTTTACCAGAACCGTTAACTCCAGCAAATGGTTTTTCATGTAATAAACAACGTAAACCATGTTTTTTAGCAATATCTTGAGCAATTTGCATTAATAAATGGTTATTGTCTGTTGTAATATTTACTTTAGCATAAACACAAGCAACTTCATGTTGTGCAGGTGCTACTTCGTTATGTTTTGTTTTAGATGGAATTCCATATTTCCATAATTCAGTATCTAAATCTTTCATAAACGCAGCAACTTTACGTTTTAAAGAACCAAAGTAATGATCTTCTAATTCTTGTCCTTTTGGTGCCATAGCTCCAAATAAAGTTCTACCTGTTAATTTTAAATCCATACGTTCTTGATAATATTTATCATCAACTAAGAAATATTCTTGTTCAGCCCCTACTGAAGCAGAAACTTTAGTTACCCCTTCAACCCCTATTAAAGGTAACAAACGGTAAGCTGCTTTACTTAAAGCATCACATGATCTAAGTAAAGGTGTTTTCTTATCTAATGCTTCTCCTGTATAAGAACAGAATAATGTTGGAATATATAATGTTCCATCTTTTACGAATGCAGGTGATGTACAATCCCAAGCTGTATATCCTCTTGCTTCGAAAGTAGCTCTTAAACCTCCTGATGGAAATGACGAAGCATCAGGTTCTCCTTTTCTTAATGTTTTCCCACTAAATTCTAGAACTGCTTTTGACCCATCTGGTTCTAAAAAAGCATCATGCTTTTCTGCAGTTAATCCTGTCATTGGTGTAAACCAGTGAGTAAAGTGTGTAGCTCCATGTTCAACTGCCCAAATTTTCATTGCATTTGCAATAACAGTTGCACATTCTTTTGATAATTCTTCGCCTTTATCAAGCGACTCATGGAATGCTTTATATGTTGATTTAGGAATTCGTTCCTTCATAACATCATCAGTAAAAGCTAGGCATCCATAATCTTCAACTAACTTGTTAAATTCCATCTTTGTATCCCCCTTATTTAGTATATAAATTATTATTTATATGATGTCATTATACAAACGAAAATATAGGTTGTCAACAACTATTACAAAGTTTTTATCATTTTGATAATTTTTTATTTATTTTATACAAAAAAAGAGCTGCTTCTTATTGAGCAGCAGTTCTTTTAGCTTTCTTTTCTTCTTTTCTTCTTTTCTTTTCCCATTTACGATGAGTTTGATTATATTCTTCAACTTGGCAGTGAATTCTCTTATTTGAATGAACAATAGCATCCACAAATCCCATTTGATCTTTAGGTGCCACTGTTTGACGAGTTCCATCATCCATATAAATTTCATATGAATGTGCATTTGTAATGATTTTTGTCATTTTAGCGATTGGATCAGTAATTGTTTCACAATTCATTAAGTTGATTTCTTTTGTTTTCCCAATTCTTCTATGAATTTCTAAAGTTCTTCTTTTTACAACATATTTATAAGGTCTATAACCAAATAAATATCCAATGGCAACAACACCTAATACAATAACTGCAGGTAAATCACTAAAGTTGCCAGAAATAATCATATACACTACATAGATAGCATAAAATACAGCAAAGTATGCAGCTGGTAAATTTAATTGAACTTTAAATTCTTTTTCAAATGGTGTTAATTCCGCATTTGATTCGACTTTTTTTGATTCCATAAAAACCCCTCTTTAATTCTATACTTTCAATATTTAATAAATATCAATTTTCTTTAATAAAGTCAACTCATATTCATTAAATATTTTTTTAAAAAATAAGGGACGGGGAATCCCGCCCTTATTCATTATCTTATTTAATTTATCAATATTAAGCTTCTGCAGCTTGTTTGTTTTGATATTTTTCGTAAGAGATTAAGAATGGTGTGTAGATAACTGTTGAAACAACAATTAAGATTGCTTGAGTTA
>OIXW01000125.1_pt1 | contig 21292 bp, 24 predicted proteins | sample 1587951 | NCBI WGS metagenome assembly OIXW01 (sample SAMN03283239) | human gut metagenome | biome: human-associated habitat; material: feces | host: Homo sapiens | place: Peru | collected 2012
TTTTCCTTATTATATAGGGGTATAATTACAGAAATCATATATACTTAAATTAAAAATTACCAATAGCATCCTCCCTCTATCTGGTTTGCAACTAAAGGCTTTTCTGTTTCTAATGGTTTTACCCAATTCTCATTAAGCAGTTCCTTGAACTTTGGATATAAAAAACTATCAGGATCAAACCATCTGTTACCTTTAATACCAAATAATAACTGAAGAGTGCCTCCCAAATGTATAGCCTGTTTCCCTTTATGCTTTACATGCGCAGCTAGCGGAAAACCATAGGCGCCACAACCTATGAGACATACATCATAATCACATTTATCTATTTCAGACTTCATATAGTCAAGAGCGTCAAACCATGTATTAAATTGAGAGCATTGCCCCCCCATACTTTGAACAGCCTTGACCACATGTAATTCAGAAAATTTCGGCAAGACTAAATTGTTTTTAAAGAGTAATTCTCGTTTGTCATACTGTTTCTTAATTGTTTCAGCAAATGGGTGAACCACAAGGACTTTTTTCCCTTCAAGATATCTAGTCCAAGGTCTCTCTGCAAAAAATGGCTCTAAATTTGCAAGTTCCACCAATTGACAAGATTGTAATCGCTCTTTTAGATACTTTTCATTATCTTGCCACGATCCAAGAACATCTAAATCAGAAGCAGAATCTATAGTCATTTTACAAAACCTATCTACTAAATCAACTTGTCGTTTAGGAAAAAATCCAGCATTTGTACTTAGAGCCTCAATACGATCGAGCTCTAACCACCAAGCAGGTTGTTTATTTAATATAAAAGATAGCCATTTTCGTTTACTACTCATCCTACCTAAATAATTAACAACATTATCCAGTTCTATTGAACCAAATCTGGCAATCATACAAGGCTTTCCAGAAGAAAGCAAATTGAAAATAATTTGTTGACTTCTATTTAAATCTTGTTCTGAAAAAGAAATTCTATTTGACTTATAAAACAACCTAACATATATTTTACGCAAGAATTTCAACATGGCATAAATATATTGACACATCATATAAATAAATTTTAAAGGTTTAAACTAAAAATGTTCTATATTAAGAAAAGAACAACTAAGTTATATATTTCGTTGCAACGTAGGTTTACCTTGAGAATCCCAAATAAAATATGTATCTATTTTATCACATGTCAATGGGTATGAAACCATTGTATATAACTTCAAGACAAAAACAACCAATACTAATGCAGAAATAATAGATTTTTTATACTTCCTTTTTCGATAAGAATCATAAAGAATTGCTATCATGATTACTTTAAAAATGGTAAGTACAGAATTTACTCTGTACAACAATTCTATTTGTGAAGCTATAGGAGAAAATACTATGCTGAATACAGCTATTACATAAATATACTTGTATTTAAAGTCTTTCTCGGTTTTCATCCAATATGCCCCTAAATATATAAGCAAAATATTTGGTATAATCTTACTTAAAGAAGCTATATTAGAAGGATTATCACCTGCATTAACTTCACCCGTTAACCAACCACTAGCATTGGCTTGATACATAGAGAATCTACCACCTATATTAAACATGCTAATATATTGCTCGAAATATAACATCATATCGGTTTTGAATAAAAATAAACAAGCTAAATATATGCAGCAAATAATATGTGGATTAATATTAAATTTTCTGTTTGCAATCCAAAGTCCAATAAAAATCATTATAGGCATAACAAAACCATAATGTGTAAGAATAGAAGCTATTAGAAATAACAAAGCTATAACTTTATGATTATGAAATTTATTTTGCCATGAATAAGCGCAAATCAAGAAAAATGAAAAAGCCAAATACCAACGTTGTAAGTTTTCTGCATCAATCAAATTTAAAACAAGTAATGGTAATATTACATATAGTTGTTTATTAAATTGCTTTAAATATAAACTAAATGATAATATCAGAAGAAATGACATGAGAAGAACCATAATTTGCCAGGGAAAACCAACAATAGAAAGACCTTTTGCTATAGCATAAAAAAATGGCTCCCATCCCTCATTTATTCCTCTTTCAATTTCTTGATAAACATGATAATATATGTTATAATCAACTCCTCTACCCCAACGAAGACCTGCAAATAAAGTATATGCAATAATAACTGGAGAGAAGCTCAATATTTTGACATTATTCAAACTCGATAGTCTTTTGCCATTTTTATAAGCAACATACATTACTAACAAAGAAAGAACGAAATATATGATATGTGAACTATCCATAGCGCTAATGCAAACTTAAACTATCTTTTATAAAACCAAGAGAACTCTTTACTTGTTCATCTCTAATCAAATTAACACGATCCCAAGATATTGGCTTTTCGAAAACAGAAACAGCATCCTTAACATCTACTACAAGTCTTTCTTGCAGTTCAAAGATATCCAACAAAGATTGCAATCTAGAGTTACCTCTTTCTGCATTTGCTAAGACAATAAATGGTATATTGAAATTAATCGCAAATGCAGTCCCATGAAAAGAGTCTGTAATTAAGAACTGTGAAGTCATAAATCTTGTCAACCAAGTTTCAATTGAAGTACGTTTCTGTACTTTTCTGATATCATTAGTTTTATCAGGCTCATCATATAAAGAATTAAACATTTTGCCCGATTCACGTTCAATGACTTTTATTATTGATTTTTTGAAATCATCATTATCTAAAATGTATGTAGACATTTGCTTATTATTAAAAAGAGAATTATCAAGAAGCTTTAGATAATCATTTTTAAATAATAATAATGTCGGGTCTAAAACATGAGATGCTTGAACTCCAAAGTTATTCTTGCATAAAGAGATTCCATCGTGTTCTCTTACCGAAACTCTATCAAATCTCTTAACCAGAGACGATATTTTACCTGCTATTTCTTTACTAACATTCCATTTATTAGTTCCAAAAGAGACGGCATAAGCTATTCTTCTAATATTCAAATGAATTGCAAAATCAAGATAATAATAACCTAATGCTGTTGAATCCCAAGAACGCCAAACCTGATCACTTCCAACAACAATAGCGTCAAGTTGAATTTTACGCTTTGAAATAGCTTCATCTGAAATTGTATCTTTAAAATGTTTATCACAAAAGATATTAAAATCTTCATTTTCTTTTTTCAAAATAACTCTTTGAGTATATCTATGGGACAATAACCCAACTAAATTATAGATACGTACTCCTACTTCCTTTAATAACGACTTAAAAGTAGGACTCTCTTTATGAGTAATCAAAAAGACTCTAAACCCAAATCTTTCTAAAATTGTTTTCAATGCATAAGCCTGTAAAATTCCACCATAATTTACATGCAAAGGCAATGTTAATAATCCGATGTTCATTTTTTATTTATTTTTCTGTATACTGAAATTATAAATTTGACATTTGCTAGTTGAAGTACCATCATCAGCTACAAACATACGCCCATCCTTTGTTATCTTAATGGCATTTATACTACATTTATCATCAACTTTTAAATTGCCACTATATGATAGTATTCCATTTTCTAATATATTATACACACAAACGCCTTTCTCTCTATTATTTATATAAAGAGTTTTACCAAAGCGCGAAATTTGTGTTGGGGCTGGATCTCCAGCACCATTTTCAGTAATTACGCTTGACGGCAAAAGATAAACCTTATAACTAATATTATCTAAATCAGAAATATCTACAGAAATCACACCACATTGATCATGCATTTTTCTATAGTAATAAGGATGCGGAGAATATGTCAGATAAACATAAGGATAATCCACTACCGAATTAAAGAAAGTAATTCCATGATGAATCCCATTCACTTCCAAATCATCAAATTCCTCATCTTTAACAATAGTAACATCTCTACTTGTTATATCTAAAATAATAAACCCATACGTATATTTACTTATTAATGCAAATTGTTTACCATTATTTTCATAAATTGTAATGCCTTGAATATCTCTAAACGTTTTTGGTCTATAAGTATAAATCAATGTAGGATTGGCCCCATCCTCAATATTATAAATATTAATTGCATCAAGGCATGACACTATGAGTTTATCATTAGAAACAGCCAGATCAGTAATAGGATACTCAAGATTCAGTGACTTTTTAACGTTCAAAGATTCCTTATCAACTATATCCAATCTTCCTTTACTATAAGCAGTTGCATCTATATCAGAATTCGTATAATAATAATTATCGAGTAATACTTCTACAGGATTCTCATAGGTCTTAAGTCCAAAACGGAGTTTATTAATACTTAGTGATGTATTATCAACACTCTGTCCAACAAGCTGCCATTCTGCACATTCTTTAGTTCTATAATATAATGTCTTTACACCATTAATGTACGTAGCTTTTATATTATACCACTCACCATATATAAGACTTTTAAAATCCGCAGTATGATTTATGGATAAAGAATAATTATTTTTATTACTTTCTAATAATAAATCATAGACAGAATGATCATTATGACCAAACAGCGGCATTATCACCTTTTCGAAGCTCTTATCAATTCGAATCCAAAAGGAACACTCCAAATGATTTTCCTTTTTTAAAAGATCATAACTGAGAATGAGACTATCGCATGTTGCATCAGTGCGAAATATACCACAATGATTACCTTTACCTGGAGCTTGACTATCACTACAAACTATTCTAGGGAATAATTTATTATTTGATTCTGTACCATAAATATTATTAAAAGTAACATTAGAATAAATATTGTTTCCTTCTGGTATTGCATCCCAATTAACCTCCCAACAATCACCTTTACTATTAGTATAGACTTTTAATAATGAATTTAGGGCCATTTCTCGAGTATCGTAGTTTTCCCCCAAGATAAACAAATCCTCCTGCCCATCATTAAAAGTTAATACTATCGAGTTACCATATTTACCGTTGGGTCTATGATATGCTTTAAACAAACATACTGAGGCTACGTTACTGAGATCTCTTGATGTCGAAAACTTCTTAAAAAATGAATTAACAATATTATTGTTGGAGATTTTAGTTTCAATTTTACTTGAATTCACTGACTCAAAATCAAGAGTTAAACTATTAAAATCTTTCGTATAATTTTGCCATGACACACGATGTCCGACATAAAGATTATTCTGTTTAAGAGCAAGGGCTCTACATTCCAATTTGGAATATGGCATTAATTCCTTCATCAAGGAAGGTTTCTTTTCATTAGAATAGTCTATCTTGCGTAAACCAAAATAACCTGCTGCATAAACAGTATTGCCATCTACTAATAAGCTATTATAACTTATATTATTATCAGCTCCAGAATAAGTAGATAACAGATTATAGGAAAAATCTTCGAAATATGAGTCGTTATAACACTTGTCGCCCCAATTAAGATTGCCCAAATCACTAAATTTGCTTTTACCATCAAATGTAATACTATCTATAACATCTAAATTTAAGCATAGCGAATCCCCAGCAGAATGAAGAACTAAACGTTTCTTTTCAGACTGTGCGCACAAATTAAAAGAAGTAAAAACTCCCAAAAATATCAATAAAAAACATTTCATCATTTTGACTTTAAAATTTTTCTTATTTTACCATCTGTTCCAATATGAATATATATATTATGGTGACCTGGACAAGACACACTTTTACCATCTAGCAAAAAATATTTTTCTTTATATTGTTTGACTTTATTTTCTACAACTTTAATACTTGCAGGAATATCAGAAGAATCCTTCACAAAATAAACCTTCTTTACGCTAGAAGCAGAGTATTCAAAAACCGCTTTATCTGATTTAATAGTTAAATGGTCAGATGCTGGAATAATAACAGGTTCATCAGCAAATTCCAAATAGACAAAAGAACTATCTTTTAATGCCAGCACCATTACTCTCGAAGCACTAATGTGCATAGAGCATATTAAAAAAAACAATAATAAACTAACTCTCATGTTTACATAATTTAAGTTTGACCTTTTCACGAACAAAGTTTTTTTCGGATTTTGACAACCCAATACAATACGCAACGGCACACACAGAAAATACTGTTGTTATACAAACCATAAGAAAACGCAAAAATGCATTTTCAATATTAATATGAACAAAAACCGGAATTATAACTGAAATTAATGTCACACCTAATATTGGTAAATATATGTTGGTGAAGTATTGAATAACAGATAAATCTATTAACTTTCTCAGCATGATCATTCTTGCCAACTGAGCAAATAACTCAATTACAAATTGCACTACAAATACAGAATAGGCAGGAGCACCTAGTTTTAACACAATATATGATAAAGGAAGTATCAATAATAATATACCACCGCAAACAGCTTGATATTTTTTCACTTTTCCTGTTGCTTGATTAGCAATAATACAAGGATTTGCTGTAGTATAAATAAGAGTAATACATATCATTAGTTGCGTAAAGATGATTGCCTCATGAGGTACTGTCTTCAACCATAATGTTAAAATCCATTCAGTTTCAAGCATTATAGGTAAAGTTAACATGAAGAGCAAATAATAGGAAAATCTTGCTGAACAAAACATAAGCATATGCATTTGTTTTAAGTTACCTACTGCAAAATTCTTTGTAATCTGCGGATTAAGAGCCATCTGGAAATTACTAACAAATTGCAAGACAGCACCTTGAACCTGAACAGCTATTCCTCTAGCTGCATTTACCAATGGACCAAAAAACATATTTAACATCATATTTAGTCCATCTGTATAAAGTATTGCAGCAAGGTTTCCCCAAAAACTCCATCCTGCAAAACTACCCATCTCTTTTAATAACGGATAATGAAACACATGATGATATTTCGATTCAGGAAAGTTTTTGCTACAATATCTTGCATATATGCAACGAATCAAAAGCTGAATTAGGAAATAGAAGACAGCATAAGTAATTAATTTGTCCCAAGGTGATAACACCAACATTAACACAATGAATAGTTTTAATGAGACTTCCAATATAGAAATATATGCGAAAGCAGACATCTTCTCATGTGCTACTATTGAGGCATTATAAGGAACAGACATTATACTAACTATAGCTGCCAATATTGAGCATTGATAAACCCACACTGCAGCAGTCATTCTATCATCAGGAATAACCAACTTTTCATATAAGAACCATAAGCCTATAGTTTCACCTAAAATTACTACAACTAAGGATATCAACGCATGAATTTGCAAAGATGTAGAAAAAACCTTTTCCAATTGCTGCTGGTCTCCTTTTCCTATAGCATAAGTTATAAAACGTTGTGTAGCAGAAGACATCGAGCCATTAAGAAAAGAAAACATGGCAATAACTCCACCTACAACATTATATATACCATAATCTTGTACGCCAAGATTATTCAAAACCACACGTGACGTATACAATGAAACACCCATTGTAAACATCATTCTAAAATACAAAAACAATGTATTTTTAGCAATTCTTTTATTATTTTCTGATGTTTGATTTGACATTTATTTTTTCTTTTCACTAGTGTCTGGATAAAATCCCTGTGGAGGTATCCCTCTATATATTGAGTCTCCGGACTATTAATACTTAATTCTTTAGTTACATTGAATATGGTATGGATATCATCTTGCTTAAATAGAAGCGGTCAAATAAACTTGGATATAAACGCATCCTTCTCCATGATGAAGCTCTGCCCCAAAAGATGTTTTTGTTTGCTTCACAGTAAATCAGAGCCATTTGAGGTCCACCTGTAAAAATCTAACCAAAATTTAAATTAATTTTCAATCACTTAGACAACCTAAACCGAATTTACCCCAGACAGTAGGCTATTGTCTATAAACCTTTAACTAAAACTTCCGGGATACATTCGACGATATTCCTCATTCAAATAAGCTATTTCTGCATCTGTATATGCAAAAGGTAAATATTCAAAATCAGTTGCCATCTCTTTAATAACTAGCAGTATAAATCAATATGAATATCGAATGGGCTATCGAAGTCTTTTAACAATGGATGCTTCATATCTTTCTCTGAGAGATTGACATTCTCTGCAGGAATCTTCCAATCGATACCGAGGGTGTCATCGAGAATAGAGATACCACCATCTGCTTCCGGATGATAGAATTCATCACATTTATATTGAAAAACGGCAGTTTCACTTAACACAGCGAAGCCATGTGCAAAACCTCTTGGAATAAAGAACTGCAAATGATTATCTTCAGTTAATTCTGCAGAAACGTACTTGCCATAAGTAGGTGAACCTTTACGAATATCAACAACTACATCAAGTACCCTTCCTTTTACGCAACGAACCAGCTTACTTTGAGAGTACGGTGGACGCTGAAAGTGCAAACCTCGTAGTACTCCATAAAAACTCATACTTTCATTATCTTGACAAAAGTTTATCTTGTGTCCTATAATAGGAGAAATCTTATCATTGAATTCTCGTTCATTAAAACTCTCCAAAAAGTAGCCTCTATCATCACGGAAGAGGTTAGGTTCTATCATGAGAACGCCCTCTATATCTGTCTTTATTATATTCATCGTCTTCTAATATTCTAAATTCTTTTTTAATGTTTGATCTTTCTCTTCAAGTATTGAAAGGAGATACTTGCCGTATTCATTCTTCAACATAGGCTGTGCATTCTCTTTTAATTGCTCGGCAGAAATCCACCCCTGGCGGTATGCGATACCTTCCAAACAAGCCACCTTCAAGCCCTGGCGCTTCTCCAGGACCTCAATAAAGGTAGATGCCTCTGAAAGGGAATCATGGGTTCCGGTATCAAGCCAGGCAAATCCTCTTGCCATGGTCTGTACCTTCAGCTGCTTATCCTTCAGGAACTCCTGGTTTACCGTTGTGATTTCCAACTCACCACGAGCGGATGGCTTGATATGCTTGGCTACTTCCACCACCTTGTTAGGATAGAAGTATAAGCCTACCACAGCATAGTTGCTCTTAGGATGCTCAGGCTTCTCTTCAATGCTCAGGCAATTGCCTTGCTCATCAAACTCAGCAACTCCATATCGCTCTGGATCACTTACACGATAGCCAAAAACGGTAGCCTTGTTGTTCTGCTCAGCATCTACTACTGCTTGATGCAGCATCTGATTTAATCCTGCACCATAGAAGATATTATCGCCTAATACGAGGCAAGCGGAATCATTACCAATGAATTTCTCTCCGATAATGAAGGCTTGGGCTAAGCCATCTGGTGATGGCTGCTCTGCATACTCAAACTTCACACCGAACTGGCTTCCATCGCCTAAAAGGCGCTTGAAGCCTGGCAAATCAAATGGTGTTGAAATAATGAGTATCTCACGGATACCTGCCAACATTAATACTGATATTGGATAATATATCATCGGCTTGTCAAAGATTGGTATCAGCTGCTTGCTGATTCCTTTTGTGATGGGGTACAAGCGTGTACCACTACCACCTGCTAATACTATTCCTTTCATAAATGTTATCTCCTCATTAACTTTGCTGCAAATTCCAAGAAATCTGCAACATTTTTGAAATCTTCAAATTGTTGGCAATACATACTGGCGTAAGGTTCAGGGAAACCTACTGCGAATATCTGCCTTTATCATACTTGCCAAAGCCATAATCCTTAACTATTTCTTCGCTTCATTGGACGAGACATATTATATTGATTAGATGATCTATCTCTTGCTGCATTATCTATTAGAACCTCTAACTGATTAATATTTAGTTGATTCCAATTTGCAACAGAAACACTTGCGTTTTCAGCCAATAAATTATCTATGATCCGATCTGGCATACAAGGAAAGCAACGTTCAAATTCACTTCTCGTTTTTATTTTTTCCCAAGAATTAACTTGTGGAAAAACTTCTGTCTTTTCATTGGCATGAGAAGCTTGATTATAGGTACATCCGGTGCTTGGTAACATAATTACAACAATACCAGATTTTTTATTAATAGCCCCATCAAACATACTTGAATACAATTCCCAATCTATATGTTTCCTGTATTTTGTCTCTGTACCTACTAATAAAATTGTTACAGTAGAATCTTGTAAATAGTTATCACGTATCTCAGCTCTAATCTTTTGATCATCCCAATCGTCAGGTATATCTCCAGTATCAACGGAACAATCTATAAATATATCATATTGATTATTCAGCTCTACCAACCGATCTTTTGCCCATTGGTCATTGGCATGGTGATAACTGATAAAAACTTTATGCCTTGTCATACGTTTAATAATTTTTATGGAGTTTACATCTATTACATTTACAGGAATCATCCTCGTCCATGCTCTCATTATCTCATAAAGAGCCCAATCTGATTCTCCTATAGTCGGGGATTTCACCTGCATGAAACTATCGCATTTCCACAATTCCTTATCTACTCTCGCTTGCCTGTCATCTGAATCATTATCTATAATATCCACAAATGAATCACAATTTAAAGGCATTTGCCTTTTTAAGGCTTGAAGCTTTTCAATCGTTACATTCTCATCTCGCAATGTATAACTTATAAAAACTTTCTTTATATTGCTATTCATTTGCCAACTCGTTCAATGCCTGTAATATGATAGGAATAATTTCTGTAATGTTAGAGGAATGTAACAATATATTTTGCTTGCCTGTGTCGGTAATACCATTTTGCAGGTTTTCTAATGCCAAGCCATCCAAATCAGCATCTCCTTGGCATACACCAGTAATATGATTGACTATCACCTCTGTCTCGCCACCAAATCCACCAAGCAAGAATATGGGATGACTTTTTTCCTTAGCTATAAGGAATTCCTCTAAAATCCCAGGCTTGTTTCCTTTAGACCCTTTTGTTCTTCCTCCTATGAATATGTGAGCCAACAAAGACTGTTCTATGCCCTTAGAATCCTTGGATTTATATTCTTCCAAATGATTGCGCATAGAAAAAAGAGCCAACCTCATCTTTTCATCCTCATTTTTATCATCGCCCTCGGCTTCGTTTGGAATTTTCTCTTCAATCAAATGAACACGGCTATGAATGCATTCACAACGCTGGTCATTAGTTATCATACTACTATAAGGCCATGAGACAAAGGATGTTACATATTGTTCCTTATCATCTTCGTCCATATCAGCTGTGTGAGTATGGTGATATTGACCATATTGATAGGAAAGAGATCTAAATAATTCTGTAAATCCATTTTTTGACAAATCACCTCCATATACTATATGCCCATTGGATATGAATATATGGCGCAACAATTCCACTACAACATCATTTATCATCTCTGGTCCTATCCCCTTACGATAATAATCATCAGTGTTGGAAATAGATATGGCTATATTGCGTTTCTTTAAATCTATCATTGTAGAATTTAAAAGCATCGGGGTTACGAAACTTTTTATATTTCCCTTAATTTTGTCCAAGACCTCCTTCTCACACCAACCAAGAGGCGGCTCAGGATATAATATATCCACATCATGCTTGTCTTTATAATAACTCAAGCAATAAGCATCTGGCATAAAAGGAAGAATTTCCATACCATCTCCTTTTAATTTATCAAGAAGTTTGCTTTGATACCTATTATATAAAGTGGTCCTCAGTAACAGGTTTATTACAGGATTCCAATCATTTCGATATATAGTAGCAGGCACATTGCCTATATATGGGAAAATTCTATCTATATCTCCAGTAACAGCAAATACAACTATTAGAGGTATTTTTTTCTTCTTAGCCTGAAGTATTTCTTTCACACACCATTCTCTTGAAGAATAAGCATTTGAGAAAATCACAACCATAATTGAGCTATCAACACTGTTGATAATTTGGTTTTCAAAATTATAGCCCTCCATAATGCTGTTTACATCAAAGAAAGAACTCAGTTTAGTCCCTTGTTCCAACAAGTAATCACGCAAACCTGTTGCCAAGCGTAAACCATACTTATCATCATCTTGCTTGGAATGGCTGATAAAAATAGTTTGTTGCTTTGTTGCCTTATCATCAATAAAACGAATCAATATGTCATATAATCTCATCATGAATTCGTTCCAATGCATATAGACAGACTCATTGTTAAAGCTTAGGAACTGATACTTACCTAGCTTCGGATTCAACTCATAAGCGTACTTAAACAAGCTAATTGAAGCCAAACAGACATTTTTATTGGGGTGGTCTAAAAGAGGCAGTAGCTTTTCCGCAATGTATTTTTTCCACACTTCGGATAGATACATGTCTTGGTCAACCAGCAGAAGAATAAACGTTTTGTCACTTTGTGTCGTATCAACTTCACGTATGGCATTTTCCTCATCACGATAGAAATAAACAGGCATTCCTATTCCTGAATTGAAAGGTACATTGTAATCCCGGCATAGAAGCTTATACAAGTCGGAATACAGTTTCTGTCCTTCGAGATTTCTACTATGATAGAGAATATGTAAGCTTAAAGGATGTTTCATCTTTAGTTCTGTTTATATAAATAGCAAAGTTACATTTCTAATTCCAAATCACGCTCTTCTAAATCTTGCTTATAAATATCAGATAAATCATCTATTGTACGAAGAGCATTCATTCGCTTGGCTATATCTACCAAAACTTGATATGGATAGAATCTTATATTCTTACTTGAAATTGCAACAAGTCTCCTCAATTTAGTAAGCACACCCTTATCATGTAAAGCATAGAACTCGTATTCAAGACACATCGTTTGATGAATTGTGTCTGTAATAGAATCTACGACCAATTGTTTATACTCATCCAACAAACGCTTCAGCAATATGGTATCAGGATTTACTGATCTAACAATACACGTAAAGTAAGCCTCAACATGATATCTATTAGTACTTTGCTTTTCATAGTTGTCTCTAGCCACAGTCAACGCCCCCTCAAAATCCTTCATTTTCAACATAACAACAACTATCTCATGCTTAGCTTTTGCAACGTAGTTAGCATCCTTGTTAGATTTTGATAGTTTCAACGCTGATTGGTAAAACCCAAGAGCCTGAGGATAATCACCCTTACAACGATGAAAGAAGCCATATAAAAATGACTTCGAATATCCATTGAACTTATCGATTTCTTCATAGAATTCGTCTTTCTGCAAACGGCACAAAGCCATACAAAGCCAATAACGAATAGAGCGCACTATTTCATCATAATAGTTGACACTGTCTTCCAAAAAGCGCTTACTTAACAATATAACCCTTTCATACTGTTTTTTACCATACTCGTCTATAATGACTTTCAAGGTAAAAGACGGAACAAGGTACTTCTTATCAACATGTTTGATATTATCTCTGATCGCATTCTGTATACCAATCAGGTACCCTGACAAATCTTCTGCTACATTTCCTTCTAAAATATACTCTTTAAGGACTTGGTCTAAAGCTTCTTTATATTTTGTATTCAAAGGAATTTTGTTACGGCGAATATAATCAGCAACAACAGTATTCAACTTCAAATACTGATTGTTACCTCCAAGTCGTTCAAACAAACCATAAGAATACAACTTCTCTAAATAGTCATATATAAAGTTCTGCTTATTCAATTTAGCTAAGACCCTTTCTATTATATTTTGGCTTATAAACTCGAAAAACTGCATTAAAACTATAAGTTGAAAAACATCTTCAGTATCCTTTAACTGATTGATTATTGGCACATAGCTTTTTTCCTCGTCCTTCAACATTTTCTCAATCTCTAAGGTCAATTTCTGAGGGCTACCTGTTATATTCATCAACTCCGCACTTCTAAACACATAAGATGGTAGACCAGGAATCTTGTCTATAACAGAATCTATTCCTGAAATCAAAGGAATTTTTCTCAACGAAGTATAAGCATAAAAGAGGACCCTAACCGCATCTTTCTTCAAAGGATTAATCTTTAAAGAAATGAGCGAAGGCAAGGCTAATTCTGTTTTCGAGCTTACAAAATATGATGAAACTACAAAAAGACAAATTTTATGTGGTAGATTTGCATTACGTAATATATCAAAGAACCAGTCTGAGAGACGTCCATTTGACAATACACACACACCATTGTCTCGAATGATTACTATCTCATTCATCGAATCAATAGCACAAAGCAGTTTCACAACATAATCCACTTTGGTTTTCTTATCTTTTGTATTGATATTCAAGACTTCATCATTGGGATAAACCAAGACTATATCATTTAACTGAAACAGCAAATCCTCAATACTAGAATTTTCATCTAAGTTTACCAGTATTGGTTCATAAGTTTTTGACTTTATAGGAGCGATTTCACTCTTTATATATTCTGTCATTAGTTTTTTACGCCCTATTCCAGGTGGAAATCCTGATATAATCAGACATCTGCGACAAGACATATTACCATCATAATATTTGCGCTTCAACATAGACAATTCCTCATCTCTTCCTTGAAACAATGTCTCCTTTTTTTGTAAATCAGGAAATTCACGCCAAGTCAGTTCTCTGATTTCTTCCTTTATACGACGAGCTACGAGAACAGAATTTACATAAGGCTGTAGGTTATATTCATTCCGAATCCAAGCTTTTATCCTATAATCATCATGAGATATGTTTGAATCTATTATAATGGGCAAAAAACGTATAACTCCATCATCAACGAACTCCCGTACTTTTGACAACTCATCCTTTACCCATTTGGATTCCAACGCTTCTTTCGATATGAAAAATACAAAGATAGACGACTTACCTATAGCCTTTATAATTTCGTCTATAGTCTGCATTCCACTTTCGAAAGTCTTACTGTCAAGGAAACAATTATCTAGTCCCAAGATTTGAGCAACCTTTTCAACAAAAGTTTTTTGGGCACTACTATGAGATAAAAATGCTTTTATCATAACTATATTATTTTTGAAAGATTATTTTTAGAACGGAAGGTCATTCACATCTGTTGTAGATGCAATGTATCTAACAATCTGAGGTATATTATAATGTGAGAAATGACCGTTCAACTTCTTTAATATTTCGGGTTCAACCAATACCTCATTCTCATTTGTATGTGATTGTACATACTTCCAAAAGTCAATGTCAGTATTTGGTATCTGTTCTATCAATTCCAGCCATTTCATGGCATTATCCGCATTGTTTGAAGACAGAAGTAAACCTGTCAAGCATGATAAATATTTGGATCGAGTATTGGTATTATTTCTAGATAACTACCAGATTCATCTTCCTAAATAGTTCCAGTAACACTAGAGTCTTCACTCTCACAATTTGTATGATTAGAAGTAAAGACAAAACGAAATCTCAGATTATCAATAGAGAACTCTATATAATCATCCTCTGGAACAATTACACAGCCAGATTCTATAATATCATACTTGCTTGACGAAATAGAAATATTCATAGTTATAATCCATTATCATGTATCCAATCAATGAGCTGATGTGGATCTAATCTGTTCTGTAAAAATTCATTAGATGACAGTAACCCAAACCATCGACTCCTTAATATGATTTGAGGAGGAGTGCTGGTATATGGATTAAAAGGACTATATGTAGCATATCGGCTACCATATTGACCATATTGATTGAAAATTGAAGTTGAAGAATATTTGCTTCCATAGCTTCCATATTTGTTTATCACGGAATCTGACTGATATTTATTGGATGATAGCATTCCAAGGAACTGGCCATCTTGTGCGAGCAAGAACGACTCTTGTCTTCTCACTCGCATTTCAAACTCACCTTGAGTCATAATCATTTATCCTTTATCAACTGTCATATCTCCCATAATCCGTTTCATCGCTGCCATCATGCGGAGCTGCTTAGCAGTTGGTCCTTTCTGACCTTTCTCTGCCAAGTCAAGATAGAACTTGTAGTTACTTGACAAAGCCTCACGCAGTTCATCAGGCATGAGCATGTGCCATTCCTGGTTTGCCTCATCACAATAGGTGGCAACCAAATATAGTTTTTGAAGCTTGTACTGGGTCTTGTGCATCTTGCGAACGACATAGGTGTTGGCACCGCCCTTGACAAACTCATCGATAATTTGTAACTCTTGCTTGTTGAGGTTGCTCAATATCTCAATAGGACTATCAAGCAGTTCCTGCGCTACTCGGCGTGCTGTCTCGTCCTTCTTCAAGTTCGGACTAACATACAGGTCGAGACTGTCACACACCTTTAGCATATTTACTTTGGTGACACCTCCTACGAGTTGTACCAAGCGTATGCTGGAATCAAAAGTTTTTGTATCTGGTAAAACTATCATATATTATCTGTTATTCATGTCCATACAAATCCACCTTGATGTCGAAAGGCGAATCGAAGTCTTTCAGCATTGCATGCTTTGTATCTTTCTCTGAGAGATTGGCATGCTCTGTAGGGATCTTCCAATCAATACCAAGGCTATCATCGAGGATACTGATGCCTCCATCTGCCTCTGGATGATAGAAGTTATCACACTTGTACTGGAAGACGGCAGTCTCTGAAAGAACAGCGAAACCATGGGCAAAGCCCTTAGGGATGAAGAACTGGCGATGATTGTCTTCTGTCAGCTCTACTGCCACATGCTTGCCATAAGTAGGGGAGCCTTTGCGAATATCTACTGCTACATCGAGTACTCTACCTTTTACGCAGCGAACCAGCTTACTCTGGGTATATGGTGGACGCTGGAAATGCAGGCCACGCATCACACCATAGCTGCTCATTGACTCATTGTCCTGACAGAAGTGAACACTGTGTCCTAGGATAGGAGAGACCTTCTCTTCAAACTCTCGCTCGCTGAAACTCTCGAAGAAGTAGCCACGAGAGTCGCGGAAGAGGCGTGGCTCTAAAATTAGCACACCATCAATATCTGTCTTGATTATATTCATTTTGTTTCTATTAATCTTCCAGATTGTATCATCCCTTCCTTAAATCTCTTGGCAATTTCATGTACAGCTTTATCTACACTCTCTTTTGCCACATGTTTATCTCGTTCTGTAAGAGATGAAGCCTCTATATTTTGCTTAGCACATTCTAAAGCTGAATCTCTGGTTTCATCAAAAGTATGTTCCTTTATATGACCAGAGCTGAATATCTCTTCTATGAACTTTGATACAGCAAAGTCAGCACGTTGCTGTGCTAATATTTGCTTCTTTGTCATCTTGTCCTTTTTCATATTATAAATCGTATTTTTGTCTATATAGACCCCTTAGATATTCCATTGATGATAAAGCGAATTTGTTGTCAGGCTCCAGCATCAACAAAAATTCAGTTTTGCCTATAATTGACTCCAAATAATGAGGATTTTTTATCTTTTTTCGCCGCATATGTTCACCCATCTCGTATTGCTGGATGAAATACAATTCTTGTTTCAGATTGCGACGATAATCTCTTGGTACTCTGATTTTTCCATTAGCCAAGCTAACACCTGTTAATATCTTTGCACCATTGCCTTTATAAAGCTTAATTTTCGCTACATTGATATCAAATCCACACTCTATAATTATTTTTGCTACATATTTAGTAAAATCTGGCTTTATTGATTCCCCAGAAAAAGCAAGATCATCAGCATATCGTGTATATCGATACTCCATTTTCTTTGCTAGTCCTAACAGACGATTGTCTAAATGGCGAGCAATAATATTGCTTAATGCTGGACTGGTTGGAGCACCTTGTGGTAAGTGTTCTTCTACACAACATATTGCACTCAAAAAGAATGAAACATGATTGCTATATCCTAAATCCTTAAATACATTAATTACCTGATTGATGCTTATTGAAGGAAAGAAATCCTTTAAGTCAAGCTTCAGTAGAAACTTGTTTTCTACATGAATTTTTGCGTTGGTAACAATTGACTTTTTAGGTCTGAAACCATGGGCGCAATAGTTAACTTTGACTTTCGATAATATGTTATCGTAAATCCACCTTTGTACATATTTTAAGGTGTAGTGTGGGGCTGAAATAATGCGAACTCCACCGCTTCTTTTCCTTATAGCAAACTCTCGGTAGTGACTTTTTGAACCATAAATAATACTTTGTAAATATTCCCCATCTAGTCCTAACAACAAGCATAGATGCTGAAAGTCAAAAATCACCGGCATATCCTGCTTGAATAAAGGCTTTGCATAATTCAAGCATTTTTTTACGTACTCTGGTGATACACTTCGAGACTGATAATATGCAGTCCAAAGTTTCAACATCTCTTCAACTTGTCTGTCGGTCATGTTCTTAAATGTATGAAAAGGGGAGAGAATCTTATTGTGGAACTACTTTCCTGACAACGCCTTGCAAAAGATTCGTTACAAAATGCGCAGCATTTTTAATGAATCTTTTGCTTGTCAAAGTCGTTAGACTTTGACTGCGGACACCATGTAATGGTGTTCGCAGGGCAAAGCAAAGCCTTACTCTGCCGGAGCGACTACACTCCTATTTCCTAGTTTCCCTCATTCTCTCCACCTTTATTCTTTTTAGATTTCCCATGATTTAAAAAGTCCATCTTGGGAAGGTCTGGTTCATTAATTGCTATACTGTTTTTTGAAGAAACTTCATCAAAATAATCAGAACCTTTATAATATTCTGACGTTATTCCACGCTCATATAGTGTAGCTATAGCAGCTATGCCATCTGCTGTTATTTTTATTCTATACTCGTTGTCACATGTTATATATCCCTTTTTCTGATATTCTATCATGAAAGAAATAACATCTGTGGCACTAAGATTATACCGATTAGATAGTGTGAAGCCTAAAAGGCCTTTCTCGCTTTTATTTAAGTCAAGAAACAACTGTATGTATTTGCGTTTTATATCCATAGCTAATACCCTTCCTGTAATCTTACAAATAATGTATTTCGATGAGTATGATCTGCGTATTGTTTCCACCACATTAATGGAAATACATTATTTGGTACATTCTTGTTTTTTCTACAGAAAAGTGATTCTGCTTGACCATAGCCTAAATGATGTTCAGACAACAGTGTCTCATTGATTACTGTCGCTAATTTCGACTCTAAATCCGACATGACTTGAAGTTTGTGTTGAATCAAGTCTGCATCATATTTTTCAGAAATCCCCTTTTTCATTGTGTAGGAACAATGAATGTCAATGCCTTGGTTTCTTAAATTTTCAATGGCATACTCCATACCTGCGGCTACAACAAAATGCAAGGTGTATTTCTTATCCTTCATTAGCTTTTCAAACTCATTCTTGCGATTCAATACTGTTGAGCCACTACCTACAAAATCATCGATTATAAAGTAGTGATGGTACTTGTCTTTAAACCTTTTGCCCCAACAATGGTCAAATCTGTTACAAAAATTTCCGATAGGAAAACCGCTCATACCCAAAGGCATCTCTATGCTATGCAATACATCTTGTGAACTGTCAGCCAAATGGTCATGTGCCATTGCTACAACAAGGCAATCTTCAAAAGGAAAGCCTTTGCTTATAATGGTATCTCGCATGTCCAATAGGCATAAGTTGAAAACCTCGTCATTCATTTCTGAAAAATCAACGAGTAAGTTTTTCACAAGACTACGTTGCTCTTCATTATTGCATAAATCATATAGTTCCTCTATATGTTCAGTCTTATCTTTCAGCATGTCATATTGTCTTGTTAACAGGGCAAAAACAAACTTTTTTTTAGAATTGCATAATGAAGGCATTGTTGAATATGGATGAATAATACTGTATTTTATAAATTTCCTATCAACTGTTTTAGAGACGTTATTTCTTGCGATTTTTACATCTCATTTTGTTGAATGGGTACTTATTTTTTATTTTCAGATGGTGGTGGAGGAGGTGTAGTGTATTTGTAATCAGGAATACTACTACCGTTCCTCAACGTAGGACCAATTCTACTTGGCTTTTCTGTATTTGAAATTTTACTCATAATCTTTTCTGTTTTGTGTTATACATTATAGTTACTTTTAAGATATGCTGCAGTTTCTTGGTTGGCATATTCTATATCGCTTTCCTTGGGAGCAATATTCATGTCATCTCCAAAGAAACAAACATTTTCTGCTTCAGCCTTCAAATTGAAGTATTGATCAGCTATTTCATCTGTTGTGAGTTTCTTATTATCAATATTGAAGAACAAACGTTCAAAACGTCTATTGGTGTCATGGAGAAGTTTACTCTTCTCATTCAATGTCCTTATATATTTTGAATATGGAAAGTATGGCTTGACCGCTTGTATTACTTGGGTCACGGCAATAATACCTGCCCACAACTGTGGGACAATATGCCAAGCCGTCCATGCAGCGATACTGCTTGATGATACGATTGCAAGCCAAATATTTATACGCTTATCATATTTCTGATACCGCATTATCATTGCGTCCATCACGTATGCCTTAAACACGAAATTACTTAAACTTCCCCAAACTCGATTTCTCATCTTATGTATCAAAAAGCTAGTGTATCTGTTGGAAAAGCCCCTTTGAAATCATCCTTCATATAAGGATTGTCATGAGAGAAAGTTCGAGTAGGCATGTTTGTATAGAGAAGTGCATCTCCAGTATAACCTAATCGATTCTTGGCTACAATAATCAATGCGACATTATGCATGTCATTACCTTTATCATCTTGGTAGATATGATAATATTCTGGTCTATGCACAAAGCAAACCACATCACTATCATCGCAAATAGTCCCGCTATCTCTAAGGTCTGTCAAGACTGGTCGATGCTCAAAACGCTTTTCGTCCTCAGCATTTCTATTCAGTTGAGAAAGCAATACGATTGTAATGTTGAACTCTTTTGCCAAGGCTTTTAATCTCCTCGTTACATAGTTCAACTCCAAGTATCTGTTTTCTGTGAAACCAGTCTTTGCAAAAATCAATTGTAGATAGTCGATGAAAACGATCTTTACTTGATGTTCTTGTACCGATTCTTCGACAGTTTTACAAATGTCATCTATAGTGTAAGTCGATTTTGTATCCAGATATACTGGTGCGTTTACTATTCTAGATAATCCCTTGTCCAATTTTTCCCATTCCTCTGCAATTAGTTGACCACTAAGCAATGTTCTATACTTTATGTTAAGCGTACATGCAATAAGCGTATTAGTACACAACTGCTCTGTGCTCTCTAATGAAATATACAGAGAAGGTATATTCTTTTCAATTGAGAGATTCCTCAACAAGTTGAAGGCAAAAGCTGTTTTGCCCATACCTGTTCGCCCTCCTATAGTGACAAGAGTACCTTCAACAAGTCCACCAAGAACTTCATCAAGTCTTTCAAAACCTGTTGACAATCCAATCAGATGGTCTTGGGGTGCTTCCTGCATTCTTTTTACTGAATTATATATAGTTTCTTTTATTTCTTTCATACTATGTCTTAATTTATATTACCTCACTTACGCTCACCTCATCCATAATCTTGCGCCACAAATCCTTGGTCATGGCGATGGTGGGGGAGACGCTGAATTTATATTGCTTGCCAATAGAACGCAAGTTGTACACCA
>OIXW01000129.1_pt1 | contig 21024 bp, 16 predicted proteins | sample 1587951 | NCBI WGS metagenome assembly OIXW01 (sample SAMN03283239) | human gut metagenome | biome: human-associated habitat; material: feces | host: Homo sapiens | place: Peru | collected 2012
GATAAAGTGGTTCAAGTCCAAGCATTCCACAGACTCCCTGCACTTCGGTAGCTACCGGGATTTTTGCTGCATCAATCTGTACTCCAACCTGGCTCTGTCCTGCAATCTCGTATAATACAGTTCCGACACCGCCTCTTGTCGCATCGCGGATCACATGAAGTTCATGTGTCGTATCCATAACAGCCTCCACCGTCTTCCAAAGTGGGGCGCAATCGCTCTTCACATCTGCCTCGATTCCGAAATCTTCTCTCGCAAGAAGGATCGTGCATCCATGTCGGCCGATATCTCCGGTTACGATAACTGCATCTCCTGGCTTCGCAAGTTCTCCGCCAACCTGTACGCCATCTTCAATTTGTCCCATTCCGGTTGTTGTGATAAAGACTCCGTCTACCTGTCCTTTTCCGGCGACCTTGGTGTCTCCTGATACGATGCGAACACCTGCTTCTTTCGCTGTTTTAGCCATTGCCTCCGCAATCTGCTCCAGTTTCTCCATTGGGAATCCTTCTTCAATCACAAATGCACAAGTCAGATATAATGGTTTTGCCCCCATACAGGCCAGGTCATTTACTGTTCCGCAGATAGACAGTTTTCCAATATTTCCTCCCGGGAAAAATGCCGGAGATACGATAAATCCATCTGTTGACACTGCCATTTTCCCAACCGGCGGATTTAATACGGCTGCATCATCTGCTGTCAGATCCGGATTTGCAAAATGTGCTGCAAATACTTTGTCGATCAGTTCTGAAGTCTGTTTTCCGCCTGCTCCGTGTGCCATTGTAACTGTCTGGCTTTCTATTTTTTCGCTCATATTATTTCCTCTTTTTCCGTCACTGTTCACAGTAACCATTTCTATTTTTTTCTATACTCCGTACATGAAATAAGCGGAACACGCACCTTCATTTGAAACCATGCATGCTCCTACCGGATGCTGCGGTGTACAGACTTTTCCAAATACTTTGCAATCTGATGGCTTACATTTTCCCTGTAAAACATCTCCGCAACGACAAGCCGGATTTGCTCTTCCTTCCATTTCCGGAATCTGATATTTCACTCTTGCATCAAACATTTCCCACTCTTTACGAAGCTTCATTCCGGAATCTGGAATCACTCCAAGACCACGCCATTCACTGTCGCAGGATTCCATCAGTTCATCTACAAGACGCTGTGCCTCTTTGCTTCCTTCTGCTGTTACTACTCTTGGATAGCAGTTTACAAAAAATGGTTTTCCTTCCTGGTAGCGTTTCAATGAAACAGCCAATGCTGTCAGCAGTTCTTTCGCAGTAAATCCTGCTACAACTCCACTGACTCCCTCCTTTGTCAGAGATTCACACAATGCCGTTCCGGTAATTGCATTTACATGTCCCGGATAAAGAAACACATCTGCACTTCCTTTTAATGCTTCATAAGCTCCCGGCATCGTCTTATTTGCCGTCAGGATAGAATAATTCTCTAGTTGTTCTTCTTTCGCTTTCTTCACTGATAAGCAAGAAGAAGGTGTTGTTGTCTCAAAACCAACGGACAGGAACACGACTTGTTCCTCCGGATGTAACCTCGCATATTTTTCTGCATCTGCCGGTGAATAAACAATCTGGATCTTTGCGCCCTTTTCTCTCGCTCCCGCAAGACTCATCTTTGTTCCCGGTACACGGACAAGATCGCCAAAAGTACAGACTGTCACACCTGCTTGAAGTGCAAGCCACACTGCCTCATCAATAAACCCAACCGGTGTCACACAGACCGGACATCCCGGTCCTGAGATCAGTTCCACCTGCTTTGGAAGTAATTTGCGGATTCCAAGGCGAAAGATCTCATGTGTATGTGTTCCGCACACTTCCATAATGCGAACCGGTGGTCCATCATACTGCTCGATGATTTCCCTCGCTGTTTTTCTTTGTTTCTCATTTCTTTCAGATGTTCGATTTTTTGTTATATCCTGCATCATCATTTATTCTTTTCACCCCACTGTTCACTGCTCTATAGCAGTTCTTCCATAAGCTGATCGGTCTCTTCGTCATCTTCTTCTGTGATCTTTGCAATTGCGACTCCGGCATGTACCATCACGTAATCGCCAGGCTCCAGATCTTCCAATAACTCTGAGGACACTTCCCTTTTCGCACCCCCTGCATCTACCACTGCAGTTCCGTCACTGATGCGAACCACTTTAGCTGATAATCCTACACACATATTTCCTATTCCTTTCTTTATTTAAAAATCATCATAAAATCGAAGACTTCTCTACACACTCATGATTCATTCCATAAAATGCCTGACCAAGCGCAATTCCTCCGTCATTCGGCGGAATCATCTGATGTGTCAGCACATGAAAACCATTTGCAATTAATCCGTCTTCCGTCAGACGAAGCAGTAATCCATTCTGAAATACACCGCCACTAAGCGCTGCTGTCTGACATCCGGTTTTCTCTTTAGCATGGATACATGCTGTGACAATCTGCTCTGCAAGTCCTTTATGAAATTCATAAGCTGCCTTTTCTATTAAGTCCTGATCAAATGTATCTTCTGCCACTGCATTTTCGCCAATATTGCTAACCACTTCGACTGCTGCCCTCACCAGTCGACTTGTCTGAAGAAGTTCTCTTCCGTCGTCTGCTGATTCAGTTAAACACTTCTGCCCGTCTAAGACATTTATTTTCTTCTCACCAGATCTTTTTTCATAAGCTTCTGCTGCGAATTCCAATGCCATGGAAGCTTCTCCTTCAAAAGAAGATTTCTTTCGAATTCCAAGTATCGCACTGATTCCATCAAATAATCTTCCTGCACTGGTTGACTCTACCGCATTGATCTTTCTCTCAAGCATCGCAAGCTGAACTTTCGCTTCTTTTTCCTCGCAAAGACCAAGTTTCTGAATGATCTGCATCGCCTCATCTTTTGATTCAGATATTTGCCAGATTAATGAAACTGCGATACGCCATCCTTCTTTTGCTGATAGGTCGCCTCCAGCCTGTAAAAATGGTTCAACACTTCCGATTCTCCGGAATCCGTCAAGATCTGCCAGAAGTATTTCTCCGCCCCATATGGTTCCGTCCGTTCCATAGCCGGTTCCGTCAAAAGATACTCCGATCACCTGTTCCATCCAGTCATTCTCTGCCATACAGGATAAGATGTGTGCATAATGATGCTGCACTTTCAAAACAGGAAGTCCCAGTTCTTCCGCAACCACCGTCGAATTATATTTGGGATGCATATCGCAGACGACAACGCTTGGTTCCACTTCTAACAATGTTTCCATCCGCTGTATTGTCTCTTTCAATGCATTTACCGTTCTTAAATCTTCTAAGTCCCCCACATAAGCCGAAGGATAAAATCTACTATCCACACCGATACAGAATGTATTTTTCAATTCTCCGCCGACAGCTAATACCTGTCCTTTCCATTTTCCTGACGTCTGGATCGGAAGTGGCGCATATCCCCTTGATCTGCGAATCATATATGGTCTGTTTTTATAGAAATCCATCACGGAATCATCTGCTCTCACACGAATTTTTCGATTGTGAGACAAGATGCAGTCACAAAATTCCGAAAGCTCTTCGAGTGCTTCCTCATCCGATCTGCAAATTGGCGCACCGGATACATTTCCACTGGTCATTACGAGAAAGTCCGGCATCTTGATTCCATCCGGATATTGAAATAGAAGTAACTGCACCGGCGCATATGGAAGCATCACTCCTACTTTTGGATTGCCCGGTGCGACAGATGAACACAGCTGCTTCGTTTCTATCTCTTTCCTCACCAAAAGAAGAATCGGCTTCTGATGTCCAGTGAGAATTTCTTCCTGCTCCTTACTCAACTCACAGACACTTTGCACTACCTCAAGATTTCTTGCCATCACTGCAAACGGTTTCGCCAGGCGGCGTTTTCTCTTTCTTAACAGTTCCACTGCTGCCTCATTTGATGCATCGCAGCAAAGATGAAATCCTCCGATTCCCTTCACTGCTACGATTCCGCCTTCGGAAATCACTCTTCTTGCTTCCGTAATTGCATCAGAACCTTTCATGTCTATCGTTCTATCAGAAGTTTTGATCAAATAAACTTCCGGTCCGCACATATTACAACAAACCGGCTGCGCATCGTATCTTCTGCTTTCCGGATTGTAATATTCTGCCTCACATTCCGGACACATCGGAAATTCTTTCATACTCGTACGCTCTCTGTCATATGGAAGAGCATCCAGAATCGTAAGCCGCGGACCACAACACGTACAATTAATAAACGGATGTAAGTATCTGCGATCTTTGGGATCATACAGCTCTTCCTTGCATTCCTCACAGATTGCAATATCCGGAGAAATAAAGATCTCTCCTTTTGTCTTCTCGCTTTCTATGATAGAAAAGTCCGGATATTTTTCCTTTGTATCCAGTATTTCTTCTGAAACCTTAAGAATCGCTGCACGTTTTGGCGGACAGGTACGAACTTTCTCAATAAACAGATTCACTGCCGTCTCGCTTCCCTGTGCGAAGATTTCAACATAAGGTCCACGATTACTGACACTTCCTCTGATCTTACAGGAATCTGCATGTCGACTAACGGTCGGACGGAATCCTACGCCCTGTACAATTCCATAGACACGGATTTTCTTCGTTATCTCCTTCTCCATAGACTTTTTCCTCCCGTTATGACTCCTGCAGTTTTCCTGAGACTGCAAAATGCCGTACATTAACAAATGTTCCTTTGAATCCCGGTACCAGGTCTCTCATATTTTCATCTGCAAAGACAATGTCATAGTTCCCATCTTGAACAAGCTTACAATAATCCTTCTCTTCTTTCAGTGAAAGATCTCCTTCTTCTGAAATCTCTGATTTCATCATAAACCAGCTTGCCACCGTAACTTCTGTATTCTGTTCATCACTTCTTGTACGAATTTCCTGTCTGATGGCATTTGCAATCACCTGCTGATGAATGATCAGTATCTTTTTCCCAGCATAACCAAGTTCAGGTATCAATTCATCTACGAATGGATATCCCACTTCATACGGTGTGCCAAATTCTTTTTCCAGATATTTTGCTGTCTCGAGTGCCGCCGGTGCTACAACCAGATTCTTATCTGCCAAGCCTGCTGTCTTTACTTTATCAATACCTACTCTCATTCCATAGCAAATATAATGCGTATTCTCATTTTCTGATTTCCGGAACTTCTCTTCTATATTCAGGTCACTGACATCATGTGGCGTCAGACCGAGAACTCCGATTTTCATCTTTTTAGAAGAATCGTCTTCTTCTGAAGCTTCCTTCTGCGATGCTACCTCTTTTCCTGCAAATGTCTTGAATAAAGTCAGCCATGCCTTCTCTTCTCCCACATCATACAGTTCCATTCCGTTCGTATCTACAGTCAGAATCGGAAGATTTGTCTTCTTCTCGCACATTCTCTGTAATGCTCTATAATCCGTTGCGATCACAGCCGGAACCGGAGTACCGATCACCGCTGCAAAATTTGCATCAATCTTCTCTGCTGCATCCGTAAGTTTCGCAACAAGCCTGTCATCTCTTCCAAGGATTGCATCCATGTCACGCAAGCCCGCACTGAAAATCGCACTACGTTCCCCGAACCAGCGCGGTTCATCGAATCCGCATACATTTCCTGTACAGCCTCCCGCATCACAAATGACAAGAATTCCTCCCAGTTCATAGAAAACGGACGCTGCACCTGACTGATCCGGTGCAAATGGAGTCAGTCCTTTCCAAAGGCCACGCACATGAACATCTTCATCCTTTGCAGCCACTTCATCTTTGAACAACGTTTCTTGACTCTTATCTTCAATTACTTCTTGTGATTTCGAGCCAATCACTTCCACCTGTTTCTGCAAAACATTACCTTCTGCCTGTTCTGTCACAACCTGCTTAAGCGCCTCAAACAGTCTTCTTACGCCTGCATATCCAAAAGGCTGGCGCTCTTCATTCCAATGGATTCCTTTTGTGTTCGGATGATAATAACAGGCATCCTTTCCGATTGTCAGTGTCACGCCACTTTCCGCTGGATCGTAATAGAGCATCGTCGGTTCCATATTGGAAAAAATCTTTGTCTGCGGACTTAACTTTTTCAACTGTCTGATATAAATAAAGTTCTCCCCAGTAATCGTTCCGTAGATTTCTGCTACTTTAAATCCATATTTCACCAATGCTAATGATAATTCAAACGGATCCGCATTTGCACATTCCCCAACAGCAAATACCGGGTCCGGACAGACTTTACGAAAACTTTCAATTGCTTCCTTTGCCTGTTTTTTCTGTTCCTCTGCATGAAATTCTATTCCAAGTGCTGCGCCAAATGCCTGATACTGGCTTCCAATTTTATCAATCTGATAAAGTCTGCGCAGTTCGATAAATGGAATCTTTAATCTATCATGAAAATCCTCTGCTGCAAATCGTGCCTCCGGGTGAAGAACAAGATTAAAATTCGCCTCAGACATTTTCTTATATTCTTCAAAATCTTCACATCTCGAAATCTCATGAATCGTTTTCACACCTGCCTCTTGAAGCAGTGTATATAATTCGCAGTCATCTACGAGTGGTGAAAAGTATCCGAGCAGATTTACTACATTTCTTTTTTTATGTCCTGGTTCAAGAAGTGAATACAGAGACTGTCTCACATGAACCATTGGTGGTTTTCGTCCCTCTCGTGTCAATGCATACATATAACATGGACGCACCGGAAGTCCGGCTTTTTCTTCCGCTTTTCTACAGACACGTTCCATATCTGTTCCAAGAAGGGCATCCACACAGGTAATACAGATCATCACAACGGATGGTTTCTTCTCAAGACTTTCACAGATTGATGCAACTGCTTTCGGGATTTTCTTTAGATGACGCCCTGTTACAATATCAGTCTCATCCATGCAAAGGTAAAAGAAACGGTTATTATATTCTTTCATTGAACTGATCATGGACGTATTTCTTCCACAGCACCCCGGTGCCACGATCAGCATGATTGATCCCGGCACTGCAAGTCCTGCTCTTTTCACTCCGAACCCTTCTGCCCCCGGAGAGTTAAAGGCAAGCGTAGCCGGCGAACTATAGATTAAATGTTCCCCTGACTGAAACTGTTTCGGAAGATTATCCTTTCCTCTTTGTTCCAGTTCTTCCGCTGTACAAAAATATGCTTTCTTCATATATTTTCCCTCGACTTATATTTTATCTCACACGTTCTGTTTTATCCTCTAACAGCTTTTCTGCCAGTTCAAAGAATCTCTTACTGATCTCAGAATCTGCGTCGCCTTCGATCACAGTCTTTCCCTGATCTTCCCAGCGTATAATCTCATCACTTCTTGGAATCTCACCAACAATAGGAATCTTTTTTTCTTCTGCAAATGCCTGTACCTTCTCCGTTTCATTTTCCACATTTCTATGATTCAGGATCAATCCAAAGATTCTTGCATAACTGCGATCTTCAAAGTTACGCACTGCGCTGGAAATATTGTTAGCCGCATACAATGCCATCTTTTCTCCGGATGTAACAATCACAACCTTCTCTGCATATCCTTCCCGGATCGGTGCTGCGAATCCGCCACAGACAACATCCCCAAGCACATCATACAGAACAACATCCGGTTTGTATGTCTCAAACAACCGCAAGTCTTCTAATAACTGAAATGTCGCTATGATCCCGCGTCCTGCACATCCTAGTCCCGGTGTCGGTCCGCCTGTCTCGATACAGAGCACACCACCGAATCCTTCCTTTGCGATCTGATCTAATTCTTCCGGCTCCTCATCCTCTTCTCTCATATAATTCATTACCGGACGCAATGGCTCGCCGCCTAACAGATTGATCGTTGAATCTGCTTTCGGATCACATCCGATCTGGATTACGCGCTTCCCCATAGCGGCAAATGCTGCTGCCAGATTCGATGTAATCGTGGACTTTCCAATCCCACCTTTTCCGTAAATTGCTACCTTTAACATATTGCTGATCCTCCCATTTTATTTCCCTGGTAAAGAGAAAGACCCTTCTTCCCCAACGGAAAAAGAGTCTGTTAAAATCACAAAATATTTTTTTGTCTAAACGCTTCTTTACAACTATTCCCGCTCGGTATCTCTTACTTCCTTGCCGTCAGAGTCTATATTCTATTCAAAATCCATGTCTTTATTGCTATGAGATATCTCTCTGCTGCATTCAGATTGAAACGTATTCTTTCCGTTTGGAACAGTTGTAAATCTCTTGCAAAACCATTAGTTAAATTATAACTTATCACTAATAGAATGGCAATGAATTTCTGGTTATTATAGCGTTTTTTATTTCACAATATTGTTATTGTTTTATCCAACAAATTTACTCCAATATCCCTGCACAAAGATAAATAATACGATCAATGGCAGAATATAGGATACATAGAATCTTGCCCAACCCGGGAACTTGATTCCACTTCCTGCATTCGCTTCTTTCTGGAACTTATCCCAGCCCCAACCATAGCGGCTTGTACAGAACAGAAGGTAGATCAGGCTTCCGATCGGAAGCAGGTTATTACTTACAATAAAGTCCTCAAGGTCCTGAATACTGCTTCCTGCTCCCAGAGGCATGAAGCCGCTCCATATGTTGAATCCAAAAATACATGGAAGGGAAAGTACAATAATCGCGATCAGATTTCCCACAACCGCCTTTGTTCTTGAACAATTCGTTAAATCCATCACAAATGCGATCAGATTTTCAAACACGGCAATGATCGTAGAGCATGCTGCGAAAAACATACAAAGGAAGAAAATTGTTCCCCAGATTCTCCCTGCACTCATTGCATTGAAAATGTTCGGAAGTGTGATAAAGATCAGACTCGGACCACTGTCCGGCTGGACATTAAATGCAAAGCAGGCCGGAAAAATAATAAATCCAGCGATCAATGCAACTAATGTATCCAGAACTGTTACGCAGACTGCTTCTCCTGTCAGAGTTCTTTCTTTTCCGATATAACTTCCAAAGATCGCAATCGCACCGATTCCAAGACTTAATGTAAAGAATGCCTGTCCCATCGCTGCGAAAATAACTTCTTTCAATCCTGCTTCTGCTGCTTTCTTAAAATCAGGAAGAAGATAGAACTCCAGTCCTTTCTCTGCTCCCGGCAATGTCACGGAACGCACTGCAAGAATGATCATCAACACGAAAAGGAGGATCATCATTTTCTTTGTGATCTGCTCCACACCTTTCTGAAGTCCCATACAGACGATTCCAAAGCACAGCACAACAACAAGGATCATACAGATTGTCATTGTAACAGGCTGTCCAAGAAGTGATGTAAATACTCCGGTCACACCATCCGCATCAAGTCCTTTAAACTCTCCGATTGCCATCTTTCCTGTATATAGAAGAAGCCATCCGCCGATTGTTGTGTAGAACATCATTAAAAGATAGTTTCCACCGATTCCAAACCATTTATACCAGTGCCACTTTGTTCCCAGTGGTTCCAGACGGTCAAAGGATAGTGCAATACTTGCCTGACTTCCACGACCCACTGCGAATTCCATTACCATGATTGGCAATCCCAACAGAACAAGAAACAGCAGATAGATCAGAACAAATGCTGCTCCTCCATACTTTCCTGTAATATACGGAAAACGCCAAACATTTCCCAAGCCAATGGCACATCCCGCTGAGATCAGGATAAATCCCAGACGTGAGCCAAATTTCTCTCGTTTCATTTCTTAGTTGTCCTCTCTTCCTTCTTTAGTGTCATAAAATGCTGTAACTGAACTTACAACCATTCGATAAGCCATCTCTGCTGCATATTCCGGTGTTTCCTTTTCGCCTGTTTCCAACCATGTTTTCACAAAACCGAGACAACCGTTCAGGCAATAAGAATAAAAATATTTCATTTCACCTGTTTTCTCCGGTACAAGAGCTGCAAGTGACTCCCGGCTCTTTTCCTCTAAAAGCTGCTCTAACTTATGTACAAAACCAATATCCCCATGTGGTCCTACAAGTGCGCTTGCAATCTGACGATTTTCATCAAGCACATGAAATAAATCCTGAATAAAATAGTAAACGGTATCTTTTCCCGGATCAATTGGATGTTCACGGATTGCGCGCTGCATCTCTTCCATCATTTCATTTTCAACTTCTGCAAGCAGCCCCGGTATATCAGAATAATGCAGATAAAAGGTAGAACGATTGATATCCACCGCATCTACCAATTCTTTTACCGTAATCTCTCTGATACTCTTCTCCCTCATCAATTGAGCAAGACCTGTTTTAAGCTGACTTTTTGTCTTTCTGACTCTGCGATCTGTCTTCTTCTGCATCTTCTCTTCCCCCCTTTATAACTTACAGTACTACTGACCAATAACTCTCTACTCTATTTCTATGTTACTGTTCACACGATGTGCGACCAGCAACGTTTCTATGGCTTAGATAAATGATTTTCTCCACCTGCTAGACATTTTTCAATCTTTCGTCTATTATTAGACATATCCAGTGTTGATTAATGGTTGTAAATTAGTTTCTACATTAATATAATACTTTTTGACATGAAAATCAACATTGTATCTATTACTAGAAATATTTTTAAGAAAAGGAGTTTTATCCATGAGAAACGCATTTCGGATTTTTCGCCGCGATATGAAACGCCTGCTCCGTAATCCGGCAGCAATACTTGTTTTGATCGGAGTATCTATTCTCCCCTCACTCTACGCATGGTTTAATATTGCAGCAAATATCGATCCTTATGCCAATACTTCCGGCATCAAGGTAGCAGTAGCAAATCTGGACACCGATGCCACACATGATGATCTGACGATCAATGCCGGCAGCCAGATCATTGACCAACTAAAGGAAAACGATCAATTAGGATGGACATTTGTTTCCAAAGATACTGCTATTGAAGGAGTCAAATCCGGTGAATATTATGCAGCAATCATTATTCCGCAAGATTTTAGCGAATCCCTGCTAAGTGTCCTGTCCGGAAAGATTGAAACTCCGGAACTTGAATACTATATCAATGAAAAACTCAATGCAATTGCGCCAAAGATCACCAGTTCAGGTGCAAGCACGATCCAGACACAGGTTAATAACACCTTTTCCTCTGTTGCATCTGAGACAATTGCCGAGATTTTAAAGGATTCTGTATTCAACATTTCCGACTCTGTTGATTCAACAAATGCAGAGATTAATGATCTGCTTACAAAAGCAAATAATAATATCAAAGAATACGAACAGCTTCTAGAAAAATTCAGTAAAGACTCATCCAATACCTCAAAGCTGATAGAGAATGCAAAAGATGCATCTACATCTTTAGGAGATGTAGCAACATCCGGAGCAAATGCATTGTCCAGTGCTGACTCTGTCATGAATACGACACGTTCTTCTGCCGGAGATTTTTCTTCCGCACTTTCTAAGTCCCTCTCTGACGGAGAACTTTTACTTGGTCAGGCAAGCAGCTCAGCATCCACAGGACTGACAGAACTTGCTACCGCAGCCGGAAAGATCAACACTTCTGTCAGTGATGCGCTTGGTTATGCAAACTCAGTCAATGAACTGAATGCAGATATTCTTAAAAAAATGCAGGAACTTGCCAACAAGTTTCCGGGAACGATCGGAGATCAGATCAATGCACAGATTTCTGCCCTGCAAACTCAGAACCAGTCAAATCAGGAATTGATCAATAGTCTTCAGACTGGAAATAATGGAATCAAAGATGCGATTGATACAACAACTGCAACACAGGAACAGCTTACTTCTCTGACAAAAGAAAGTATCAATAACTTACATACTTTCCGTTCTACATTTGACCAGAATATTCTTCCACTGCTCGGTCAGACACTAGATACATTTTCCACACTGACCGGTCAGGTAGAAGGAATGCTAAACGGAGTACCGGCTACTTCTAAGCAGATCTATGATATGCTCGACCAGTTAGAGAGTGGATTGTCAAATACAGCTGCCCTCCTTGACAGTACGAAGGAATCTTTAAGTGCCGTAAGCGACAAACTAAGTACAATTCAGACGGATCTGAATGCACTGACAGGCTCTGCTACATACCAAAAACTGCTCTCTCTTGAAGGCATTGATGCAGAATCTATCTCATCATTTATGTCCTCTCCTGTGGAGATTAAAACGGAGACTTATTATGCCGTAGATAATTACGGTTCTTCTATGACACCGTTCTACTCTAATCTTGCAATCTGGGTCGGCGGTATCGTACTGATCGCAATCTTTAAGCTGGAAGTGGACAAAGACGAATCCATGCGCGGTTACGGACAGACAACATTATACTTTGGACGCTGGCTCTTATACATGGCAGTTGGTCTTGTTCAGGGATTTATCGTCTGCCTCGGTGATACACTCCTTCCGGGAGTCCAATGCAATCATCCGGCACAATTCATCCTGACAGGAATGGTTTGCTCTTTCGTCTATGTAAATATTATTTATGCGCTGTCACTTACATTTAAGCATATTGGTAAAGCGCTCTGTGTTATTCTCGTAATCCTGCAGATTCCTGGTTCTTCCGGAACCTACCCGATTGAGATGACACCAGCCTTTTTCCAGAAACTGCATCCACTCCTTCCATTTACATATGGTGTGAATGCTATGCGTGAAGCAATTGCCGGTTTCTACGGTTCTAACTTCCGCAACGATTTTCTGATCCTGCTCCTGTGCTACGTGCCGATCTCTCTGCTTATCGGACTTGGACTGCGCCCGGCTCTTTCCGGACTGAACCATCTGTTCGACAAGAAACTGGCAGAGACAGAATTTATGATGTGCGAACCTCACGAAGCAGAACTTAGCAGAAGTACACAGCTCTCCATGCTCTTACAGGCATCTCTTTCCATCGAAGACCTTCGCCTTGTAACAGCTGAACGGGCACAGAAATTTGAAAACAATTACCATAAGATGATTCGTATCGGCTTCCTTGCCATTGCGATCATCCCTCTGATCTTCCTGATCCTGATGTTCAGTCTCGAATCAAAGATTGTATTCCTGACTTTATGGATCATTTCCATTATTGCGATCTCAGTATGGTTGATCGTTGTAGAATACATTCATACAAAATTAGAAGAACAGAAAGAACTTGCCGGCATGTCTTATGAAGAAATGCTTGAAAACTTCCGTGGAAAGGAGGCGGAATAATTTGAAAAATATTTTTTTAATCCTGAAAAATGATCTGATGAAGATCCAGAAAAATGTCATCGCAATGGTCGTTATTATGGGAATCACTGTAATTCCGACTCTTTATGCATGGTTTAACATTTCCGCAAGCTGGGATCCTTACGGAAATACAGGTGCGCTGAAACTTGCAGTTGCAAGTGATGACAAAGGGTATGAAAGTGATCTTATTGCCGTAAAGATCAACATGGGAGAGCAGATTCTCTCTTCTCTGCATAAAAATTCTCAGTTCAACTGGGTTTTTACTGATTCAAAAGATGCTCAAAAAGGTGTAAAATCCGGAGAATATTATGCTGCGATCGTAATCCCTGAAGACTTTAGCCAGAAAATGATGAGTGTCTTCTCTTCTGAAGCTGAACATCCGGATCTGACTTATTATGAAAATGAAAAAGAAAATGCGATTGCTCCGATCATTACCGGAAAAGGCGCAACGGCTGTCCAGAAACAAATTAATCAGACATTCATTGAGACAATTGCCCAGACCGCACTTGATGCATTTCAGACGGTAGATTCAATCGCAAAGAAGACAGATGATGATTCTCTGATCAACAATATGAGTAGTAATTTGAATCAGATGGGATCTGATCTTGGAACTGTTGCTGCAACTGTTCAGTCCTTCTCAGACATGACAAACTCTGCAGTTACAATGCTGAACACAACAACAGAATTTCTTCAGGAAACCGGTTCCGGCACAAAAACCAGCCTGAATTCTTTGAAGAATTCTGATTCCGGAATTGATTCATTAACTACTGCCCTGTCCGGAACTACAAGCACGATTTCTGACGCATTAGCACAGAATGCAAGCTTCTACACCGCTGTCTCTGATACTATTGACAAGGCTTTAGGTTCCTACAACTCAGATGCACAGGCGGCAGCAAATGCATTGTCTTCCGTAAGTAGCCGCGTACAGAATGTCATTGACGGGTATAATCAGCTTTCTGCTGCATTATCTGCTATTGCAGACGCCTCCTCAGATTATCCTGAGATTCAAAATGCGGTCAATGGAATCAATCAGCAGATTCAGCTGGCAATTGAACGACAGACTGCACTCCGTGATAAAATTAACGGTGCTGCAAATTCAATTACTACAGCAACCGCAAATGCTACTACATTAAAGAGTGAACTTGATAGTCTGGTCAGCGAAGCAACCTCTTCTGTCAAAGCAGTCGAGACAACTTACGAACAAAATGTAAAAGGAAATCTTGATAATCTTTCCAATTCATTGAGTTCTACAACAGGTTCTGTCTCCTCTATGCTTGGAAGCCTTGACAGCAGCATTGAAAATATTGCTAACGTTACCGGTTCTGCTTCCAGTGGACTTACAGGACTTCAGACAGCACTTGCTAATTCTGCTGCTCTGTTAAAAGAATCTTCTGAAAAGCTGACGGCTGTAGCTACAAAACTTTCCACTGATGATTCAGAAGGTATGGCTGCCGTAACAAACCTGTTATCCGAAGACTCCGAAACGATTTCATCTTTTCTCTCCTCCCCGGTCAAACTGGATGAGAAAAAGATTTATCCAATTGAAAATTACGGGTCTGCAATGACTCCATTCTACTCCACTCTTGCGATCTGGGTAGGTGCTGTTGTTATGGCTGCCATGCTAAAAGTCACTGTAGCTGATTCTACAAAGAAGAAACTATTCCATCCGAAAGAATATCAGCTCTATATCGGACGTATCCTACTTCTGATCATTATCGGTTTCATGCAAAGTGCACTCATCTGTCTTGGAGATCTTTTCTTCCTTGGTATTCAGTGTAAGCATCCGGTAATGTTTGTACTAACCGGTATGTTCACAAGCTTTGTCTATGTGAATCTGATCTATGCACTGACTGTCTCCTTTGGAGATATCGGTAAAGCAATTGCCGTTGTCCTGATGGTAATGCAGGTTGCAGGAAGTGGTGGAACATTCCCGATCCAGTGTGCACCGAAGTTTTTCCAGGTTGTTTATCCACTTCTGCCGTTCACACACAGCATGAATGCGATGCGTGAATGTATTGCAGGATTCTACGGAACAACTTATGCCACAGAACTCGGCAAACTGGCAATCTTCCTTGCACCATCATTGCTACTTGGTCTTCTGCTCAGAAAACCGATCATAAAGATGAACGACGCATTTATGGAGAAGCTTGAAAGTACACATCTGATCTAATGTAATGGTCTAAAATATATAACTACAAAAAAACCCCCTAAAACATTACCGTGAACGGTTCTGTTTTAGGGGTTCTCTTATTATTTCAGATTCTCTGACTTTCGATTATAAATCTCCTAAAAAAGGTTTTCTGTAGAGATACTTTCCATCTCCTCGATTACCTTTAAATTCATTATTTTCAGCGATGATATTTCCTCTCTGCATTACGAGATCAATCTTTCCGTGCAGATCTGTTCCTTCATAAGAAGTATAATCAACAGCTCCGTGCATCATCTCGTGGGTCAGTGTCTGTTTTGCATCAGCATCAATAATCACAAGATCTCCATCTGCTCCCGGTTCAATAATTCCCTTCTTAGGATACATTCCGTACACCTTTGCCGGATTTGCGCAGGCAACTTCTACCAGCTTGTTGATGCTGATTTTGTTTTTCATTACACCTTCTGAGAAAAGAAGAATCATTCTTTCTTCAACTCCCGGAGCTCCATTCGGACATTTTCTGAAATCATCCTTGCCGTCCTGTTTCTCTTTTGCATAATTGAATGGACAATGATCTGTCGCAACGATCTGAATCTCTCCTGCCTCTAATCCTTTCCACAGCGCATCAAGATCCTGCTGTGTACGAAGCGGTGGAGACATAATATATTTCAATCCATCCGGATCTTTATATCTGTCTTCTGTAAGTGTCAGATACTGTGTACATGTCTCAACAAAAATGTTTTTTTGTCCGTTTCTTCTTGCTTCTTCAACTGCTTCAAGACTTTCCTTACAAGAAAGATGTACAATATACACCGGTGCATCACCTGCAAGCTTCGCAAGATAAAGGACTCTTCTTACAGCCTCTGCTTCTGCAAGATTCGGTCTGCTCTTTGCATGATAGATCGGCGCTGTCTTTCCGGCATCACCATATTCTTTCTTCAGATGCTCTACCACATAATGATTCTCGCAATGGAATGCTGTAATTCCATGCAGTTCTTTCATCTTCTTAAGAACCTCTAAAATACCATCATCATCAATCTTATAGCCATAAGTCATATATACCTTTGTGCTCTGGACTCCGTCATCCATCATTGTCTCAAGCTCATTTAAAATAGACTCGTCTACATGCTGAACTACTCCATGGAATCCATAATCGATAACAGCTTTATCATCTGCCAGTCCATGATATACATCCAGTTGATGATGTAGTGGGCATCCTGCCGGTCCGAATCCCATATGGTCTACGATTGTTGTAGTTCCGCCGCATGCGGCTGCAACAGTACCTGTATAAAAATCATCTACTGCTCTCGCGATTCCGACATCAATATCCATATGCGTATGAACATCAATACCTCCCGGGAGAACATATTTTCCTTTCGCATCGATCACCTTATCTGCATCCCCAAATTTTGCTTCCAGGTTCTTTCCGATACATTCGATCACACCATCCTCAATCAGGACATCTGCTTCATAAGTGTCCTCCGGTGATACGATCATTCCATTTTTTACAAGTGTTTTCATGATACTTCCTTCCACTCCTCTCTTAGTTTCAGTTATACTTCTACCGCAGTCTATGCTTTCCATAGCTGCGGTGATTTTTGTGCCTGATGAGTGCTGTTTCTAATCTCTGTCTTATGCTCAAACAGATAGGATACCAAATATAATCCCGAGATAGGTCCCGGCAACACTCCAAGCATTCCACATACATTATAAATCAAATCGTACGCACTTGCCAGTACCATTCCACGGTTGAACAAATAAGGAGGCATTAACTTCTTTCGTAAAGTCATTTTATCTTTCTCCCTCCATACTTTTCTCCATGTCATTCCACTTGTGTTATCATCTTTGCAACATATTCCATTTTTTCACAATCAACAAATGAATAATTCATAACATAAATATTTTCATACTTTTTCTTCTTCTCACTTGAATGATAATAGGATGACAATGCAGCCAGCTTAATTCCTTTGCTCTTCATTTTATCCAGAAATTCTTCTTCACTCAGGTTTGTATCTACTTTCATTAAAAAATGTACTCCTGCATCTTCTTCCAGAATCTTTATTTTAGTTTTCAATACTCCCTGTAAAAATGCTTCCAGGATCCGGTCTCTCTTCTGCTGATAATAATTACGCAGCCGGTTAATATGTTTCTCAAATGCCCCTGAATTCATAAACTGCGCTAACGTATATTGTTCAAAATTTGATACCGTACAGGAATAAAAAGAAAGTTCTCTGTAAAATCGTTCTGCCAATTCATCCGGCAGCACCATATAACTGATTCGCACTGTTGAACACAAAGTCTTGGAAAATGTATTCATATAAATCACTTTTCCCGATACATCAATGCTCTGAAGCGATGGAATTGGCTTACCGTTCAATCTAAGTTCACTGTCATATTCATCTTCTATAATATATCTATCTTTCGTTTTTGTCACCCAGCCAAGTAACTCATAACGTTTACTGATTGGCATTACTCTTCCGGTTGGATAATGATGCGATGGAGAACAATGTATCACATTGATTTCTTTTTCTTCCAGTTCTTCTACCTTCGGTCCGTCCTCTTCTATTTCTATATACTCATAACAAGCTCCCATACTGCGATAAATTTTTGCGATTTTATGATATCCCGGATTTTCAACTGAATATTTCAATTCCTTTCCCAAAAGCTGAATCAAAAGACTGGACAAATATTCTGTTCCAGCACCAATAATGATCTGTTCCGGCCGCACCGTCATATTTCGGAATGCTTTCAGATAATCCGCAATGCTTTGTCTTAATTCCATTACTCCGCCACACGGTGGATTAAGCATCAATTCAGTCTGATAGTCATTCATTACTGCCCGCATCGTCTTTGTCCATATGGAAAATGGAAATGCACTTTGTTCTGTCTGATTACTCGTAAAATCTGCAATATAAGCATTTTTTCCACCGGTAAGGTTAAGCTTATTGCTGTAAATTCTATTTTCTGATAAACCACTCTCACTTTTCATTCTGTCATCCCACAGGTCTGCTACATAAAATCCACTCTTTGGAACGGAATAAATATATCCCTCTGCTGCAAGCTGACCATAGGCATTCTCGACAGTGATCACACTTATGGCCAGATTTTTTGCAAGTGCACGCTTTGATGGAAGTTTTTCTCCACTTTTAATTTTCCCTTGAATAATGTCATTCTTGATACATTTATACAAATATTCATAGAGCGTATCTGACCCTATATTTTCAAAATTATACGTCAACATATTTACTTTTTCTCCATTCTGACCTTTTTGAATATATCAAAACTGAGTATTTTTATATAGTCACTTTGTCATTATACTATTACCTATCGAATTAGTAAAGAAAAGGAGATTTAAAAATGAGTACAAATAATGAACGTTATGAATTGAATAAAAATCTGGCACAGATGTTAAAAGGTGGAGTGATCATGGATGTTACAACTCCGGAACAGGCAAAGATTGCAGAAGCTGCCGGTGCATGTGCTGTTATGGCGCTGGAAAGAATTCCGGCTGACATCCGCGCTTCTGGTGGAGTTTCCCGTATGAGTGACCCGAAGATGATCAAAGGAATCCAGGAAGCTGTTTCAATCCCTGTTATGGCCAAATGCAGAATCGGACATTTTGCAGAAGCTCAGGTACTTCAGGCAATTGAAATCGACTATATTGATGAAAGCGAAGTCCTTTCACCTGCAGATGATGTCTACCATATTAACAAAAGAGAGTTTGATGTTCCATTTGTCTGTGGTGCAAAAGATCTTGGCGAAGCACTCAGACGTATCAATGAAGGGGCTTCTATGATACGCACAAAAGGTGAACCAGGAACCGGTGATATTGTTCAGGCAGTTCGCCATATGCGCAAAATGAACAGTGAAATTTCCAAACTAGTAAGTATGCGTGAAGATGAACTTTTCGAGGCAGCCAAACAGTTGCAGGTTCCTTATGATCTTGTCCTTTATGTACATAAAAACGGAAAACTTCCTGTTGTAAACTTTGCTGCCGGCGGTGTTGCAACTCCTGCTGATGCTGCTCTTATGATGCAGTTAGGCGCAGAGGGCGTCTTTGTCGGTTCCGGTATCTTCAACTCCGGAAATCCGGCGAAACGTGCTGCTGCTATCGTACAGGCCGTTACAAACTATACAGATGCAAAACTGATCGCTGAACTTTCATCTGACCTTGGTGAAGCTATGGTCGGCATCAACGAACAGGAAATTGAACTTCTCATGGCAGAAAGAGGAAAATAAAATGACAATCGCAGTACTTGCCCTTCAAGGAGCATTCATAGAACACGAACAAATGCTTCAAAAGCTTGGAGTTCATACCATTGAACTCCGACAGGCTTCTGATCTGCAAAAAGATTTTGATGGGATTATCCTTCCCGGCGGCGAAAGCACCGTTCAGGGAAAACTCTTACACGATCTTAACATGTTCGAACCTTTAAAAGAAAAGATTCAATCCGGAATGCCTGTTCTGGCCACTTGTGCCGGAATGATTCTCCTGGCTTCTGACATTGCTGAACAAGACGAAACCTATTTTGAAACCATTCCTATGACAGTCAAACGAAACGCCTATGGTCGCCAGCTTGGAAGTTTCCATACAAATGCTGAAGCAGCCGGTATTGGTGAAATTCCTATGACTTTCATCCGTGCCCCTTTTGTAGAATCCGTTCATGCTGACGCTTCCGGAAACACACCTGAGATCCTCAGTATTGTAGAGGATCGTATTGTCGGAGTGAAATATAAGAATCAGATTGCATTTGCATTTCATCCGGAATTAGATCAGGACACACGGATTCATGAAGCATTTCTAGGGATGATCAGATAGTTATCTTGGAAAGTTTGACAAAGTAAACTTGAAATAGAACAAACTTAATAAAAGAAACCAACAGGATGATTTGCAAATAAATAAAATATTCTTATCCTGTCGGTTTCTTTCTTTTTACTAGTACTATTAAGTTGGTTTTTTACATTGGTGTTCCAACCTCTATCAAATTCCCATCCAAATCATAAAAACGAACAATCTTCTGTCCCCAGCTATGCGTCATCAAACGATTCACAAACTTTATATCCGGATAAAGTTTGTCCAGTTTTTCGACAAAGGCTTCGATATTCTTCTCATCAAAATATAGCTCACAGGAATTGCTCTCTGAAATGATATCTCTTTCCAGAAAGTTCTTCCAAATTGTTTTCTCCTGAAGAACAAGTCCCTCTGTCAGAATGACATTTCCTTCATTATCAAGTATTACATCAAGTCCAAATAAATCATGATAAAATTTCTTCGATTTCTCGATATCTTCTACAACAATCAAAATATTTCTTAATCTCATACTTCATAATCTCCTTGTGAGGTTTTATGCATCTACTTTCCACTCTGCCAGCGGTTTTAGCTCAATTTTTGTTCCGTTTGGAAGCGAAAACCAATGGTCATTGATTGCTTTTACCGGATACGCTTTGATTTTCTCCATAATCTCTGTTTCTGAATCTATTGCAATGGAAATATGATCATATCCATTTTCTGATACTGCATCCAGCTCCTCTACTTCGCAAAGCTGGATACCTTCTTTGTACCAGCATTTTCTTTCCGGTTTTTCACCGATTTCTCTCCACATATGCATCTCAAATACATCTTCAAAAAAATGTTGTGCTTCTTCATATAATTTTGTACGGATTGCCGCGTGATCGATTCTTGCCATCCCTGACACACTCATTTTTGCTTATTCTACTACCTATATTACGTTATTTCTTTTTATTTTTCATTATAAACTCAAATTGTTTAACAAAAAAAACAGCGCTTTCGCACTGCTTC
>OIXW01000130.1_pt1 | contig 20920 bp, 30 predicted proteins | sample 1587951 | NCBI WGS metagenome assembly OIXW01 (sample SAMN03283239) | human gut metagenome | biome: human-associated habitat; material: feces | host: Homo sapiens | place: Peru | collected 2012
TGAAATCATAGGGGCATCGTGATTAGAATAATCCGATGATTGCCATTGGGGCATTGTCACCTTTACGGTTATAAGTTTTGATAACTCTAGTATAACCACCGTTCTTACCTTTGAACTTAGGTGCAACATCATCAAATAGAACCTGTACAGCAGTCTTTCCAGTTGCTGGATCTACTACATTCTGAAGAATAGCAGCAGCCTGTCTTCTTGCATGAAGATCTCCTCTAATACCAAGAGTGATTAATTTATCAACGACTTTACGTACTTCTTTAGCACGAGTAGCAGTTGTTTCAATCTTACCATGCATGATTACATCAGTAGCTAAGTTACGTAACATAGCTTTTCTATGACTAGATACACGGCCTAATTTTCTATTGTTTGCCATTAGTGTACTCCTTCCACAAACTTAGTCCATTGGTTTAAAACCAAGACCTAATTCATTTAATTTTTCTTTAACTTCTTTTAAAGACTTCTTACCAAGGTTACGAACCTTAATCATATCGTCTTCAGTCTTAGAAGCTAATTCTTGAACAGTCTGAATTCCTGCTCTCTTTAAGCAGTTGTATGAACGTACAGAAAGGTCAAGTTCTTCAATAGTCATATCAAGAACCTTGTTACCTGTGTCTTGCTGTACTTCACTCATAACGTCCATGTTCATTGCCTGATCAGTTAATTCAACGAACATATTTAAATGTTCAACTAATACTTTAGCAGCAATTGCAAGAACTTCATGAGGTTTGATTGAACCATCAGTTGTAATCTCCATAGTTAACTGATCATATTTTGCTGACTGACCAACACGAGTTGGTTCAACTAAATATGCTACATTAACAACAGGAGAGAAGATAGAATCAGTAGGAATTACGTCAACACTGTTAACGAACTTCTTATTCTGATCTGCACTCATGTAACCTCTGTCTTTATGAGCATACATTTCCATATAGAAATGCTGACCTTCAGCAACATGAGCAATTACTAAATCATTAGAAATCATCTTAACTTCAGAAGGACATTGAATGTCTGCACCAGTTACTGTAGCTGGACCAGTTACATCAATAACCATTGTTACATCTTCATCTGAATCTAATTCAAATACTAATTTCTTAATATTTAAGATAATAGCTGTAACATCTTCTAAGACACCATCAACTGCTGAGAATTCATGAATAGCGCCATTGATTTTTACTGCAAATACTGCAGCACCTGGCATAGATGATAGTAATACTCTTCTTAAAGAGTTACCTAAAGTAGTACCAAAACCTCTTTCTAAAGGTTCGATGATAAACTTACCATAATTTTCATCTTCATTGTATGTATCAACAGTGAAATTTGCTTTTTCAAACTTTTGCATTGTTTCCCTCCTCTTTGAGATATTTATTTTATATAAAAGTAATATAAATCAAATTATCCACGAGGACGTTTTGGTGGACGACATCCGTTATGTGGGATTGGAGTAACGTCAGTGATTGCAGTTACTTCTAAACCAGCAGCTGAAAGAGCTCTAACAGCAGCTTCACGTCCTGGACCAGGACCTTTTACACATACTTCAACAGATTTCATACCATGATCCATAGATGCCTTTGCAGCAGCTTCAGCAGCCATCTGAGCAGCATATGGAGTAGATTTTCTTGAACCCTTGAATCCAAGAGCACCAGCGCTTGACCAGCTAATAACGTTACCGTGTTCATCAGCAACTGTTACGATTGTATTGTTGAATGTTGAATGAACATGAGCAATACCTTTTGCTATATTCTTCTTTACACGTTTTTTACCACGTACAACTTGTTTTGCCATTTGTTCTGCCTCCTACTACTTCTTCTTTCCAGCAATTGGAGTAGCTTTACCTTTACGCGTTCTAGCGTTAGTCTTAGTTCTCTGTCCACGTACTGGAAGTCCTCTACGATGGCGAAGCCCTCTGTAGCAACCAATTTCCATTAATCTCTTAATGTTTAACTGAGTTTCTCTACGAAGGTCACCTTCAGTTTTAATATGTTCAACTTCTTTACGAATTTTTGTTTCTTCTTCTTCTGTAAGATCCTTTACTCTAACATCTTCAGAAACGCCAGCAGCTGCTAAGATTTTCTTAGCTGTTGTTGGACCAATACCATAGATATAAGTTAAAGAAACTACCACACGCTTATCGCGTGGGATATCAATACCAGCTATACGAGCCATTGTCTATTGTTCCTCCTAAAAATAATTAACCTTGTCTCTGTTTATGCTTTGGGTTTTCACAGATTACCATTACTCTACCCTTACGCTTGATAACTCTGCACTTATCGCAGATTGGTTTTACAGATGGTCTTACTTTCATCTTGTGTCTGCCTCCTTTGGGAAGATCTATTTGTGTCTAAATGTGATTCGCCCACGTGTTAAATCATATGGAGAAATTTCTACTGTTACTTTGTCCCCTGGTAAAATGCGAATGTAATTCATACGGATTTTACCAGAAACGTGAGCTAAAATAACTACTCCATTATCCAGCTGGACTTTAAACATTGCGTTTGGTAATGTTTCTACGACCGTTGCCTGGACTTCAATTACGTCATCTTTCTTCTTTGCCAAAATCGATCAACTCCTTATGTACCTTTGTCATGATTTCATAGCCATCTTCTGTGATAGCTACAGTATGTTCATAATGTGCAGCTAATGAATGGTCCGCAGTCTTCACTGTCCAATTATCATCCATTACTTTAACCTCGGCTTTGCCTAAGTGCGCCATAGGTTCTACTGCAATACACATACCTTTTCTTAATTTTGGTCCTCTGCCTGGTTCACCCCAGTTAGGAATGCTAGGATCTTCATGAACCTCTGTGCCAATGCCATGTCCTGTATAGTCTCTAGGCGTTGAGCAGCCATGACTTTCAAGGTAAGTCTGAACAGCATGTGAAATATCAGAAACTCTATTACCTGGTTTAACTTGTTCTAAACCAGCATAAAGCGACTGTTCACATACTTCCATAAGATGTTTAGCCTGTGGTGATACATTGCCAATCGCAAATGTCCACGCAGAGTCACCATGATATCCTTTCCAGCATGCACCTACATCTACAGAGATAATATCTCCATCTTTAAGTACATAACCATTAGGAATGCCATGAACAACAACATCATTTACGGACGTGCAAACAGCACCCGGAAAATTATAAAGATTTAAGAAAGATGGTGTACAACCATTCTTTCTTATAATCTTCTCACAGAAATCAGAAACCTGTTCTGTTGTTAAACCCGGTTTAAGCCATTTAGCGAGTTCCTGATGAACTAAACCTACTACATGACCAGCATGTCTCATTAGGTCAATTTCACGTTCATCCTTGACTGTAATCATTATTTGGCCTCCAGATTTTTCTTGATATCTGCATAAACAGCATCCATAGACTGGTCGCCATTAACGTTAGTTAATTCGCCCTTCATTGTATAATAGTCAATAAGTGGTCTAGTCTGCTTTTCATAAGTATCAAGTCTAACCTGTACAGCTTCTTCGCTCTCATCAGGACGCTGATAGAGTTCTCCACCACACTTGTCGCATACGCCTTCAGTTTTTGGTGGATTGAAAACGACATGATAAGTGGTTCCACAATCCTTACAAGTTCTACGACCTGAAAGTCTCTTGATTAACTTTTCAGATGGCACATCAATATTAATGACAGCATCAATATCAAAGCCAAATTCTTTCGCGATACTTTCTAGTTCTCTAGCCTGAATGATAGTTCTTGGGAAACCATCAAGAATAAAACCGTTCTTAAAAGAATCAATATTTTCCTTTAAGAATTCCCTTACCATTTCAACTGTATATTCATCTGGAACAAGATGCCCAAACTGAATAAAATAACTAGCAATTACCCCGAACTTTGTTCTTTCCTTTAAAGCTTTTCTAAAAAGGTCACCAGTTGAGATCTGGTACAAGCCATACTCCTCTACTAATTTTTTAGCCTGAGTTCCTTTGCCTGCCCCAGGAGGGCCCATAAGAATAATATTCAAATTCTATTCCTCCTTCTAATTGCTACTTTCTTATATAACCATGATATTCTCTTCTTGTCAACATACTTTTTATTGCTCTTACAGTTTCTAACGCAACACCAGTTACGATAATCAATCCTGTACCTCCTAGAGACAATGCATTATTTGATGTCATACTCCAGATTTCTGGAGCAATGATTGGAATAGATGCAATGATTGCTAGGAATAGAGATCCTACCACAGTTACACGATTTAAGACAGTTCCGATATATTTCTTTGTATCATCACCAGTACGAACACCAGGAATTGCGCCACCACTCTTCTTCAAGTCCTCACTGATCTTCTTAGCGTCGATCTGTAAGTTAGCATAGAAGAATGTGAATAGAATGATCATAACGATATAGAGAACAAACCCTACAGGTTTCTGATAATTCAAGATATTGTCAATCATCTTTGTTGTAGAAGTAGACTTCATGAAACTAATGATTGTTCTTGGTGCTGCTAAAACTGATGCAGCAAAGATAACTGGAATTACTGAAGAACTATTAATCTTAATTGGAAGATTAGTAGATTCTTTAGTACGCATAACTGTCTGTGTATTTGTTGCATAGATAATAGGAATTTTTCTTATTGCTCCTTCTTCAAATACAACAAACACGACAATGGCTAAATATACAAGTACGAATAAGATGTACCAAGCTAAGCTTGTTGCAGTCTTATAAGTACTACCGAATGTAACCATTGATTTAAAAGACGAGATAAAACTATTTGGAAGGTTAGCGACAATACCAGTGAAGATTAATAGTGAAGTACCATTACCTACACCTTTAATAGTAATCTGATCACCTAACCACATTGTGAACATAGATCCTGCAGCCATAATTGTAACTACATAAACGTATGTCCAAATAGAACTACTCGCTAGAATACTATAACCCTTATCGAATGCATATGTCAATGACCCACCTTGAATTATTGCTAATGCAAGCGTTAACACACGAGTTACTTTATCCTTTTTCTTTTTACCTGTATTACCTTCTTTATTCCACTGAGCTAAAGCTGGGATAACATCCATAGATAATAACTCAATAATAATAGAAGATGTAATATAAGGAGAAACCCCCAAAGAAAATAATGAGAATTTCTCCAATGTTCCTCCACCAAGCATATTCATAATTCCGAAGATTCCTGAAGAGGTAGCAGCGCTTGTGATTGCACTTGTATCAATATAAGGAATCACAATGCCTGCTCCTAATCGGAATACGAATAGTATGCCGAGTGTAAAGACGACCTTACGACGCAATTCACCTTTTTTAAATACTTCTTTAAAAAAGTTTAGCATCTTAGATCACCTCAGTTTTTCCACCTGCAGCTTCAATTGCCTTTACAGCTGATTTTGAGAATTTGCTAGCCTTTACTGTTAAAGCAACATTTAATTCGCCTCTGCCTAAGACTTTTAAACCGTCTAATGCTTTTTTAACTAGCTTTGCTTCCATAACTGCTTCTAAATCTACAACAGCACCATTTTCGAACTTGTTTAAGTCTTCAACGTTGATGATTGCATATTCTTTAGCATTATGATTAGTGAAGCCACGCTTTGGTAAGCGCATGAATAATGGAGTCTGTCCACCTTCAAATCCTGGTTTCTTACCTCCACCAGATCTAGCGCCCTGACCTTTCTGACCTCTACCAGATGTCTTACCATTACCAGAGCTTGTACCACGACCTACACGATTTCTGTTACGACGTGCGCCGTCATTGTATTTGAGTTCATGTAATTTCATTGTTTACACCTCCTACTTGTCTTCAACTTTTACTAGGTGTCTTACTGCGTTGATCATACCTTTGATTGTTTCTGTTTCATACTTTTCAACAGAAGCATGCATTTTGTTTAAACCTAACGCTTTAAGAGTAGCCTTCTGGTTTTCTTTACCACCAATAGGGCTTTTTACAAGCGTAATCACAACTTTTTTATTTTCTGCCATTTTTACGCTCCTCCTATCCATAAATCTTTTCGACTGTGATGTCTCTTAATTCTGCTACCTGTTCAGCAGTCTTTAATGATGCTAAACCTTCGATTGTTGCTCTTACCATGTTGATTGGAGTTCTTGATCCAAGACACTTAGATAAGATATCAGAGTAACCTGCTAATTCAACTACTGCACGGACAGGTCCACCAGCGATGATACCAGTACCTTTAGTAGCTGGTCTTAAGAATACTGAACCAGACTTAAAGTTACCAGTGATTTCATGAGGGATTGTACCGTTGATATTTGGAACTGTGATAAGGTTTCTCTTAGCAGCTTCTTCAGCTTTTCTGATTGCATCAGGTACTTCGTTAGCCTTACCTGTACCGAAACCAACACGACCTTTTCTATCACCGATTACTACTAAAGCAGCGAAACGCATTTTACGTCCACCCTTAACAACTTTAGTAACACGGTTGATAGTAACAACTCTTGTTTCGAATTCCTTAGGAGCTCTCTGTCTTCTGTTGTTTTTTCTGTTTCTTCTAGGGTTATTGCCTTTTCTAGAGTTTTCTCTAGAATTTTCTCTAGGTTTACGTTCTTCCATTATTTGACCTCCCTCTTAGAATTTTAATCCAGCTTCTCTTGCAGCTTCTGCAAGTGCTTTTACTCTACCATGATAGATATAACCACCACGGTCGAATACTACTACATCAATATTTTTAGCAATTGCTCTCTTAGCGATTTCAGCACCAACAGCAGCAGCTGCTTCAATGTTTGAACCATTTTCTAACTTCATGTCTACAGAAGATGCTGATACAAGAGTTACACCCTTAGTGTCATCGATGATCTGTGCATGAATATGAGAGTTTGAACGGAACACATTAAGACGTGGTCTTTCTGGAGTTCCAGAAATCTTATTACGAACTCTAGCATGACGTCTTAAACGGATAACGTTGCGTGATTCATTCTTTGCCATGATTCGATTTTCCTCCTTAGTTTATAACTACTTCTTACCAGCAGTTTTACCTTCTTTTCTGATGATATGTTCATCAGAATATTTAATACCTTTACCCTTATATGGTTCAGGCTTCTTCCAAGCTCTGATTACTGAAGCGACATGTCCAACTCTTTCTTTAGAGATACCAGATACTGTGATTTCAGTAGCTGATGGACATTCAACTTTCACACCTTCTTCGATTTCAACTTCTACTGGGTGTGAATAACCAATATTCATTACTAATTTATTACCCTGCATCTGAGCTCTATAACCGATACCAACGATTTCAAGTTTCTTAGTGAAACCATCTTTAACGCCTTCGATCATGTTTGCAAGTAAAGCTCTAGTTGTACCATGTAACTGCTTGTGTGCTTTTTCTTCACTGTGTCTCTTACATTCAATTTCATTACCATTTACTTCGATAGTAATTAAGTTAGAGAACTGTCTAGTAAGAGTTCCCTTAGGACCTGTAACAGTGACAGTGTTATCAGCAGCAACGTCTACGTTTACACCTTCAGGTACGATAATAATCTTTTTACCAATACGAGACATTGTTTGACCTCCTAAATAATTTTATTACCAGATATAAGCTAATACTTCTCCACCGATATTCTTAGCTCTTGCTTCTTTATCAGTCATAAGTCCTTGAGAAGTAGATAATACTACGATACCTAAACCATTTAATACTTTAGGGATTTCGTTTACTTTAGCATACTGACGTAAGCCTGGTTTAGAAACTCTCTTTAAACCAGTGATAACTCTTTCGTTACCTTTATATTTTAATGTAATAACAATATTCTTGTGATTTCCTTCTTCATTCACTACGAAGTCAGTAACAAAACCTTCATTCTTTAAGATGTTTGCTAAATCATTCTTTAGGTTTGAGTAAGGGATAGAAACAGTTTCATGTTTCTGCTGATTCGCATTACGAATTCTAGTTAACATATCTGCAATTGGATCTGTTGTAACCATTTATATGTCCTCCTTCCGTATGTGACTTATAAATTACCAGCTTGCCTTCTTAACACCAGGAATTTCACCTTTGTAAGCTAATTCTCTGAAGCAAATACGGCATAACTTGAATTTTCTAATTACTGAATGTGGGCGTCCACAACGTTCGCATCTAGTATATTCACGAACTTTGTATTTCTGAGGACGTTGCTGTTTAACTTTCATTGATGTTTTTGCCATAATTCTGTCCTCCTAATTATTTAGCAAAAGGCATGCCAAGTTCTGTTAATAAAGCGCGACCTTCTTCGTCAGTCTTTGCAGTAGTAACAAATACGATATCCATACCTCTTAACTTTGCAACCTTATCGAAATCAATTTCAGGGAAGATTAACTGTTCTTTAACACCTAAAGTGTAGTTACCTCTTCCATCAAATGAATTCTTAGGTACTCCTCTGAAGTCTCTTACACGAGGAAGTGAAATACTTACTAACTTATCTAAGAATTCATACATTCTTTCACCACGTAAAGTGACTTTACATCCGATAGCCTGACCTTCACGTACCTTGAAACCAGCGATTGATTTCTTAGCAGTAGTAACGATTGGCTTCTGACCTGAGATTAATGTCAATTCTTCTACAGCTTCTTCTAAGAATTTAGAATTGTTGACTGCATCACCAACACCGATATTAATAACGATCTTTTCCATTTTAGGAATCTGCATTACAGATTCATAACCGAACTTCTTCATTAAGTTCTTTGTGATTTCGTTTGTATAACGTTCCTGTAAACGGTTCATGTATTATCCTCCTTCCCCTTATTTCTTCTTATTTTCGATTACAGCACCTGTTTTCTTATTAACACGTACTTTTTTACCATCTTCAATTTTATAGCCAAGTTTAACGATTTCCTTAGCTTTTGTATCATAGTAAGCAACATTAGAAGCATCGATTGGAGCTTCTACAGTAATGATTCCGCCTTCAGGATCTGCCTGAGAAGGTTTAACATGCTTTGTTACCTTCTTAACACCTTCAACGACAACTCTATTACCTTTAATTGCAAGAATTTCGCCAGTCTTGCCTTTTTCGCTGCCTGCAATGACCTGTACTGTATCACCTACACGTAATTTCATATCTTTCGTTCCTCCTATAATACTTCAGGAGCTAATGATACGATTTTCATGAAATCAGCATCTCTTAACTCTCTAGCGACTGGGCCAAAGATACGTGTACCCTTAGGTGTATTGTCATCTTTAATGATTACGCATGCGTTATCATCGAAACGGATTACTGAACCGTTTTCACGCTGAACACCGTATCTTGTTCTAACGATAACAGCTTTAACGACTTCACCCTTCTTTACAGTTCCGCCTGGAGCCGCTTGCTTTACAGTAGCAACAACGATATCACCGATGCTACTTGTCTTTCTATTTGAACCACCAAGGTTTCTGATAACTAAAACTTCTTTAGCGCCTGTATTGTCAGCAACTTTTAATCTACTTTCGTTCTGGATCATAGTAGTGACCTCCTTTCAGACTGTATTAGATAATTTCTGCTTTCTTTACGATTTCTACTAAACGGAAACGCTTTGTTGCAGATAATGGTCTTGTTGCCATAATCTTTACTGTATCTCCAACACGTGCTTCATTGTTTTCATCATGAGCATGGAATTTCTTAGATGAATTCATACGTTTTCCGTATAATTTATGCTTTACATGTGTTTCAACAAGTACAGTTATAGTTTTGTCCATCTTAGTAGAGATGACTGTGCCAGTATAGACTTTTCTGTTATTTCTTTCCATAATCTCTCTCCTACTTTTCAAGTTCTCTTTCTCTAATAACTGTTTTGATCTTTGCGATTGATTTTCTTACTTCTTTGATACGAGCAGTATTTTCAAGCTGACCAGTTGCCTGCTGAAATCTTAAACTAAATAACTCTTTTTTGAATTCTTCTACTTTTACAAGTAGATCTTTTGTTTCAATACTTCTAATATCTTGTACTTTCATGAGTTACTCACCTCTTCCAATAATCTTGCATCTGACAGGTAACTTATGAGAAGCAAGTCTTAATGCTTCACGAGCAGTTGCTTCATCAATCTGACCAACTTCGAACATTACGCGGCCTTTCTTAACTACAGCTACCCACTGTTCTGGAGCACCTTTACCTGAACCCATACGTACTTCCAAAGGCTTCTTAGTCTTTGCTAAGTGTGGGAAGATTCTAATCCAAACCTTACCACCACGGTTCATATGACGGTTGATTGCGATACGGGCTGCTTCAATCTGTCTTGAAGTGATCCAAGCACCATCAAGAGCTACTAAACCGAAGTCACCGAAAGCAACTGTCTTACCGCCCTTAGCCTTACCTTCATATTTAACTCTATGAGGTCTTCTATATTTTGTTCTCTTAGGCATCAACATGATTATTTATCCCCTTTCTTCTTTGCAGGAAGAATTTCTCCCTTACAAATCCAGACTTTAACTCCTAGCTTACCATAAGTAGTAGCAGCTTCTGCAGTGGCATAATCAATGTCAGCTCTGATTGTATGTAGTGGAACTACACCTTCAGAATATCCTTCGCTTCTAGCGATATCAGCACCGCCTAAACGACCTGAAACTGAAGTCTTAATACCTTTAGCACCGTTTCTCATTGCATTCTGAATAGCTCTCTTCTGAACTGTTCTGAATGAAGCACGGTTTTCAAGCTGTTCTGCGATTCTATCAGCTACTAACTGAGCGTTAGTATCAGCATTCTTAATTTCTACTACGTTGATAAATACTTTCTTATCACTGATAAGACCCATTAATTCTTTTCTTAAAGCATCAATGGCTTCTCCGTCTTTACCAATCACTACACCAGGTCTTGATGTGTGAACAAAGATATTGACGCGTTTCTTTGATCTTTCAATATCGATCTTTGCTACGTATGCTTTCTTTAACTTAGCCATTAAGAATTCACGAATCTTAACGTCTTCTAATAAGTAATTAGCAAAGTCTTTCTTATCAGCATACCATCTTGAACTCCAATCACGGTTAACACCTACACGGAATCCAACTGGACTTACTTTCTGACCCATTGTTCGTCCTCCTATCTTTCTTCAACCACACAAGTGATGTGGCATGTTCTCTTTAAAATCTGAGTTCCAGAACCTTTAGCTCTTGCGCGGAATCTCTTTAATGTTGGACCTTCGTCAACACAAATCTTCTTAATATATAACTTATCTTCGTCTGCACCTTCATTATTAACAGCGTTAGCCTTAGCAGAGTTAACTACCTTGATAATAGCAGGAGTAGCACTCTTGTTTGTGAATTCAAGAATTCCGAGTGCTTCCTTAACTGACTTACCACGGACTAAGTCAACGACTAATCTAGCTTTCTGAGGTGATACACGAATAGTTTTTGCTGTTGCTCTTGCTTCCATGTTCAAATCCTCCTATTTATTAAGCAGCCTTATCATTGGCTGTGTGGCCTTTGAATGTTCTAGTTGGAGCAAATTCTCCTAACTTATGACCAACCATATCTTCTGTTACATAAACTGGAATATGTTCTTTACCATTGTATACTGCGAAAGTATGCTCAATAAACTGAGGGAAAATAGTAGAACGTCTTGACCAAGTTTTGATAACTTCTTTTTTACCAGCAGCATTTAATGCTTCAACCTTTTTCATCAAATGTTCATCGACGAAAGGTCCCTTTTTTAAACTTCTTGCCATGATTACTTATCCTCCTTCTTATTTAGCATTACGACGACGTACGATCAATCTGTTAGAATGTTTCTTGCTGTTTCTAGTCTTAACACCAAGAGCTTTCTTACCCCAAGGAGTAAGTGGAGCTTTACGACCGATTGAAGTTTTACCTTCACCACCACCATGTGGATGGTCATTAGGGTTCATAACAGAACCACGAACAGTAGGTCTAACACCTTTCCATCTCATACGTCCAGCTTTACCGTAATTAACAAGACCATGGTCTTCGTTACCTACAGCACCAACTGTAGCACGGCACTTCTTTAAGAATTTTCTTACTTCACCAGACTGAAGTCTAACAATTACATATTTTTCTTCAGAACCAAGGATCTGAGCTGAAACACCAGCAGAACGAGCTAACTGTCCGCCCTTACCAGGATGCATTTCAATATTGTGGATAGTAGTACCTTCAGGCATGTTACCCATTTCCATACAGTTACCAACTTTAACGTCAGTAGTTTCACCAGAAACAATTGTAGTTCCTACTTCTAGTCCCTTAGGAGCTAGGATGTATCTCTTTTCACCATCAGCGTAATTGATTAAAGCGATGTTTGCAGATCTGTTTGGATCGTATTCGATAGTAGCAACCTTACCAGGTACTCCATCCTTGTTACGCTTGAAATCAATAACTCTGTATTTTCTCTTATGTCCACCACCATGATGTCTAGTAGTGATCTGACCCATGTTGTTACGGCCACCTTTTTTCTTATAAGGAGCAAGTAATGACTTCTCTGGAGTAGAAGTAGTGATTTCTTCTTTAGTCAAAGCAGTCATGTTTCTACGACCGTTACTTGTAGGCTTATATGCTTTAATTGGCATGTTTAATCCTCCTATTTAAATATCTGAAATGGAGTGCATTTCAATAGTTTATAATTCGTTAATTATTCTTCTTCACCAAATAAATTGATGCTGTTGCCTTCTGCTAAAGTTACGATTGCTTTCTTTCTTCTAGCAGTCTTACCAACATAACGACCAACTCTCTTAGTCTTAGCTCTAACGTTGATTGTGTTAACGCTAGTAACCTTAACATTGAACATAGCTTCTACAGCCTGTTTGATTTCAGTCTTGTTTGATGATAAAGCAACATCGAAAGTATATTTGTTTTCTTCCTGCATTAACTTCATAGTCTTTTCAGTTAAAACAGGTTTTCTTAGTACGTCAGTAATGTGAGCCATTATTTTAGTACCTCCTCAACTGCCTTGATAGCTTTTTCAGTCATCATTAACTTTGTGCAATCCATAACGTCATAAACGTTTACGTTGCTAGCTTCGATAACTTTAACACCAGGAATATTTCTAGCAGATAATACTAAGTTTTCTTCTAAAGTATCAACAACAATTAATGTCTTTCTTGGGTTTTCGAAGTTACCTAAGAAATTAACAACATTCTTAGTCTTGATAGTATCAAAAGCGATATTATCTAAAGCAACTAATTCCTGATCGATTACCTTCTGTGATAATACAGATCTTAATGCAAGATTCTTAACTTTCTTGTTAATCTTGAAGTTATAGCTTCTTGGAGTAGGACCAAAGACAACTCCTCCACCGCGCCACTGTGGTGCACGGATAGAACCCTGTCTAGCACGTCCTGTACCCTTCTGTCTCCAAGGTTTCTTTCCACCGCCTGAAACTTCGTGACGATTCTTCACCTTGTGAGTACCCTGTCTTAATGAAGCTCTCTGTAGTAAGACTACATCAAAGATTGCCTGGTTATTTGGTTCGATTCCGAATACGTTTTCGTTAAGTTCTAAATCGTTTAATTTTTCACCATTCTGATTAAATAATGCAATATTCAACATTAGTTTTTCCTCCTTCCACTTCATTATTCTGCAACTGCTTCAGTAGCATAATTTACTAATTCAGCAGCTTCGTTTGTTTTTCCGTTTGCCTTGATACCAGACTTAACAACTACTAAGCCTTTCTTAGGACCAGGTACTGATCCGCTAACTAGTAATACGTTCTTTTCTGCATCAACTGCAACAATTTCAAGATTCTGAACTGTTCTTGTGTTTCCACCCATCTGACCTGGAAGTTTCTTACCAGGAGCAATTCTGTTTGGAGCGATTGGACCCATAGAACCTACGATTCTGTGAGCTCCAGAACCATGTCCCTTTGGACCGATGTGCTGTCCGTGTCTCTTGATAACACCCTGATAGCCTTTACCTTTACTTGTACCTGTTACGTCAACTACTTCACCAGCTACAAAGCTATCAACAGAAACTGTCTGTCCAACTTCATAACTCATCATTTCGTCATAACGAAATTCCTTAATGAAGCGCTTAGGAGCTGTGTTTGCTTTAGCAACCACACCTTTTTCTGGCTTGTTTGCAAGCTTTTCTCTCTTGTCTTCGAAACCAACCTGGATTGCGTTGTATCCATCAGTTTCAACAGTCTTCTTCTGAAGAACTACGTTTGGAGTTGCTTCGATAACTGTAACTGGGATTAACTTACCATCAGTTGTGAAAACTTGAGTCATTCCGATCTTACGACCTAAGATTCCTTTCATGAGTTACACCTTTTACCTTTCTTATAACTTAATTTCAATATCTACACCGCTAGGTACTTCTAATCTAGTTAAAACATCAACTGTTTCTGGTGTAGGGTTCACTACGTCGATTAAACGTTTGTGAGTTCTGATTTCGAACTGTTCACGAGAATCCTTATATTTGTGAACTGCTCTTAAGATCGTATAAATTTCCTTTTCTGTAGGTAATGGTACAGGACCAACTACCTGAGCACCAGACTTCTTAGCTGCAGCTACGATCTTTTCTGCAGATGCGTCTAGGATCTTGTGATCAAAAGACTTAAGTCTGATTCTGATTTTGTTGTTTGCCATGATTATTCCTCCTTGTCTATTCGTTAGACAACGCTCAATGCGAATTCCCTGAGCACTCTTCCGTTCATGACAACGGCTGTCAGCGTTTCAGCAACCTCGCACATCTTCGCGTTTCACAACGGTCATATAATACCGTAATAAAACAGAGAAATCAACCCCTTTTTACACTTTTTTTAGGTTTTTTTAATAAATTTTTCATTGAATAATTCAATACTTTTTGAATAACAAATGTAAGCGCAAACATTCTATAAATAATATAAAATAACGCTAAGTTTAAGAAAAATGTTGCTACTAGATTGTCAAATTTAGCTTAACATCAGATTTTCTACTTTATAAGAAACTGAAAAAGTATACATTCAAGAGAAAGCTAATGGCAGCTGAGATTCTTAGAATGATCATGGATACAGAAGCATTCAGTAATGAAATTGGTGAGAGCTATGCCTATGCCCATTTCACTTAAGGAAGCATATTACGAGTATCGTCATGGGATTTTTGCCGAATAAGATAACCTAAAGCAACAATTTGCTTAAAAAGAGCGTAAAATAAATTGATTTTAGGCTAAATAATACGATTATTGGTACTTCTAGCTATACATGAATATAGATTGTATACAATAAAAGGTACATAAAAACACACCTCTTATGAGGTGTGCTGCCTTTTCAACTTCTTTATAGCCTTTGTAATCATATATTCGATACAGAGGATCAATACTGCGATGCATATTGCAACGACGTACTTATTGATTTTAATCGCATCTGAATGTAATTTAGATGCGTCTATTGTATTATCAACACGTTGTCCTCTTACAACTAAACGCTGTGTGTTAATACCATAGGGTGTACATGTAAATAATGTACATAGGTCTTTACCTTCTTCTATTTCAAATAGACTATAGTCATCCGGTTCTATAGTCGCAATTTTAACGACTTCATAAGATAAGACTTGATCATAGACATGAAGATAGAATATATCCCCTTCTTTTAATAAATCTAGCTCTGTAAAGAGTTTAGCGCTAGGAAGTCCTCTATGGCTTGATAAGACGCAATGTGTTGATTTACCTCCAACAGGTAAGCTTGAACCTTCTAGATGCCCTACACCTACTTGTAGGACAGATGCATCCACTGTATGAGAGATTGCAAGCTTTAAATGAATCTTAGGGATGACTATATACCCCATCATTCCTAAACCATCCGCATTTAATATACTCTTATATTCAGCAAGCTGTTCTTCAGTGGGTGTAAAACGTGCATCATTTAATACTAAGGTTTTATTGTAAGCTTTGGCTTTATTGATTTCTGCCTGCTTTTCTTTTTTATCCATCTTCTTCATTTTATCAGAATAGTTTGCGACAACTTTAGACTGATGTAATGAATTCATATAGTTACTTACTGTTGGATAAAGTAATAAGGAGAGGCCTGTAATAAAAATGAGTACTGCGATAAATGTCGACATATGTTTTCTCATCTTTACAACCCTCTCCTTTTAATGATTAATAGGGAATGAAGATCATTCCCTAAATAATATGTTTATATAATTAGTTAGTTCCTTCTTTTCTCTTATTGAATAATACCATACCAGAAGCTAAAACTAAAATAGAACCTACAACATAGATTAATGTTGTACCCATACCACCGGTACTAGGTAATAATGAACCAGTGTTGTTCTGTACTTTTACTATACCATCAGCAATTGCTATACCATCAACCTTGATTGTACCATCAGATAAGATTTCAATCTCAATAGATTTCTGGATTTTGTTGTAACCTTTTGGTGCTTCTGTTTCTTTAAGGTAGTAAGTACCTGCTTCTAAACCTTCAATTGTAAAATGTCCATCAGAAGGAGAAACTAAAGTTGTTGTTCCGTTTCCATTTGTCTGGTTAACAGTGTAACGATATTTAGGAACATTTGGAGTAAATTTTAGTGCTTGTTTTTCATCTTTTACTGTTGATAAAATGAATTTAGCGCCTTCAAGACCTGTGTTAGTTCCAGTGTATTTGAATACTGGAATACCATAAGTATAAGTTTCTGTTTCAGATTTTTCAGTGTTTGTGTTGTTTTCACCATATGTTAACCATGTTGTGTTCTTCATTGGTTCATTAATAGGTGCATCATCTTTTACCTGTGCAACATATGTTACATAGATTTCTGTTAATTCTCCTCTATCAATAGCTGTTTGATATTTACTATAGAAGTTTGGAGTAAATTCAATATGAAAAGTACATCCATCTTTAGGACCTGCAGTACCATAGTACACATCCGGTGTAACAATGTAATCTGAAGTTCCGTCATTTTTATTTGAGTAGAACGTTCTGTTACCATTTCCACTCACTTCTTGAACACCAAGAAATTCTAAATGAGAATTCATAGTATCATGCAAAACATAATTCTTAGCACCAGGTTTTACATAAATAGTTGTTTTGTATGTAACTGTCTCACCAAGATTAACAGAATTCTTCTTGTCATTTCCAAACTTCTTACCACCAGTTTCAATAACTTTGTTAACATATGGATTACTGTGTTTGTTATCAACTGTAACGCTCGGATTTGTAGTAGCAATTGCACAAGCTGTACCTGAAGTTGATTCAATTACATAGTAACCCAAATCTAATCCGTCGAATACAACTGTAGTTGTATCTGCTGTTACTTTTTTTGTTGCTTCAACGCTATTTTTCTTTGCAAAACCCATTGCATAAATCGCAATTTTACGTGCTGCAGTAACTTCATCATCAGTACCTATAAAAGTTACATAACCATTTTCATCTGCCTTAAAAAAATCTCTACGTTCGTTAATAAACTGATCCCACTTATCATTAGTTCTCTTATATGAATAAGCTTTTGCAGTTTCGCTGTAACTTTCAAGTGTTAAGATCTTATAAGCCTTATACTCTTCTCCTGCGATGGCATTGTTAATTGTGATTTTACCTTTTTCTGATGTAGCTGCTGTAGTAGTTTCTACCGCATTAACACCAGTAGCCATTGAAATGATCATCACAAATGTACAAATAATGGCTAAAATTCTCTTCATTAATTTCATTTCCCTATCTCCTCTTTAATATCCTTACCGCGATTTTTATATACGATCAACAGAACTATAGAACTAACTCCTACCATTACTAGTCCTAATTGTCTGTAAATCAGGGTTAATCGGCTACCTGCAGAAGGTAACTTCTTTGTACGGAGACTATTAGTCACTATGACTAAATCTCCTACTACTGCCTTACTTGTAGAATTACCCTTTACTTTATAATCTACAACATATGGCAGTTTATTCACCTTTACTTCTTGAGAAGTATCAGTGATTGGATTGCCTTCATCATCTAACTCAAATACATAGTATGTCGTATTTAAGTTAAGATTGATGAATTTTGTGGTCTTCTCTTCTTTTTCACCTGTACTATAAGTAATTGATTTTACTTGTAGTGGTGAACCACTCCCTTGTGGATTGTCATATAATCCAAATGTATATGTTCCACTCACTGGTTTATGAGAAGTACCTGCCGCATTGTTAATAAATGCTTTTTTAACTACTATCCCTGTCTGTGAGTTATATATAGTGAGATTAAAATCTTTAGTCGAATAAGCGATTTTGTATTTCTTATTTGATTGTGTTTCAAAATAGGCAATACATTGTTTTACATAGTCTGAGTAATCATCGCTTTTCTCTTTATCTACACAGATAATATAGTAAGAACTATCGTCCTTCATATATCCATCCGGTGTATTTCTTTCTTTGACTTCATAGATTGTGTTATATGAAGTCACAAATGGTGCTTTGACTGCATAGAGTCCATTTTCTGTTTCACCACTTGTTGTACTACCTTCCACTCTTTGAATCTTATCTCCATTGAGTTTACATTCATAAATATCAAATGTCACTCCACTCATTGGATTCGCATTATCCTGATCTATCTTCTTGATAGTTAGATGAGGATTATCTGTTGTAGTTGTACTACCACCTGCATTCAAGTTATAGCTGAAGTCTGGAATAACATCATTCTTACCACCATCATTCCCATAAGACTTCCAATAGACCTTATTAGATACTTTTGTAGACGTATCTGGTGCTATGTTTACAGTCACTGTATAAGTAATAATGATCTTTTTTTCATTTGGAATTGAGATTTCCAAAGTATTTGTTTCTGGATTAAATGCTTTTTCTATTTCTACAGAATTACCTGCATCATCCTTAGCTTCAATACTTGTAATATCTAATTCTAAGTTATCTCCTAACTCATCTACTAATGTCAGCTTATTGCCATCATTAGATGGAAGCTTTTGAGAGAGTGTATTGGCTGTAATTGTATACTTGATTGTTTGTCCATTAAATGTTTCAGGATGGCTTTTATCTAAGCTGTTCTTCTCAAGTGCTGCAGTAGAACTTGAAGTCGCTAAGTGTTCTTCTCCATCATTACTTTGTAATGTGACCTTGTTCGCAAATGTCTTAGATTGTCCACCAAGTAATACTTTAGAGTCTGTCACACGACATACAACCTGTACATCTATAGAACATTCATCTCTTGTATGTTTGTTTTCAAATGCACCTAATTTAATAAGAGCTTTATTTGTGTTCTTATTATAGTAATAGGTTGTACTTTGATTTTGTCCGTTATCATTAGTTGCTGTATTGGAATACTGCTTCCAATCAGCACCTAAACCATCCATTGTTTTAGATACAACAGATCCTGCTTTATTCCCATGCCACTTGATACGTATATATCCTAGCTCCATACCTTCTGGAATATCTTCTAATACACGGTAATCACCTTTTAAGTCTCCTGCATAGTTAACTTTAAAGACCCAAGAAGCATATATTCCATTACCTGTAGTTGTATCTAATGTTTTGGTACTTATTTTACTTATATTGTTGTCGGTACCAGCTTTAAGTATTTTAGCTTGTTTACCATCATAACTGAATGTACAGTTAAATTCCTTCAACAAATCTCCTCCACCATAAAGGGACTGAGTGGCATCATTATGCTTATTAAATGATGTATCTGTTGTGTCTTTTAAGAGTACTTCATTCTTATAAGTGAATGTTGCACGATTGACTGCAGGAATCTCTGATGGTTCTGTTTTGACGATAATATAGATATTTTCATCATCACCTAGCTTGAAAGTTTGTTTTGCAGTAAGAGTGAGTTCACTCTTGTTGTTTCCACTAAAGTTTTTACTATTTGTATATTCCTGTTCAAATAGGTCACTTTTATCTAGTAAACCTGTATTCGAATCTAAGAACTCTTGATAGTTTTTACATGCACCTATCTGCTTAGTGAGTTTACCTTGATAGATACCTGCAACAGAATCACTATGAAGGTAAGAATCAGTGATTTTGTTTTCTTTTACTACTGCATCTCTGATTTTTGTACCTTGTCTAATAGCTGATCCATTCACTTCTATTACCCAATAGAAAGTCCCATTCTCCCAAGAAGTCGCATTTTCTTCTGGTCTTTCATAATACCAGGCACTCTTATTCACATTAAGGTTATAGAAACCATTGACCTGTGTTGTTTGAGAAGCTGTTTTGTTGGTGAAGTTGAATTTCTGATTACCTTTCACAACATCCCCATTTAATGTGAATGAATTAGTGACTTTAATTTGACCCACTTCACTTAAATCCTTTGTTTGAGCATAGTAATCAAAGCGATAGCCATAACTATTAGACCAGCCCAGCTCTGAGAGTTTAAGTTCAAATGAAGTCTGTTTGTCAATCTTGACCCATTTAGATTCTTTATCTTTATAAGTATTTGTAGTTGCATCATATTCATAGGCTGTAATCTTTACATAACCGACATAATACATAATATCTGAACTCAATGCATCCTTTAAGGTTGCATGAGTGATATCAAATTGATTCTGTGATTTATTCAGATTAACTGTATACTTATAGCTTCCCTTTGGCACTTCAAAGCTATTTACTGAAGAATCCTTTACATAACTATCATTCTTCTTTACATAGACATCTGAATTCATCTGGATTGTTTGATCATTTGTAGTGACATTATCATCTTTAACTTTATGAATCCATGTATAGTCATTAAGATTCAATTTATTGTTAAGACGATCTAGTCTATCTGTTATATTGTTTGATTTTTTCGCATTGTCTGAATCACTTATATATAAGTTTTGAACCTCTACCTGTCCAGACTGCATAGCTGCATAAACTTCAGGTTTGATTTTAAGTTTATATGTCACATAATACGTTTCACCAGGATAAATTGTGATTGGATGATTTTCTGTACCACTTACTTTAAAACGTTTTGGATTTCCTTCAGTCCAATTCTCTTTATAATTTGTCCCATCTGTTTCCCATTCAACCTTATATAAAGATGAATCAACGATTGTATCTGTACTTCCTTTAACATAATGTAATTCTACAGAACTACGATCATATGAAATATATGGAAGCATCTTATCATCTGTTGAAAATGGCTTATTATTTAAATAATCTAAGAATCTAAAATTCTT